>Ga0326514_10001780_pt1 | contig 13872 bp, 16 predicted proteins | sample 3_2548_0518_D_FD_203653 | JGI IMG/M metagenome (GOLD analysis project Ga0326514, IMG submission 203653) | Bovine rumen microbial communities from UC Davis, California, United States - 3_2548_0518 | ecosystem: Host-associated > Mammals > Digestive system > Stomach > Rumen | place: USA...
TCCATCAGCGTAGCACTGAGTCATTGGCATTCCATTATACATGAATCCGCGAAACTTGTTTCCATCATCGCTGAAGTCGAGTTCAGGAGCTACTTCAATGCCGTACTTTTCGCAATTCGCTTTTGTGAGTTTCTTAACGAGTTTCATTTTTAATTCCTCCGAATGATTTATTTTGTAGCCATTTCTTAACTACAATGCTATTATAACCCATAAATTCTAAAAAGTAAATACTTTTTTTGAAATTTCTTCAAAAAAATTTTTGCAAATAAAAAGGAGCCGCTTTTCAGCAGCTCCAATTGACGCTATTTCACATCTGTTCCATTTCCTGGATGAATCTCTGCATTTTCATTTTCTTTTCCTGAGGCATATCCTGCATCAGTTCTTTCATGTCCATCAGAACATCATCCATTGCCTCATCAGCGCCAGAATATCCTCCTTCGGAAGAATAGCGTCCAATAGAATCGCGACGAGCATTAGAACCGCGACCACGACCACCAGAACGGTTTCCTCTCGCATAGCTCATTCCTCCTCTACCGCCACGACTTCCACGCCCATCACGAGCATAGGAACGACCACCCATTCCATCGTCATAGTAATAAGGGCTCATTGAGCTATAACTTTCATCTTCCTCTTCTTCATACATTTTGATGACTTTAGCAAGGTTTTTGGCAATAGAAGAAAGCTTGTAAATCACTTCAAGATTATTAGCAGTAACTTCACCTTTCTTGCCATATTCTTCAAGTTCATCACAAATAAGTTCTTTTAGTTTATAAACATCGTGCATATTTGTTTCCTCCTTATGCTACCCGATTGATTACAAGATTCGCGTTCTGCACATTGATTACAGGAGCAGGAACAGCAGCAGGATCATCAGTAATACCGGAAACATATCTAACTGACATAGAGAAGCAGCAACCTTTTGGAACAACTACAATAGCAGTGCTCGTAACATTGCCATATTCATCTACAGCAGCAGGAACAAAGATTGCTCTGCTTGTCGGACGAGGTTCGCCATTCACAGCGATAGCGACTGCGATTGGCCCAACCGTTCCTCCTTCAGGAATAGCAATATTTCCATTGAATGTCACCTGATATCTTGCAAAACAATTCGGAGTGATACCACGGAGTGTAAAAATCCCTGTTTCATCTTCATGGTAAATAAAACCACGAGTGCAAGGGATAGAAGCAGTAAACAAAATAGGATCGTTTAAAGCAACGGTCTGAATTGCATTAGCTAAATACTCTGCCATGGTATCACCTCATTAGAACGTAGTTCCGGAGCAACCGCATCCACAACCAGCAGTCTGAGGGCAAGAGAAAATCGGCTGCCTTCCATATACAGGAACAGTGCCAACAGGGCAATCGTTCAATCTGTTATACAGAGCATCGACTTCTGCGGTCTGACCAGCAAGGATACGAGCAGTCTGAACATCCTGAGATGCTTGACCACGAGCGAACGAAAGCTCTTGACGAAGTTGAGCGATAGTATCGTTCTTAGCATCAATCTTATCCTGGCAAAGCTGATCAAGAATGCGCTGAGTGCTTGCGGTATTTGCTTCAATAACATCACGCAAAGCAGACGAAATTGCAGCGCGATCTGCACAAGCTTCAGTTGCAACGGTATATTTGAGATCAGCCGTAGCAGCACGGTTATCGCAGCAGCACTGCTGAAGAGCCGACTGAATACCAAACATCTGCTGCATGTTTGCAATCTGACGACCGTTCTCGGCAATCTCAGCCTGAGCAAAGCCATTAGAAATACTCGCATTAACACCTGCAAAACCATTGCAGAGCTGCGTAGAGATGTCACCAATGCTATCACGAATGCTCGTAATATTATTGTTCATCATCTGATCACGGAATCCATCAGACGTAATTTCAGCCTGATTCATCCACGGATAAAGAGCAGCACCATCTGCAGCAAAGCCGCCAAAGCCGCCCATACCAAAGCCATTGCCCCAGCCATTATTCCCGAGCAAAATGAACAGAAGGATGATCCACCAACCGTCACCGCCCCAAGAACTGCCGAAGCCAGAACCACCACCATAGCCGCCACCATACATAGGAGCGACAGGCATTACCATTCCATTAGATTCAGTTTGAATAGCCATACATACATTTCCTTTCATTTATCTATATCAATTCTCTATGCGCACTTGAGAATCAATATCATTTGCCCATTAACAATCTTTGTAATTGCTGAGCTTTCTGAACAGCAGCATTATATTGAGCTTGCGTAACTTTACCGCTGTTTAACATTTGCTGAATTTGCTGCTGCGGATCACCTCTAAAGTTTTGCCTAAATTGATTAAATTGCTGAATAATATTCGGTTGAGCAGGTTGCATAGAACGAAATAGATTATTCATCAACATTCACCTTCTTATTTACCTTTTTAGCTACACCTGAAAACATCTCTGCAACTTCATCCTTTATAGACGCTTTAAGAGCGTTTAGATCATCTTTTGTAGCGTACTCAATAGATTTATCCTTTGAAACATCAACAGTAGATTTACGAGCGTCTGAAGGCCTCTCAGTATAGTCAAATATACGCAAAGGAAGAGGAACGCCAGAAGCATCAGCAGATTTGAGGTAGAAAACATCAGCTTCGGAATCCATAAGTAAAACAGTAGTATTAGGAGCGATTAGCCACGACTTAGCACCTGCTTCACCTTGAACCCAATTTACTCCTTGACCATTGCTTTGAGTAGCTTGAAACGGCTGTGAAGAAGCTTGAATCGGTTGCTGCTGAACCTGCTGCATTTGAGGTTGCTGAACCTGAGGACTCATTGGTTGCTGATAATTTTGATAATATGGATTTTGATACGTAACAGGAAAATAGTTGTTCGGATATGCTGGCATTTTTATTTCCTCCTTTTATATTGATACCAGTAAAATTGTGGTATTAGTTTTGAACTGTCCCAACTGTCATATAAATCTCCATCAACAACAGTTGCAACATGATTCCCAAAACCAAGAACAAAAACGCCATATGGGTGATCTGCACAAAAATCTGCTGCAGAATAGCAATTGGGGCAATAATTTGGAATCGCTTTTCTTCTAAATCCGTGTTGACGCAATACTGCTCCCCATACACTATCAGCATTTGGCATATCACCCATAAGACGCGAGTTATACGAAAGAAGTTCATGAGCTTCATCCCAGTCAATATTAAGAGCTACAGAAATTGCTCGAACAGCGCAATCTCCTACAAATCTACCAACTGGATTTGGATTATATTCAATCCACATTTCAATCACTCCTTTCGTTTACATTCTTAATTTTAATTTATAAACAAAAGGTGGAAATATATTAAAAATTACAAAAAAGTATAATAAAAAAGAGCGCCCATTTCTGGACGCTCAATAAAAGGAAAAGGATATGAAATTAAATAAGCTTACTTAATTTTATCAAAGCTTTCTTGTGTCTCGCTTCGATTGTCTTTTGATTATATCCGAGCACATCTGCAATATACGAAAAACTACGTTCTTGCAAATAATGCATACGGATTATCTCTTTATCTAAATCAGATAACGTACTTGCTTCTAACAAACCATTGAATGAACGAATATCTGGAATGTTCTTTACTCTATGCTTTATTTTAATATAATCTGAAGCCAATCAAAATCACCGCCCACAAGTTGGGCATCTGCCTGACTTACCAAAATTATTTGTTGTTTTAACAGTTCTTCGAGTAGTTGTTTTTGTTTTAATGACTTGCTTAGCCAATATCAATCACCACCCTCGTTATACGTAGCATTTTGTCCTGCTTGATAAACGTTATTACCTTCTCCAGAGGTTTCTTGAGTTACCTCTGTCTCTGTTGTGGTTTCATATTCAAATTGAGAGTCCCAAATAAGAAAACCAACTACCATTGAAATAATAACAAGTCCCCAAAACAAATTAGAAAAAATTGAAAACAAAAACCAACGTTTCTTTTCTTTCTTTTGTTCTACAACTGCATCTTTATATAACTCGACAAGAGCGATATTTTCATCATTCATTTTGCTTTACCTCATTTAGCAATTCTGTATAACGCTTGTTCTTTTAAGAATTTTTCTTCTTTCTGCATTGCATTGTTATATGCCTCAATTCCGGCTTCAACTTCTCCATTTGGCGAACCTCTCTTAATAGCCATAGCCAATGCATATGACAGCTTTGCAGAAGCATTAACAACATCAAGAACTGTTAGTTCGTATTCAAGCCTTGCCTTTTCAATTTGTTCCTGCTTTTCATCTCGTTCTTTAAGCTTTTTATTAAGTCTATTTGTAATAATTACATTAACTACAATTTCAATAACAAACAAAAAACCAACTGCCCACCAAGCATTAAGATCAATCGTCATCTTTATACTCCTCCAACTTCTCTTCCGGAATACCTGCAACGGAAGTCAAAAGAGAGAGGATACCAGCAAGAAGAGAAGCAGAGCCAACAACCAACCAATTAACATCTGAAATAATGGCGCTTGTACCAATAGTAGCAATAGCAGTTTGCGCAATAGTTTTTAGAGCGCGAATGCCAGCAGCCTTAAACCATTTAAACCAATCACGTTTCTCCTTCATAGTAAAACCTCCATAAACAAAAATTCGGTTGACCTGTACACCGAAAGGTTTTTTGATTTAATAAATGTGAAGCAATTCATTTACTTCTTCTGTAACAGTCCACCGATCAATAGAACCATCGAGCTGTGAAGGAGCTTTACTCATCAAATATACAGTATCTTTAACTTTCTTCACGATAGCACCATCGTTAAGACTATATGCTATATCCCAACCGCAATACAACCAGTTGCTCCACTTTCCATCTGCATGAGGCCTTTTCCATTCATGCATCATTTTATACTTCAAATACTCATTTGTGCCTTTAACAGCTTCGTTAGCCGCCCACAGCTTTTGAAGTTCTTCTAAAGTAATTGTCTTTTTCATTTCTTTATTCCTCCGAATGATTGAATTTTGTAACCTCTTGATTACATTAGCTATTATAATACATTGTTTTGTAAAAGTAAATACTTTTTTGAAAATTTGTTTAAAAAATTTTTATTCAACTAATTTTGTGTACTTTTTCCGCTTATTCGTAAATGCTGAAATATATCCATTTCCAGAAGGTGTTTCAACAAAGTACCATTCAGCACCATCAGCAAGAACAATAGTTTCACCAAGATATGGAAGCTTTTTTCCTTTATGTGCTGTATAAATCACTTTTCCATTTGGAGCCGATTCTCTTACATTTACAGAACCAAGAACAAGAACATATGCATCAGTATATACAGGCTTTGGAGCTGGCTTTGGATCATCCTCATGAGCTTTCTCACCATCTGTTAGAACAACGGCTGTATGCCCTTTTATCGACGTTACAAGTATGTCACCTGTTCTAAGATATGCACTTTCTTTGGTATACTTAGCATCTTTTAACGTTTCAAATCTTCCAGTTGCCATCAAAATCGAAATCTCATTCGCAGTTGTGAAATTCCTCACTTTTATTCCTGCATAGGCAAGACAAACTCTAACAAGAGAAGAACAATCACATTCACAAGGAGTTTCTACTTTTGAACAATCAAAACCAAATTTTTCGGCAACAGCATATAATGTGTTTCGCTCGCCTTGATCATACCCAATATTAAAATTGTTGCAAGCAAAGCGCATATCTTCTGCAATCTTTTTGGCAATCTCTAAATCTCTTGGACGAAGAACAATCCAACCTTTTTTGCTCAAATACCATTTTACAATTCTTAGCTCTTGCCCCGACTGATTACCAGCTCGACCGCCTTTTGCTTTATTGTGTTCATCTCCAACAGCTTCACCAATTAAAACAGGCATATATTTATTCCTCCAATAAATCATAGCACGAGAAACCAGATGTACACCTGTAAAGAGTTGCTATGCACTACTTTTTAAATTTCATTTTTAATGCCCATGCCGAAGCGTCTGTTTATAACCCCGCCAAACTTCGCCCTCTGACGTGACAATCATCACCGTATGTGTGTCGCAGCTTGATACAACAGCAGAAGCGCACTTGCTGTAAAACGCCGACAGACAAGCGGTTTCGTCCGTGTAACCCAGCGGTGAAGTGGCGGTGCATGAGCCATCATTCATTGCCTGATATTCTAAAATAAATAGTGTTTGCATTGTTCTACCCCCTTATAAATACCAATACTCGATAATAGCGTTTGTCATTGAAGCACCAACAGACCCAAACATATAGTAATTACTTCTCGCGTTCCCGTTTGCATCTGTGTATGACATGATAGACATAGCACCGCCAGAAATCGTACCGCAATCTGCCGTTATGATATTGACAATTTTACGTCCCACAATTTGGGATGGCATCGTCATTCTCGCAAAACCGTTTGAAGTGATGGTTATTGAGCCTACGCTTTCGCGGTAATACCGCATTCCACCATATGTATTCGCCGCAAGCTCATACGTTGTCAGCACCGTTTCGCCCGATGGTGCATCTGCAACGGCTTGTAGGGATTCGGCAACGAACCATCCTTGAATGTTCGGTCGAGTGTGCGCCTTAAAATCAACCGTTGTTCCGTTGCTGACAGACAACGAATAATGCACATCGATATATCCGTTACCGTTTCCATCTACCGTGTACCGAATCTTATCAACCCCAAGTATGGCAGACTTACTTTGTTCATTCACGAACGATACGTTTCCACTGTAAACCGCTAATAACTTGATTGAATGGACTTCGTTGTTCGCGTATGAGTATTCTCTTGTAATGTCAATATCTATCGAAAACGATACAGCCGCGCTACCAATCGCATTAATTTTAATAGCTCTATACCAACCCGCGCTTGACAACATAGCAAAGCACCGCCGTTGCGTTACGTCGAGAACACCGTTAAATTCTGCATCCCAATCAACTTGCAATCCCGCCTTTTGAACTGGACCGCCAAAGCGAGCTCTATCATTGTTCAGGCCGAATGCAATGCCGACAACAGAATTCACTTGCACAACAGCAAAAACTGTATTTCCAATGGCATCAGTTATCTCGAATTTTACATCATATACGTATAGCAAAGAAATATTTCCTCCACCAATTGTATATAATGTATTGCTTTCGGCAGAACTAACAGCAGTTGTATATGATGATGCCGTATGAATCTTGTAAGATATTACTCGGCTTGTTAAACTATTATACCCACCAATGCTCGAATAACCAAACGTTGCTTTTGCAGATGCATACGTCCCTTCATTTACAGATTCGCTTCCACTCGAATCACTTCTATAAGCACTCACAGCACTTATTGACGGAATAGAATACGCATAAACAGGTCTTGTAACAGTCTTTGTAACTGAACGTCCACGCTTGTCTGTAACAACGCAAGTCCATGTTCTGTTTCCTGTTATAGTTAAAATAGATGATGTTACAGTTGTTCTTGTTCCAGATTGTGAAACGCCATCACCACTAAATATAATAGATTGTATTTCAGAACCTGCGCCTGCAGCAGCAACCACATCAAGCTTAATTTTGCTATAGCCTTGAACAAGCACGTTCCAATTATTGATTGTTGCATTGCTATTAACATCATCTGAAGTCAATGTTGCTGTAGGAACAACTGATGCAGGAACTGTAACCTTAAATGTTCTTGATGAAGCACTTCCAACTTGCGTAGAACCATTCATCGTCACAACAGATACAGTTGCCGTTCCAGATGTGCTTGTCGGTAATTGATCTAACCATGACGTCGGAATAGCATACCGGACTGTCGTTCCTTGTCCTGTCAATGTCGTCGTCCTCGATCCAAGTGTAAATGTTACGGTATGCGTAAACGAACTTGAATACCGAGTAATATTAACTGTAACTTTAGATGAACCATCAATTGGAACAGATGACGTTACGTTTGATATAACAGATTGAGCGGGAGACCATTGAGCATACAACGTTGTATTTGCCGTAACTGTAATAGTTCCTCCTGGCTGATATGTTGTGTTACCAGTCTTCCACTCACTGAAGAAATACCCATCTCTTGTCGGTACTGTCGAAGAAATAGTAAACGTATGCTGTGGAGTTCCAACCATCGTGCCAGTTGCCCTCTGAGATGCTGGAGCACCAGAACCACCATTTGCATTATACGACAGCGTAAAATCGTAATCGTTTTCATTTGTTGTAACAAGTAGTGTCGCAGAATTAACAAGAGTAATGTTAGCGGTCGTCATATATCGACAGCCAATAACATAGCCATATTTCGGCACAGATGAACCTGTTATGTCAAATGTCAACTGTGTATTGCTCGCATCATACCGCGAATCCTTTTGACCGTTGATGTACGTGATGGTCGTGTCGCCAGCCGCCGTACTATCTGCATCTGACCGAGTCCAACCATTACCGCCAGTATTTGCATCTACGCCATTTTCGCCATTTAGCTTATAGCCAAGCTGATAGATTGAAGATGTTGACGGCCATAGCGTACCACTTTTAACGGTAATAACAAGCTTAATAGATATTACCGTTTTAGTTCGAAGCGATGCAAGCACAGAAGCATTAAACAAAATGTTCGTAGCATAAATCATGCCACCACCGCTTGATGCGTAACCAACCATACAAACAGATGGATCAGGGTACTTCTTCGAATAGCCAGTCCAATTGCTATCCGTCCATACTGCCTGTTGGCCACCGTACATCGAAATTGATTGTAAAGTGTATATCTTACTCACGACGACAACCTCCCGTTCAAGAACAGACAGCGATTATCTCCGGAACCAATTACGCTAAAATACATCATTTGACCAACAGTCCCAATTGAAATCTTCTGAACCTGAACCTCATTAACAAACAATTTACCAGTTTCAAAATACGCAATTGCATTATCTCTTGTAACGGAATACTCATCACCGCTAAAAAAGTATAATACGTCATTTTCAAGCTTCATCATGATATTGCTTGTATTCTCGCCAATAACAATACCACCTTCTGTAGTTTGCGTTGTTGGAAGCAAACGAATAAATGATATAATTTCATTAAACCTTGCTGTTGTATCGCTCGCCAAGTTGCTTGTTTCTGTACTCGCTGTATTGAATGCAATTTCCAAACGATCGGCAAGCTGTGTAAGTCTCGAATATACTTCAGACTGGAACGTCGTAAAATCATTCGATAATGTATATCTTTCCAAAGCTTCTGAAATAATTGATTCTGCTTGCTGCTGAATAATTGTTGTATTCTCAATCACCTGCTGCGAAATTGCTTGCGCTTGTTCATTTGTTGTATAGTTTGCTTCAATATTTCTTATGCGTTCTGCATTCTCAGCTTCATTCCTTGCATTAACAGAAGTCAAATTTACACTAACATAATCAAACGTTTCATCACTCAAAACAACAGTAACATCTGTTGGATCTCTCAAATCTACAGAGAAATCAGTTATCAAATAGCTAACATTTGCTTGTGTCTTTAGCTCGAATACAACTTTTGTTAAAAATACAAATTGACCAATATCAGCATCCATAAAGGATATATCTTCTGCTTTTAGGTCAATCCTACTCTTGTACGTTACGCCTTTAGAATTTAGATAATTAAGACCTTTCGTATATAATATACTTGGCACAGTAACATCATCCCAGGTGGTTTCTTGCAAGTTAGCATAAATTATCCCATAAACATCTGCAAGGCTTTGATTTACTAAATAATCTTTGCCATCATTAACGCTTGCAATCGTAAGTCGCAAATCATTATTCTCATTATATCCAAGAGGGATAACTGCTGTACAGAAACTATCATACAACAAATTCCTCTCAAAATCAACAAGATTCTCACCAAACCTTATTGTTTGAGTAGAATACAAGTCAATATCAGATAGCCAACTTATAACAGGCTTCTCTTGCTCATTGTAGGTAATAACAATATGACCTCCGAGCATCTTTAGCATTCGCTCTCTAACAACATCAAACGTTTTAAGATGATAAATTGATGAACGAACAATCGTATCATTTGGATCTGTTACTGTACATTCTCCTATCACAAATTGCTGATCTTCAGAAACTTGATCATTATGCTGCTGAATAACCAATGTGAAGAAATCAGATGGAGAACCAGTAAATTCAAATGGACGCATTATGCTATCATTCAAGTATGCTAAGCAATGTTCGGAATTATACGTTTTCTCTTCATCCAAAACATCCAATGGATTTGTAACTCTACCAAGCCAAATTAAATTTCCATCTCTATAAATTTTAATTCTCGACTTTTTCGGTATAATCCTGTTATATAATGGATGCTCTGGATAAAACGAAAAAGAAAAACCACCTATGTCATTATCAATCATTTCTAATCTTGAATCAGATAAAGCATAGTCTTCCAAATACGGATTAAACAAAAGTTCATCATCACATTTTGCTATATAAATCATAGTTGCGCATCCTCATACTGGATTGTTAATGTTCCCGACCCTGTAGCTGTTACGATTGTAGACCCTTCATAAAGCAACAAATCAGTAAGTCTCCACGTTCCTGCAGTAAGCTCCCTTGTATGCTCAACCCCTTGAACTGTATATGCAAGCGATGCATTATCTGTCACAATCACTTTAGGGACAATCACTTTCCGGCCATTTGTAAGCGTTACAGACTGTTCTGAGCCGCTTAAATTAAGCGTAAAGGTTTTTCCATTAATGCCGTATTTAAAAGGCTCTGTAACGAGACTAAGGTCTACAATAAGCATTGCATTTCCTTCGACATAAACATCTTGAACAAAAACTCTGCCTTGCCAATAATGTTCTGCATCATCATCAAATATAATTCTACCCGACTTACCATGAACAGCATTAAGCAGCTCTCTTTCAAGCTCAACTTTACTATCCTCATCAGTTGTCCAGCTTGTAGATTTTAAAACAATATTATCCCATTCACGATCTTTAAAAAATACAGTTCCATATTTTTCTGTCCTATCAATAGATCCATTCATGCCTGGAATCTTCTTATAATCAGTTTGGACTTCGGGTGATGGAATTGTATAAGATTCTAAATATAAATCAAATTCTTCATCAAGCTGAAGCCCAAATATATTCATCGAATACATTCTATCACCCTCTTGCCCTTTGCGATTTTAGACCAAGTTGTCTATCCATCTCATTTAACAAACTGCCAACAATTTTCTTTCCATCAAGAGAAATCTGCATTTCACTCAACTTATTAACAGCATCAAGCACCTTATTCATTGTATCATTTAACGTTCCAAGAGCTTCGTCATTTTGATAAGTTGTGACTTCAATCGAACCGCCTTTGTTATATTCTTCATTCTCTTGAGCTGTAAGAATTCTTTCACCTCTATGAACAGTAACATTCATCGTTCTTGGAACATAGTCAAGACCAGTAGCAAAAGAACCTCCTCCACCAAAGCCAGCACTAAACCCTGTAAAGAACTTATCCCAATTCAAACTAAGACCATTAAACCAACCAAGAATAGAATCCCAAGCTGATTCTAAACCGCTTTTCAGCGAATTAAAAATATCTTCACCAATAGATGCAAGATCAATTCCAGACAAGAAATCTATTGCTTCATTCATCCAGCTTTCAACAGTCCCAGGAATAGATGCAAACCATTCTCCAACAGCCTCAACAGCATCACTAACTGCAGAATCCATTTCTGTGAACAAGTCGCTTCCCCAAGCAATAACGTTGCTAACAATATCACTCAAAAATCCCCAAATTTCTCCTGGCAAAGATGCAAACCAATTTATAATTGCCGCTATAATCTGCGGTAAATCATTTTGAACCCAAGCGAAGAATGAAGCACCAAAATCAAAAACGGCTCTTACCAATTGACCAAGTGCTTGACCAGCATTGTAAGGCAATTCAGCGAACCATGCCGCAAGGCTCTCAAACCATCCAGGAATTGTATCCGTGAAGAATGAACCAATTGCACTAAAAGCATTGGTAAAGAACTGACCAACAGCAGACAAAGCAGTTCCAATCGCATCTACTACAGGAGCCAATAAACCTGCTATTGTCGAAAATGCAGTTTGAATTGCATTCCAAACAGCTTCAACTACAGCGACAACGTCACCCCAAATAGAAGCTAATGTTTCCCCTGCGCCCTTTAAATCGCCAGACAAGATCTGAGCGGCCAGTGTAATAATATCTGACAGCAAACTGATAATCGGACTAAGAATACCAAGTATTGCCTCGATGACTGGCAACAACTGCTCTATCAATGAAATTACAGTTGGCATTGCAGCAAGCACCAACCCAAGTATCGAATCAACCAAACTTTGAATAGAACTCAGCAAATCCTCAATTGGCAGATCTTCAAAAACTTCTCCAATCATTTCTGCAAGTTCTTCAAACAAAGGTGCTACCATTTCGGCAATCTCTGCAAAAGCCTCACCAATACTTATAACAATATTTAATACAGGAGCAAGCCAACCTATCATTTGCGATATCATGCTGATCACAACTGGCAATACAACGGAACCAATCTCTGCAAGTGTATCGCTAAGGCTCGTAAACATCTCAAATAAAGATTCTACATCTACGTCCTCAATTAAGCTACCAATTGCTGCAAACAATTCCTCCAAAGCTGGGCCAATACTATCAAGCAACAAAGAAATACCATCAACGACAGAATTTACTGCATCTGCCATTGGACCAGCAAGTTTTTCAATTAAACCATCAAGCGGCTCTTTTAATTGCTCAAGAGCGCCCATAAAGGTCTCACCAAATTTACTCGCGCTCTGCTGCAGGCCCTCAAACGCTTCTGTTACTGAACTTCTAAAATCTTCATTAGTTGTATACAATGTATAGAATAAAGCCGCCAAGCCGACAAGTGCACCTGTAATCAACAAAGCTTGCCCATTTATAATCCCACCAAGGATATTCATACCAGCCCCCATTTGGCCAATAAGAGCAATTATTCTTCCGGCAACTAACAAAACTGGACCAGCAGCAGCAGCGACAAGTGCTAAACGCAAAACCGTATTCTTTTGCGCATCGTCAAGACTATTCAACCAATCAACCAACTGCTGTATTGAAGCAACCACATCTTTAACAACAGGCAATAGAAGTTCACCAAATGAAAGCATCAATCCTTCAACAGAAGAACTAAGAATAGTTAATTGACCATTCAAATTATCTAACTGAGTTTTTGCCATTCTATCGGCTGCGCCAGAAGCATTATCAATTGATTCAGAAAGTTCATCCCAACGTTCACCAGAAGCGGCAATCAACGCATTTGCACCTGCAATAGTACGAGTATCAAAGATACGGCTCATCATATTGATGCGTTGCTCTTCTGTCAAGCCATCCATCGAAGAACCAAGCTGCTGTAGAACATCTTGCAATGGTAACAATTCACCAGTAGTTGTATCTGCTGTTTGAACACCAAGTTCGCTCATTGCTTTTGCAGCATCTGTAGTCGGAGTATATAAGTTTTTCAAAGTATTTCTCAACATTGTTCCACCCTCGGAAGCAGAAATACCGTTATCTCCAAGGATACCCAATGCTGTCATCGTATCAGTCAAATTAACATTTGCAAGTTTTGCTTGACCACCTGCAACAAGAATTCCTTCACCAAAATCAGCAACAGAACCATAAGCATTGGAAGCAGTAACTGCTAACTTATCAGCAAGCTCAGTTGCATCTTTTGTTTCAAGCCCCATAACGTTCAAGCCATTAGCAACAAGCTGGGTAGCATAATCCAAATCCAAAGCGCCAGCAGAAGCAAGCGACAAAACTGTAGGTAATGCATCGTAAGTCTGTTGAACAGAATAACCTGCCATGGCCATATTGTTGATTGCTTCTGCTGCTTCGGTTGCTGTGAATTTTGTACTGCTACCAAGTTCTTTGGCAAGATCGCTAAGAGAATCCATAGCATTAACAGTAGAGCCATTTAGTTCCTCAAGAGCGTCAGTACCAATATTCTTTGTTGCTTGCACTTGC
>Ga0326514_10001781_pt1 | contig 13864 bp, 13 predicted proteins | sample 3_2548_0518_D_FD_203653 | JGI IMG/M metagenome (GOLD analysis project Ga0326514, IMG submission 203653) | Bovine rumen microbial communities from UC Davis, California, United States - 3_2548_0518 | ecosystem: Host-associated > Mammals > Digestive system > Stomach > Rumen | place: USA...
ACCAGGAAACATCGCTTATCGCTTTTGCCAGGTGATGATTATGAAGGAGATTCTTTGTTTTCAGGTCCTCTGCATACTCCGTATCATGCTTTTCAAGCAGGTGCCTGCTCAGGACGTTCTGGAACTCAAGTCTCTGTGCTGCAGTCTTTTCATGGAGAACAGCCAGCTTTCTCTTCTGTTTCTGATAATTTTTACATTCCTTCAGTTTCTTTCCTGACCTCTTTGCCGGTTCATACCGGCGGGATAGTCTCCGCTGTGCTTTCTTCAGCTTCTTCTCTGTTTTCTTCAGGAAATGATGGGAGACGATAATGTCATTACGTCCGCTGAAAATGATCGCTATAAAAGTGTTACAAATTGCATCTCAAAGCATTGGAAAATGCTCTTTCTATACTGGATCACACACCCATGGACAACAGAAGACTTTATCCAGGCTCATCTGAAAGCCTTCACTTTCTTTGGGGGAAGGCGTCCTGGGGAACTCATCTACGACCAGGACAGCATTCTTGCAGTAAGTGAGAATAACGGTAACATCATCTACACCGCCGGTTTCCAGAACTTTATCGACAGCATGAAGTTCGATGTACGGGTATGCCGGTCTCCTTCCTCTCGGCAAAAACAGGCAGCAGAAAAGGCACCGGAATCTCCAGTGCCTTGCTTACTCCTTTCCTTAAGTGTTCATCCATACCATGACGCAAGGGACTTTATTTACCTCTTGCATCCGTCAGGCGATAATCGCAGCAGTCATCGCCTTCAGCTACAGACTTTGTCCGCTTGTAATCCACTCCCCTGATTCCTGTCATATACTCCTTGTCCATACAGCATATCATCTGCACGGCTTCTGGGGTTTTCAGCCGTTTAGCGCAATCATAGAGATGACATCCGACCACATCCATAAAGCAGCGGTGCTCATCCACTATCACATTCTCTATCTCATAACCATCACTCATCCTCTTTGCGATAAAAGGCATCTTCTTCCAGACAAGATCAGGTATACCAGGTACGGCGGTCACCGTAGACAGGGCTTTCATTAACTTTAATCCCATCTTTGTTCCGTAAGCTCTCGTCACCTCCAGAGCCTCTCCAGGAGCATAATGGTCTATTGCCCGGTATATAGCAACTGCAGGAAACACAAAGGATCTATGCTGCTTTTCCTCATCCGCATATTCCTTTTCCAGATCAAGCAGATATCTCCCTGCATAATTCCATATGGTGTTTGCTTTTTCCGAGCCATAGCGTTGCTCTATATCCTTACGAATCCCCTTGTAATACACGGAGCTGCTCATGGGATTCTTTACCGGCTTCCTGCTGGTACTGATATAAAAATCGCACTTCTCTCCACCTTTACCCAGAGTCTTCGTTCTCTTAAAGTCCAATCCGGGTATATTCCCATATGTGCATTCATCATTGATGCAGAATATCTTTGTGAGTTCCGGGCAGCCAAGCTCTGTAAAATAATCATTGTACGGACATTTTACAATGTCCATCTTAAAGGATCCCTTCTGCTTGGGATAAAACACATTCTCAAATCCTGCTTCAGATCCGAACATTTTATGGCTGATTGGATTCCACATGCTCACGAAAAATTTGTTGAATCCCGGAACCTTTGAGAAACTGCGCAGCTTATCTCCCATCTTCCGGCTCTTCTCCCATAAGCAGGTCGAGACTACTTCATATCCCAGGGCTTCCCCTTCCGACTCTTTGATTGCAAAATACGTAGCCGCTGCCGGAAAGATAAAAGAGGTGTGCATTTGCTGCCCTTTCGGAACGGATGGATACTTCTTTTCTATCTCTGCAAGCCTGCGCCTGGCGTCTTCCCAGATAACAGCCGCTTTGTTCTCACCGACCTTCTCTGCCAGCTTATCACGGAATACCAGCTTTTTATCAAGTATTGATTCCATCGTCTGCTATCTCCTTCTTATGCATGGCCTGCGATCTTCCAGGAAACGGCTTGTCTGCGTTCCTGAATGAACTGCCGGTAAATGCCTTTCTGCGCGAGCAGTTCTTCATGTGTGCCATGCTGGACGATCCTTCCGTTACTGATGACAGCGATCTGATCGGCATGCCGGACTGTTTTGAGCCGGTGCGCGATCATGACGACCGTTTTCTCCTTTGTGAGCGCTTCGATGGCATGGACCAGCTTGTCCTCATTTTCCGGATCCACGTTGGCCGTTGCCTCATCCAGAATGATGATCGGTGCATCCTTCATGATAGCCCGGGCGATCGAAATACGCTGCCGCTCCCCGCCGGAAAGCGAAGCACCGCCTTCCCCGATCAGGGTATCGTAGCCGTCCGGAAGCCGGGAAATAAATTCATGGCAGCAAGCCTTTTTTGCCGCCTCGATGATCTCCTCGCGGGAAGCGCCGGGTCTTCCGAAAGCTATATTGTTTGCGATGGTATCGCTGAAAAGGTACACGTTCTGAAATACGAAGGCGAAGTTCTTCATCAGGCTGTCATAGTCATAGTTCCGGATATCAAGCCCATCCAGAGTGATGGTGCCTTCATCCACGTCCCAGAACCGGGCCAGAAGCTGACTCAGGGTCGTCTTGCCTCCTCCGGATGGCCCGACAAAGGCTGTGGAGCTCTTTTCAGGGATCGTCAGTGAAACATCGTCGATGACCTTCCGCCTGTCGTAGGAAAAGCTGACACCTCTGACCTCCAGCGTATGGTCTGCAGGCTCGTGCTTCTCGCCCTCCAGCTTCATGGCAGGTGCAGCCAGCGCTTCATTTCCCTTCTCCACACAGATATCTACACTTCTGAGCAGCGTGCTGAAGGATCCGGCCATATCCAGGCTTTCAAAGATCATGAATGCGCAGACGATCATCATGACTGCAGTGGCAAGTTCCATGCTGCCGGTCAGGCAAAACCAGATGGAGGTCAGCGTCATGGCCACACCGGTCAGCTTGGAGATCAGGTTCTGCAGGAAAGAAAAGATCACGGCAGGCTTTTCCAGCGCAAATGCGGCCCCGGCTGCCCTGTCCGCTGCCTCATTGACCTCTGTAATGCGGGATCCGGACAGGTTGAATGCTTTCACCTCGGCAATGCCCTGGACATATTCCAGCACTTTGCTGACAAGATTTTCATCCGCTGCGATTTTGTCAGCGTTCTGATTCCGGACAGCGGTCTGCTGTACAGAACTTAGCAGCAGAAACAACATCACACCTGCCAGACCGATCAATGCGACACGCCAGTCGAAGAAGAACATAAACAGGAGGATGACTGCGGTGGTCAGGTATCCCTTTGAGACCATCATAACGACGCGGGATCCCAGATTGGACAGGTTCTCCATTGTATTCGTAGCTACAGATGCCACCCGACCGAGCCCCTGAGCGTTGAAATAGCCCATGGGCACATAACGCAGATGTTCGGCGATCTCAATGCGCTTATTGCAGGCAGCCCTGTAGCCTGCCTCCGTCTGCAGCATAGTCGTTTTCATGGTGATAAGGGAGCTCAGAATCACAGAAATCAGGATCATGCCGCAGGCCTGCCAGGCGACTTTCGCGCTCAGTGTCCCTGCGAGCAGATTTTTTATCACCAGATAAGCAGCAGGTACGCGCATAGCCTGGATCAGTGCCGCAAACACACTCAGCAGAATGGCTGCATAAAACTTCTTCTTGTTTTCCTCTCCGCAGAAGTCAAAGAATTTTTTCAGGGTGCCGATCATGCGCTCACCTCCTCATCCTTGTCGTGCACAGCGATATGAGCCTTCCACATTTCTCTGTAAAGTTCACAGGACGAAAGCAGTTCCTCCTGTTTGCCGCTGGCGAGAATGGTCCCGTCTTTTACCACAAATATCCGGTCAGCATCTGATATGGTGGACAGTCTGTGTGCGATGACGATGACCGTTTTCCCCTGCATCAGTTTTGCCAGGGAGTGCTGGATCACGGCTTCACTTTCAGGATCCGTATAGCTGGTAGCCTCGTCCAGGATCACGACCGGTGCATCCTTCAGCATAGCGCGGGCGATGGAAATGCGCTGGCGCTCGCCTCCGGACAGGTGGCTGCCGGAGCCGCCGCACATGGTCTGATATCCGTTCTCCAAATGCAGGATGAATTCGTGACAGCCGCAGCGTTTTGCGGCATCCATCACTTCCTCATCCGTGGCGTCCGGTCTGCCGAGGCGGATATTGTCCATGACAGACAGATTGAACAGATAGTTTTCCTGGGACACATACGCTATATAGCGGTTGTAGTCTTCTATGGGGAGCTTTCTGATATCCACTCCGCCGATGCGGACGGCGCCATTCTTCACATCCCACAGGGAGGCGATCAGCCGGGCAATGGTGGACTTGCCGGAGCCGGAAGGCCCGACCAGTGCATTCACCGTACCGGACTCTGCGCGAAGGGAGATACCATGCAGCACCTCTTCTTCTTTATAAGCAAACCGCACATCATCCAATTCGACACTGCTGTCAGCCGGCAGTGCTTCTGCCTTCTGCGGACGCACCAGATCTTCCTGGTCCATGATATCCGCCACTTCCCCCATGATCACCGGAATCGTGGCAAGGTCATCGGTATAACTGAAAACGGTCAGCAGCGGTGTGACGATGCCGAACGAAAGAATAATACAGAAGATGAAGTCTGCGGCGGTCAGGCTCCCGTCCATACAGTAGAAGACACCGGCAGGCAGGATGCCGTTCAAAGTCGCCGGAAAAAAAGCCATGCCGAAGCTCTGTTCTACGGCGCAGGCGCGCATCCAGTCAATAAAGCAGTCTGCTCCTTCTTTCGCTGCGCGGACGAATTTTTCATACGAGCTGCCGGACTGGCCGAAGGCCTTTATGACTTCGATACCGTTAATGTACTCTACGGCGGTGCTGTTCAGCGTCTTAGTCTTCTCGATCGTCTGAGGATAGTACTTCGGGTATTTCATCATCATGACCGTGAAGAAGGCAAGACCAACGGGGACCGTGACCAGAGACCACAGGCCGACCCTCCAGTCCACGAGCATCAGATATACAAAGAAGGCAATGGCCCCGCAGATATTTGCCGTAAATTCCGGCAGCATGTGCGCCAGAGTGACTTCTATGGAATCCACACGCTCACAGATCGTGTTTTTATAGGCGCCGGATGGATTTTCCTGCACAGTGCCCAGCGGCAGGCGAGAGAGCTTTTCCAGAATGCCCTTCCGGATGGAGGCGAGAACCTTGAAGGTCGCGCCATGAGAAATCGCTGTGGAGCAGGAGTGGAGCAGGCACCGGGCTGCCCAGCAGGCGGCGATCACCAGACTGCGGTTCACGTACCAGGCCCACTCCCTGTCCTGCGATACCAGATGCGTGATAACATCTGCCATTACCACATAGACAGCTACCAGGAAGCCGACGCCGGATACGGCCAGAAGAATACTGAGTACATACCAGCCCCGGTATCCTTTCGTAAAGTGAAACAGCCAGGAAATGCCGTTCGGGTTGGTATTGGAATCATTCATGGCAATGTTCCTCCTTATGTCAACACATTGAACTCACTAAAACAGTGAAACGCCAGTGATGCCGGATCAGATCACTGACGCTTCGCATATCATGAACTTATTCTGCGTTACTCTTCGTCGCCGCCGAGATTTTCCGACGCGAACAGATCAATGCAGTTTGTCATCAGTTCTTCATCATAGTCTGCAGGGATCGCAGCCGCATTCCAGTAGGCGTACTGTCCTTCCGTCCACTGGTCCATCCCTTCCAGATCTTCACCATAGCGGAACTCCAGATGATATGTAGTATCCGGCGTATCCGGGAGAAATACAAAATATGTAAATTCTCCGGAATCAGGATCACTGCTCTCGTAATAAGTCTGTTCAAACTCGGACGTCTGATCCATCCGCTTATACGTGTGGCTGAACACTTCCTCTCCGTTCTCATCAAGGCCGGTGATCTGATCCCCGTCAATAACAAACTTTTTTACCCCGCCAAGGAAATAGCAGTCAAACACAGCTGTTTCCGGCGCAGACTCATAGGTTTTGACGGCCTCTTCCCCATAGATCTCACCCATGCAGGATCCAAGAAGCATAGAAACTGTATCCTCTGCTGCCTCTTCTCCCGTGGCCGGTGTCACTGCAGAAAGCCACTTTTCATGGTACTCTTCTTTGGATAACTCGGGAAATAGTTCCACATACTCCCCGCTGATGCTGCTCAGGTAATCCTCATCCGCCTCTGTCTCAGCGCCAAAAGATGGCATTGTCAGAGCAGAAATCATAGAAATGCTGATCAGTGCTGTCAATACTTTTTTGTTCATTAGGTACTCCTTCCTTGGGTTTGATATGTATAACTATTAGAATCATATCATTTTGTTCAGCCTAATCAAGGTCCAAAAAAGTATTTTAGATCCAAAGCGCAACAGTTTTTTCAGGTGTATACTAATGATGCCGGAGGCAGAACTATCTTCCTGCCCCAACTTATGATGTGAAAAGCAGCCTTACAGATATGGAAAGTGGGAAGTCTGGAGCCATGGGGAGTGAAAAAAACAGCTTTGCGGCAGCAAATCTTTCAAAATATGTCATCACCGGGAACAGCTGGCATTATGTCGGAACATTGCGCGATCCTGCAGCCGGAAAATTTGAAACATTTCTACTGTGCCCGGGACTGGAGATCTCCTTTGTCCGGATCCATACGGACACCTGGCCTTTTCCGGAGCTCTCTGACGGATCAAACCTGCTGATCATCAATATCTGCCTTTCAGGCAGGTGCGAGGTAACCCTTTCAGGCGAACAGTCTGTGATCCTTTCATCTGCAGAATTTTCTTTCGGTTCTCAGACAGCAATAAAGGATTTCTATTACCCGGGAGGCATCTATGAAGGCCTGGAGATTTTTCTGGACCAATCTGTTCTGACGCGGGACAGCGACAATTTTCTTTCCTTCTCGGGGATCAGCCTACCTCTTCTCCGTTCCCGATACAGGTGCGATGAGAATCTGTATGTCAGCAACTGTCCTGAAGACGTTCTGCGGGCAGCCTCACAGATCTGGCAGCTGTGTCAGTCAGAAGATATCGGCGGAATCCGCCTGTTTACTGCTCTTCTTCTGCACGCAATGCAGAATTCTGAGATCAAGCCGGCAAATGTAGTATATCTCACCCATTCCCAGGTGATGATTGCGAAGTCTGCCCAGCGTGATGCGACCGCAGATCTGTCCGTCAGGATCCCGGCAGCGCAGTTTGCTGAGAAATTCAATATCAGCGAGAGCAGCTTTCTATTATATTTTAAGAGTGTGTTTGGCGAAACATACAGAAAATTTATGCAGAGGCAGAGAATTGAACAAGCCCGGAAGCTTCTCACCCATTCTGATATGAAGATCGGTGACATATGTCGTCTTATCGGCTACGAAAATCAGGGTAAGTTTGCAAGAACTTTTCAAAAATGGTCAGGTTCCACACCTCTGGAGTATCGAAGAGAATCCAGAACCGATTCCGCGAGGGAATAGTATTGATTTATCCGTGTTTTCCCTCATTTTTCCAGTTGCTATAAGATTTTTCAATTTCATCATCTGAGACACTCTCCAGCCTTGATATAATCTCCCTTTCCGGCAGCCTTACTTTTCCCCCATTCAAGGTAAGCAAACGCAGAAGGCATTCTTTATACTTATCTTGATCGATGTACCTTCCCTGATATAACTCATCCAGAATTCCAATTGTTCCTATTACCTTAACCCCTTCTGCCTGAGCTGCCTTGCGCAATGCTTTATCTCCTGTCAGAAGAACTATTTTTCGATTTTTTGCGATAGCCAGCGCTGTGCTGTCATAAATCGATATCCTCCGATACTTTCTGTTAAGTTCATATGACAGGTAGAAGTCCGCTTCGGTCCATTCCACAGATACAAGTCCAAGATGAAGCAGTTCTTTTCCCAAGTCTTCCGGCGACAACATTTCATCGGATATCGCGTCCTCATTCATCAGATATGTATACGGCAGTCGAAATGGGAGCTGTAGTGCGTCGATATTTACAAAATCCAGCCAGACATTGGTGTCACTGCTGATATATTCCATATCAGCCTCCAATCGCGGCACACTGCTTCTGTACCGTCTCATATGGCTGCTTCAGCAATTCAGCCCCCTTCTGGACAGTAATATCGTTTTCACATACTGCACGATAAACAAGCTGTGAAAAAAGGCCTGGTCTCTCTTTTGCTGTTCTCTCGGGTTCAGCCTTTCTCCAGCCAGCCCTGGAAGCTCTGATATAAAAGTCCTTGGCTGCTGCATCGCTGATAATTCTGCAGATATTTGCGCGTTTCACGAGAAGGAACATGGAAATTCCATACTCCTGACATACAGAGATCATATCATTTGTAACAGCCGTTCTCCGTCCTCCCAACTCTCTGAATGCATCGTCCTCTGGAAATAGAAATGCTCCACTGATTGCAGTGGCCATCTTCTCGTTCTCCTGCTCCTGAATAGACTCTGGCCAGGCAAATGCAAAATGAGAGGTTTCATGAACGAGGGTGGATCTTATCCTCTCTGCTGACATATTCGAATTGATTACAATATAAGGTCGGCCATTTACCGTACCGTTCATTCCCGAAAAATCATCGTCATCTATATTGAGAAACATCACCAGTATTCCCTGGTTTTCAAGTACTTCAATAAGATTTCCGACCGGTCCTGAAGCGGGAAGATGCAAATACTCCCGAAGTTTCTTTGCATTTGCTTCAACGTCATCTTGCAATGTAAGCGCATGTGTCTTTGGCGATGCCCCTAATGTCTTTCTCCCCAGAATTTCTACTACTTCAAAGAACCGGCTGAAATATTCTTCAACTGCCTCCCGGATGTACTCCTGTTTCGTTTTTGTCAGCCGGACATTTTTTCGGAATTCACCATGAACAAATTGCAGGCTGTTTCCATGATCTTCAAGAAAATCGGACACTCTTATATCAAGAGCTTTTGCAAGTGCCTTGATCATATCCATGCCCGGTTTTCTGGCATCACGTTCATAGTTGCTGACTGTCATAGGTGAAACATTGATTTCTGAGGCAAGCTCCCTGATCGACATATTCTTCTTCAGCCTATAATATTTTATATTCTTTCCGAGCATATGCGATTCCCTCCTTCTGTTTACACTATACGATATTATTTATTTATTGTAAACATTCATTTGATACTTTTCTACTATTGTAAACTCGCTATCCAATGGTATCCATCTTCTGGTGTTATATACGCATGGTTATTGATATTTCTGGCATAAGACCTTGATCATATCATTATCCATTTTTCTGATCAGTTGTTGTAAATAACGATTCCTTTTAATCTCCATAAGCATTCCGTAACATTATTTTTATGTGCTTGGTCACATTTATCTAAAATAGTATTCGACACTTAACACGCTACTATAGTCTGATGCCTTGGCCAGACAACAATCCTGCCGTTGTCTAGTATCAGGCAATGGAGGCGGCAGGATATGGGGTCAATGGTTTTCTGTGCGTATTCTCAGGCGCCATTACCGGAATTGGCGGTGGTGTTCTCCGCGATATTCTTTCAGGCCAGATGCAATCCCAATGACCCAGTCAAAAAAGAAGGAGATTTCGGATCATGCACAATCTGTTGACAGAATCAGGAAGAAGGGTTATGTTATTATTGTTAGATAACTCTAATTTATATAAGTTATAGGTAACTATAGTGCTTTTCTGCTATGAAACATATATGAGAAGCGATATAGAAAACGAGGAGATCCTATGTCCGATGAAACTCTGGTCCGCCATTGTTCCCCTACTCTTGCCGGTATCAAAGCAGGGAACCTGTTCTCAGAGATCTATCCCGATCACCGAACGATGGTCAAAGATATCCGACGCTTCAATCAGATCCTGGTCCCGCATGGTCTGGTCCTGCTTCCTGTAAAGTTCAGGAACGGATGGACATTGCTTTATCTCTACCGGCCAAAGGACCTGGAAAAAAGTCTCTCCTCAAAAGAGGCGGAAGAGATTCTGAGACAGATCGGTTATACAGAAACCGGGATCAACAGAAAGCTGGGGCATCTGATCAGGCGATTGAATGAAAGTCCGTCCTTCCCTCATGAGATTGGTCTTTTTCTCAGCTATCCTCCCGAGGATGTAAAGGGATTTATCGATAATAAAGCACATGATTTTAAGTATGTAGGTTTCTGGAAGGTCTATGGCGACGAACAAAAAGCCAGAGACACATTCTTCCGTTACCATAGATGCGAAGATTCCTATCTGAAACATCTGGAACATGGGGCGACGCTGAAGCAGCTGATCATTGACTGAAATATCAGCTGAAATGCGTTGAAAATTATTGCACCGGTCAAACCGGAGAAAGGGAAAGAAATGAGTAAAGTAGCAATTGTTTACTACAGCAGCACAGGTAATACCAAAGCTATGGCGCTTGGCGTAGCGGAAGGCGTGAAGGAAGCCGGCGGTGAAGCCAAGGTGATCGAATGCGGAAATTTCGGTGAAGATCAGGTCAGTGAGTATGATGGATTCGCTCTTGGCTGCCCGGCTATGGGAGATGAATCTCTGGATGACACGGAATTTCAGCCTATGTATGATTCCATCAAAGGGTCTCTTTCCGGAAAGAAAGTGGCACTCTTCGGGTCCTACGGCTGGGGCGACGGCGAATGGATGAGGAGCTGGGAAGCTGACATCGAGGCAGCCGGCGTAACACTTGCAACTGACAGTGTCATCGCAAACGAAACTCCGGACTCTGATGCCTTGACACAGTGCAAGGCTCTGGGAGCAGCGCTCGTCTGATTTCTCTGTAACAAATAGCAGCCTGCAAAGGAAAGCCCCGTCATCAAGACGGGGCTTTTGACCCCACCATCATAGAAATGAAAAAGTACATATGCTGTAGCAAGCGTAGCATGGCCGCATAGGTTTATTTCCTTACCATAATCTGGTATCATCATGATGTGGGAAGCTTGATGAAAAGCGGCGAAAGGACTGGCTTATGCAGTATTTTATTTCTTTTCTTGAGGGTATCATTACATTCATATCGCCATGCCTCCTTCCCATGCTTCCTGTCTATCTCTCGTATATTGCCGGAGAGCCGGAGCCGGAAGAGACAAATCTCCGGAAAGTCCAAAGCGGCAGCAGCCGGATCAGAACCTTGAACCATGCTTCTGGATTCATCCTTGGTTTTACAGTCATGTTCGTCTGCATGGGTGCCCTTGCGGGCAGTCTTGGGAATATGCTCCGGCGGTTCCATGTTCTGGTCAATCTTGCTGCAGGGGCAGTCGTAGCCTTTTTCGGCCTTTCTATTCTTGGCTTTTTTCACCTGAATTTTTTCCGTGGGATCCGGGTGGGTCATATTTCTGGCAGAGGAAAAGGTTCCGGCTGGTTCTCTGCATTCCTATTCGGTATCACATTCTCTGTCGGCTGGACTCCGTGCGTCGGCGCTTTTCTGGGCTCTGCCCTGGCACTTGCCTCCCAGATGGGAAGTGTCCGGGTCGGGATCCTGATGCTGCTCTGCTACTCCTTTGGACTTGGGATACCATTTGTGGCAAGTGCCCTTCTGATCGATTACTTAAAATCTGCTTTTACCATAATAAAAAAGCATTACGGTGCCATCAACTGGGTCTGTGGGATCCTTCTGGTCACGATCGGTCTCCTGATGATGACCGGGATTTGGGAGATACTACTGAATCTGCTCAGCTGACAGAACCTGAAAGGAGATTTCATTGAAAAAGAAAGTCAGATTTGCCATTGTGATGATTGCAGCCATAGTGATTTTTTACGGGATTTATGTTCTCTATGGTAAGTTAAAAAAGGAATACGCTCCGGACCAGTTTGTCCGGGTCACTACGGAAAACAATGAAAAAAGCGTACAGACAGAATCGTCTTCAGAAGAACCGGTCATGGTTCAGACCGAATCGGAGGAAGCCGACTACACCGCTCCGGATTTCACTGTCACAGACTCCGAAGGAAAGAAGGTAAAGCTTTCCGATTTAAGGGGGAAACCGGTCGTCATAAATTTCTGGGCTACCTGGTGCCGGTACTGCAAGGAGGAAATGCCCGAGTTCGACAAAGCCTTCAGGGAGAACCCGGATATCCAGTTCATGATGGTCAATGTCACGGACGGACAGAGAGAGACCAGAAACTCAGCGGAGGAATATCTGAAGAAAGAAGGATATGAATTCCCAGTCTATTACGACACGACCATGGAGGCAACTTTCACCTATGGAGCGTCCGGTCTTCCCATGACAGTCTTCATAAACAAGAAAGGCGAACTGATCACCTACGCCAACGGAATGCTGCAGCAGGACGGGCTGGAAAAAGGACTTTCCCTGATCCGCTGACCACGTTTTCGATCCATTTACACCAGTATGACCAGTATGCAGATATCGTCCGGTATCCTGATATTGGTGTATCATGGCCCTATCGGCTGACGGCTCAGTCATATACACGCCTGTGTCGTCCCTTCCTGTGCCAGACAGCGGCCGCATTGCAGTGAGCCCAGAGCTTGTCCAGCGGCAGACCGGCCGGACAGACATCCTGGCATGCGGATGATTTTCCGCACCCTTCGTATAAATACCTGTCGTAAGAGCCAGATGAATCTTTCACGCTCTCAGGGGACTGCTGAAGAAAAAGCCTTGCCGCTGCTGCCATGACTGCCGCTCCGGCAAACTTTCCCGTTCCGGAATAATTCGGACATACTTCCAGGCAGCATCCGCATTGAAGACATCTACTGGCCTCCTGAGCGAGAAAATCCGTTTCCCCCGGAAGAGAAATATCTTCTCTGCGGAAGACCTCTGCCTGCTTCAGAGCCTTCTGCATGATGTTGCGGTCAACGATCAGGTCTTTCACGACCGGAAATTTTTTGAGAGGCTCCAGAAGGATCCGGCCCTTTTTATAATCAGAAAGTCTTGCATCGCAGGCAAGCCGTACTCTGCCGTTTATTCTCATGGCACAGGCGCCGCAGCGTTTCTGAAGACAGCTGCATTCAAAACCGATCTTTCCGACCGGCCTTCCGTCTTCATCCTTGTAATCCGGGTCGCTGCTCACGGTCTGAAGGACATGCAGAACATTCTCCCCCGGATCATCCGACAGGTAACGGAATGTCTGAACATAGGAGTCCTGACCGGGTCCTTTGCTTCGAAGTACATCGATATGATAATTCAACTTTCCGAAGCCTCCTCCCTCAGCTGCCTGAAGCCTATCCTGACCTTCCCGTCCCGCAGTTCTGCAGTCGTCATCTTCCTGCAGGCTTCTGACTTGTCGGGATAATCAGATCTGGTGTGTGCTCCCCTGCTTTCTTTCCTTTCCATGGCGCTCATGACGATCGCATCTGCCAGGCAGAGCCTGCACAGATCAATATTCATCGATGCATCTGACTGTCCCGGTATATCCTCCGAAGAGGCTGGTCTGCCGTAATGTGCCGCGCCCTGGCCCATCAGTTGCTTTATCCGGCTCCTTGCCTCTTCCATTCCTCTCTGATCTCTTACGATCCCGAGTCCTTCCTTCAGAATCCGTCCGACCTTGTCCGCAAGAAGAGCGTCTTCCTCAGCGGCAAGCGGATCCGGGATCGTCATCTCCCGGGGGTCTTCCTCCTGGATACCGGTCTTCGTTCCGGCTTTCATACCATCAGCAATACACTCTGCCGCAATCTTCCCTCCCAGAAGAGCTCCCAGCATCGAATTGCCTCCAAGGCGGTTTGCCCCGTGATACCTGCAGCAGCACTCTCCTGCCGCATATAGATCTGTCAGATTCGTCCGGTGATGATCGTCTACATCGATCCCGCCCATGAAATAGTGGATACCCGGTTCTATCGGAACAGGGGCTTTCATAGGATCAATGCCGAGATAATACCTGATTTCATCTCGGAGGTCAGAAAGCTTCTCCGCAAACACCTTTTCCGGTATCTGGGTCATGTCAAGACATACAGGTCCTTCCGTGTCTTCTCTCCGCACAGCCAGGTATTCTTCCCGGGACACAACATCCCTGGGC
>Ga0326514_10001782_pt1 | contig 13860 bp, 13 predicted proteins | sample 3_2548_0518_D_FD_203653 | JGI IMG/M metagenome (GOLD analysis project Ga0326514, IMG submission 203653) | Bovine rumen microbial communities from UC Davis, California, United States - 3_2548_0518 | ecosystem: Host-associated > Mammals > Digestive system > Stomach > Rumen | place: USA...
ATTGGTGTGTCGACAGCCGACTGCATTCCTGTGCTGCTCTACGACGCTGAGCATCATGCCGTGTGTGCCATTCACGCCGGATGGCGGGGCACGGTGGCTCGCATTGTCGAGCGTGCTGTGGCTGCTATGACTGCCACATACGGTACGCGTCCTCTGCAGCTGAAGGCCCAGATAGGCCCAGGCATCAGCCTCCAGAGCTTCGAGGTGGGCGACGAGGTGTATGAGGCCTTCTCTGCTGCAGGCTTCGACATGGAAGTTATAAGCCGCCGTGAGGCCAAGTGGCACATCGACCTGCCCGAATGCAATCGTCAGCAGCTCATGGCCGCTGGTGTCCCTGCTGAAGCCATCCGGCTCTCCGCCATCTGCACCTATCAGCAGTTCCATCGTTACTTCTCTGCCCGCCAGTTGGGCATCCGTTCCGGTCGCATCTTCACAGGAATCATGCTCCGCCAATTATCGTCACGGAGCTGTAACGTTTTGTAATACAGTGCTTTGTGGCGTGACGACAAACAATATCTTTTTCACAGTTTCTTGGGCAGGATGATTCGTGTGTCAAAAGCCTTGTTGGAGGGTTGCTAATATGCTGATAATAAGGAAGATAACTTTCCTTTTTGTGTCAATCGTTCGATGCCTCTTGACAAGAGGCTTTTTTTGTTGTATCTTTGCAGCAAAAAAGCAGAACGTTATGAAGAAAGTTTGGATTGTCATGGTATTGGTTGGGTTGCTGTCGTGTTCAATAGCAACGGCGCAGGAAACGATAATTCCCTATAGACCTGGTTGTGGGCCTATCGACGAGGGGAAGGTGTATGACGTGGTGGAGCAGATGCCGTCGTTTCCAGGAGGTCCTAATGCCATGATGGAATTTATCAGTCGCACCATCACTTATCCTGTGACTCCGCTGACCGACAGGCACTGAGCAGGCCGACGGCGGTTAGGATGAGAGCTGTCAGGCTCTTGATGTTGATCGTCTTATTCGTAGTCGTCAATCACAGCGTTCATGAAGTCCATCATGGGTTTGGCGGCTTTGAACATCGCCTCGATGCTGTCGAGCCAGCTGTCGCCCTCGAAGAAGTCGTCGACCACGCGGTGCCAGCAGCAATAGTCCTTCATGCGCAGATACTTCATGTGCTGATAGTCGCGCGGAAATCCTGCCGGACAGGTCTTCAGACGCTCCAGTCCGAAGCCCTGCTGGCTCTCCCAGTTGGCAGTCTCAGGAGCCCCGAAATAGCGGAGAAACTCCTTGCTCTCCACACGGCGCAGCCATTCCTCTTCGTTGCCCATCATCTCCAGTCGGCAGGAGGTCAGGATGTTGGTGGGCAACCAGTAGTTGCCACACGCCACCATACACTGGTCGGGCTCCAGGTGCAGGTAGTAGCCACCGTGGAGCGCCTTCTTGCCATGGGCAGCGATATAGGCGCCGAAGTGGCGCTTGTAGGGCGACTTGTCGGGCGAAAAGCGCGTGTCGCGGTAGAAGCGGTAGGTAGCGTCCTTGACAGCAATGTGCGCTATCGACGGGTCGAAGTCGGCAATACGTCCGATGGCCTTGGCCACCCCCTCTTCGAAATTCTTCCTGGCGGCATCGTAGTCTGCCTTGTGTGTTTGAAACCACTGGCGGTCGTTGTTGGCCGCAATGTCTTTCAGAAAACTTAAAATCAGTTGTGTATCCATAATTGTAGTGCAAAGATACAGCAATTTGTGTAAAATACAAAACTTTTTCAGGGACTTTTCTAAAAGAACGTTAAATATTGCAGTGAATCCATTGTCAAACCAAATTTTGTTCATATCTTTGCGATATCAAATTGATATCACTTTAATCATCAACAATTAAAATGTAAGGACTATGGAGAATCAAGAATTCAAATTCAAAGGTGCTGTGCTCAACGGCTTTCTGATGCTGTTTGTCAACTTCGCTGTACTGATTTTATCAATCGTTGGAATCATCTATAGTGTTATCATGCTCAACGACAGCGATGGCGCTCAGGGTGGTTGGTTGCTGGGCGGTTGCATCCTTTTGCTCATCATCAATATCATCATGTGGTGCGGCATGTTGCAGTTGGAGCCCAACGAAGCGCGCGTCACCACCTGGTTTGGTAAGTATTCCGGTACTTTCTCCCAGACGGGATTCTATTGGATCAATCCCTTCTATGGTACTAAAAAGGTGTCCCTGCGCGCACGCAACCTGGATGCTGAGCCCATCAAGGTGAACGACAAGACGGGCAACCCGGTGATGATCGGTCTGGTGCTGGTCTGGAAGCTGAAGGATACCTACAAGGCCCTGTTCGAGGTTGACTCCCAAACGATGGCTGCCAATCCCAATACCGTGGGCAGCGACACCAAGGGACTGATGAATGCGCTGGAGAACTTTGTGCGCGTGCAGAGTGACGCCGCTCTGCGCCAGGTCGCTGGCCAGTATGCCTACGACGATGAGGACACGAAGGCCGGTGAGCCCACGCTGCGATCGAGTGCCGATGAGATTAACGAGCAGCTGGAGCAGAAGCTCGACGAGCGTCTGGCCCTGGCAGGCATCGAGGTGGTTGAGGCTCGCATTAACTATCTGGCTTACGCTCCCGAGATTGCTGCCGTGATGCTGCGTCGCCAGCAGGCTTCAGCCATCATTACGGCCCGTGAGAAGATAGTGGAAGGTGCCGTATCCATGGTGAAGATGGCCCTCGACAAGCTCTCCAGCGAAGAGATTGTAGAGCTGGACGACGACAAGAAGGCTGCCATGGTATCTAATCTGCTCGTCGTGCTCTGTGGCGATGATAGTGCTCAGCCCGTAGTAAACACTGGTACGCTGAATCATTAAAAGGTAAAAAGGTAAAAAAGGTAAAAAAGAAAAACGGTAAAACGATGGCGAAGAAAGAAACCAAGAGTTTTATCCTGCGTGTCGACTCGGATACGATGGACGCAATAGAGGCCTGGGCTGCGGACGAGTTCCGCAGCACCAATGGCCAGCTGCAGTGGATTATCACTGAGGCCCTGCGCAAAGCCAAGCGTCTACCCAAGAAACATGCAACAAAAACAGAAGAAAACAATGAGTGACTTTAATATCAAAAACATCAAAGTGCATCGCACTACCGAGGGAACCATCTTCGAGATAGCTTTTGCCATCCTGGCCATCATCGTATGGGTGTCTGTCATCCTGATGGTGCAACAGGCACCAGACATCGTTCCGACTCATTTTGATGCGTCTGGCACACCGAACGCCTATGGCTCACCAGAGGGAGTGCTCCTCCCCTGCGCGATACTCACGATAGCTGCTGTCTGCTTAATGGTTTTAGCCTATTTCCCACGATATATCAATATGCCGGTCAAAATCACCAACATCCGTCAGGTAGAACTGGTCATCCGCATGACCCGCATCATGGGTTTGATGCTATTGGCACTGACCTTCGTCGTGGGGTGGACTTCGCTTGGCTCCATCCATCACGGCAGTCACCAGGCAACACCCATCCTGTCCATCGTAGGCCTGTTGCTGGTAGTCATCATCGTGTTCACGGTCCTTGTTCACAAGGCAAAAAGTTAAAGAAACCTTATAGCTTATTTAGCCATATCCTGAATACAGGGTCTTCCAGAAAGACACCATCTTTGGTGATGTCGATAAGTTCCCTGTCTCTAAGGGCTGTTTTTATACGTGAGATGTTCGATTTGGTCCCCAGATTGTATTCCTCCAGAATTGCCTTGCTTCCAAAGTCAGTATGCACGCCATTACAGATGGCACGGATAAAATTCATCTGATAGGCTGTAAGCCCTTGTATATGTTGCTCAAACAATCCGGAGCATTGTGCCAATAATGCTTGTACGCCATTCTCAAAATCCTGTTCCGTTGTTTCCTTGTCTGTCTCCACCAATACATTCCAGGCTAACTGCTGAACATAAGAGGAATGGTTTTCTACTGTCTCACAGATTCTTTGGGCCAATTCTTCTGAAATGTGTTTATCCTTGCTCTCAAAACGACTGCGAATAAATGCTACCCAATCGGCAGTGGGGATTTTGTCGAGATACATCATCTCACCAAACTGATAGAATGGCATCTTACGGTTTTGGAAAAGTTTAGTCATCAGGTGCTTCTTACTTCCAAAGAGGCAATACGACACATTGCGCTGATGCTGCCATATTCCACGAAGACGCTTCTGCACAGTAATCGAATCATCGAATTCGCCTATTTGTTGAAATTCATCGATACATATAATAAGGTGTATACCTTGTTCTTCAGCTATTAACTCAGGCAGTTGCAGAATTTCTTCAGGCTGGTAGTTTTGTGGGGTAATGCCTAACGAAACCGAAATTTCTTGCGTTGGTTCTGGCGAGAAAGCAATCTTGGGAGTAAGCCTTACTAGAAATCGTTTAATGTTTTCAATAACCTGCTCCGTTCTTGTGGCTGTTTCCTTCATGAGTACAGAAGCAAAACGGTTATAAAAGTCATATTCATTACGACAATCGTAGATGTCCATGAACACCACTTTGATGTTTGGATTGGTCATTTCTGCCTTAACCTTCTTTACTATTGAGCTTTTGCCCATACGACGAGGAGAAATAAGAATGACGTTCATACCATTCTCAAAATCCATTTTCAATCGTTTTGTTTCTTTTACCCGGTCTGTAAAGTTCTCGCCTTCTACAGACATTCCATACACAAATGCTTTGTTCATAATCGTCTGATTTTGGGCGCAAATATACAAAAAAAGAACGTGGTACACAAACTTGTGGACCACAAAGTTGTGTACCGTACTCATTTTTAACATTTGAAGGCATGTTAACTGATAGCCATATAACGAACACTTATTTTTGTAGGGAGGCCACTTATGATTACAGGGAGGCCACTTATGATTACAGGGAAGCTCCCTACGGAGCTGGGGAGGCTCCCTGCGCCCATACATGCATTTCATATATAGTTGGGAATCGCACTTTTCTGCCCACACCTCTGACACCTCTGACACCTGAAGGCATGGTGACAGAGGTGAAGTGTTCTCGTAACAGAAACAGGTTTAGGTGTCAGAGGTGTCAGAGGTGAGGGTTGTTTTTAATTATTCGCTACTATTATTTGGTTATTTGTGAGATTCTGTGTACTTTTGCGCTTTGATATAGGGATTGTTGGTAACGCTATAAAGATGATTGCTATGTTATTGCGAAGGATAGTTTTTACGACCCTGATGTTGGGTGTGGTCGGCGCGGTTGCTGCGCAGCAGAAGTTGACGATGCCCCCGTTTCTGAAGACGGGCGACACGATAGCCATTGTGTCGCCCTCGAGCACACCCGACTCGCTGACGGTGGCCAAGGCCTGTGCGACGCTCCGCGAATGGGGCTTTGTGCCTGTGGTGGGTGCTCATGCCTTGAACAGCTATCACGGTTTTGCCGGAACTGCCGACGAGCGTGCCGCCGATATGCTGTGGGCGTTGAGAGATTCCACGGTCAAGGCCATCCTGTGCAGTCGTGGTGGCGATGGTGCCGTGCAGGTGCTGGAGCGCATCCCGCTGTCGGTGTTTCGCAGTCACCCCAAGTGGATATTGGGTTTCAGTGATGTGACGGCCCTGCACAGCGCTGCCGTGTCGGCGGGTGTGATGAGCCTGCACAGCACGATGTGTGAAGGTATTGCTGCCCGTGGTGAGCGCGACTCGGTGAATGCCACGCTGCGCAGGCTGCTGACGGGTGTGCTGCCCACTTTTCACGCCGCAGCCCATCCGCTCGACCAGCCCGGCGAGGCCACGGGCATCCTGGTAGGCGGCAATTTCTCGGTGTTCTGTGGTCTGGCCGGTTCAGACTATGACTTTCTGAATCGTGCCGCCCAGGGGCTGATACTCTTCATCGAGGATACCGGCGAGGGCATGTCGAAGGTAGACCGCATGCTGCATCACCTGGAGATCCGCGGCGTGCTCTCTCAACTGAAGGGCATCATTGTGGGCCATTTCTCTAAGTACAAGAGTCCGGAGAACGGCTTTGCCGATATGTACGAGATGCTGCACGAGTATCTGCAGCACCTGGACATCCCCGTGTGCTACGATTTCCCCGTGGGTCACCACAGTGGCAAGAACTATCCATTGATAGAAGGCGGCAGGGTGGTGCTGCGCGTCGGCAAGGACGGCACGACGCTATCCTTCTAGATGCTCAGCTCGTCGAGCACCTTGATGAGTTTCTTGTTGAACGGCTTGTCGGTGCGGATGCACTCCGAGAAGGGCACGTAGACCACCTCGTTGTTCCTGACACCCACCATCACGTTGCGCTGTCCCTGCTTGATGGCTTCGATGGCACCTACCCCCGTGCGACTGGCCAGTATGCGGTCGTGGGCCGAGGGGCTGCCGCCGCGCTGCAAGTGTCCCAGGATGGAGACGCGCACGTCGAACTCGGGAAACTCCTTCTTCACACGGTCGGCATAGTAGAGGGCGCCGCACTTGGGGCTCTCCGAGACGATGACGATGCACGACTTCTTCGACTTGCGGATGCCGCGGGCCATGAACGTAGCCAGCTGGTCTTCCTCCATCATCTCCTCAGGAATGATGGCTGCTTCGGCACCACAGGCTATGGCCGAGTTTTGCGCCAGGAAGCCGGCGTCGCGACCCATCACCTCGACAAAGAAGATGCGCTCGTGCGAGTTGGCCGTGTCGCGGATGCGGTCCACACACTCCATGATGGTGTTCATCGTGGTGTCGTAGCCGATGGTGGCGTCGGTGCCGTAGAGGTCGTTGTCGATGGTGCCGGGCAGTCCGATGCAGGGGAAGTCGAACTCCATGCCGAAGTTGCGCGCACCCGTCAGCGAGCCGTTGCCGCCGATAACCACCAGCGCGTCAATCTCCTCGCGCTGACACGTCTCGTAGGCCTTCTGCATGCCTTCCGGCGTCATAAAGTCTTTCGAGCGGGCGGTCTTCAGGATGGTGCCGCCACGCGTGATGATGCCACTCACGTTTTCAGTGGTGAACTGCTTCACCTCGCCCTTGATCAGTCCGTCGTAGCCACGATAGATACCCTTGATGTTGAAACCGTTGTAGATGCCGGCGCGTGTCACGGCGCGAATGGCAGCATTCATGCCGGGGGCATCGCCGCCAGAAGTCAGAATTCCAATCGTCTTAATCTTGCTCATAGTCTGTATCATTTTTTACTGTTTGGCAGACAAAGGTACTAATTTTTCTGAAATAGCGCTCTATCTTTTGCAAAATATTTTTTTATTTCCCGCATTTGTTGTACTTTTGTGGCACAAATAGCGAACATGAAGACGAAGGAGATTATCACAGAACAGCCCTCTCGCTTCGACCATCTGGAGCAGATGTCGGTGGCCGAGCTGTTGCAGCACATTCATGAAGAGGATGTGCTGGTGGCTGAGGCCGTGCAGAAGACGATACCGCAGATAGAGCTGTTTGTCAAGGCCGTGGAGAAACGGATGAAACAAGGTGGCCGACTGTTCTATATCGGTGCGGGCACCAGCGGAAGGCTCGGCGTGCTGGATGCCAGTGAGCTGCCCCCTACGTTTGGCGTGTCGGACACCAAGGTGGTGGGCATCATCGCCGGTGGTGATGAGGCGCTGCGCCATGCCGTGGAGCGGGCAGAAGATGCCACCGAGCAGGGCTGGAAAGACCTGGAGGTGTATCGTCCTACAGCCAGTGACACGGTGCTGGGCATCGCCGCCTCGGGCACCACGCCCTACGTTGTCGGAGCCGTCAGCGAGGCGCGCCGTCACGGGCTGCTCACGGGCTGTATCACCAGCAATCCCAACACGCCGCTGGCCGACGTGTCCGACTATCCCATGGAGACCATCGTGGGGCCCGAGTTCGTGACGGGTTCCAGCCGCATGAAGAGTGGTACGGCCCAGAAGATGGTGCTCAACATGATTTCCACGGCGCTGATGATTCGCATGGGTCGTGTCAAGGGCAACCGCATGGTGAAGATGCAGCTCACCAATGCCAAGCTCGTGGACCGCGGCACCCGCATGATTCAGGAGTCGCTCGGGCTGAGCTACGACGAGGCCCATGAGCGGCTGATGGAGGCGGGCAGTGTCGACAGGATATTGGAAGACGAACAATAACCCCTTATTCAATAGAGAGAAGACGAGCATGATGGTAAACCCCTATATCAAGCAATATCCGGAGTTGATGGCCGGCAAGTCGGTGCTCTATGTCCACGGCTTTGCCAGCAGCGGACAGAGCGGTACGGTGGCGCGCCTGCGCGAGGTGATGCCCCAGGCCCGTGTCCTGGCACCCGATCTGCCCCTTCACCCCGAGGAGGCCATAGCCCTGTTGCGACAGACGTGCGAGCAGGAGCATCCCGACCTCATCATAGGCACCTCCATGGGTGGCATGTATGCCGAGCAGTTGCATGGCTTCGACCGCATCTGTGTCAATCCCGCCCTGGAGATGGGCGAGACGATGAGGGCCCACGGCATGACCGGCACGCAGCAGTATCAGAACCCCCGCCAAGACGGCGTGCAGGAGTTTTATGTAGACAAGGCGCTCATCAAGGAGTATAAGGAGCGCTCGGAACACCGCTTTGAGCAGGTTACTGCCGAAGAGCAGCAGCGTGTCTATGGCCTGTTTGGTGACGAAGACACCACGGTGGACACCTACGACCTGTTTCGCGAGCACTATCCCCAGGCCATCCGTTTCCATGGCGAGCACCGCATGAACGACAAGAGCTTCATGCACTCGGTGGTGCCCGTCATCCGCTGGATTGACGACCGCCAGCAGCATCGTGAGCGCCCCATCGTGTATGTGGGGATAGAGACCATGATGGACAGCTGGCAGAAGCCGGCATCGTCGGTGCAGAAGGCCGTGCGCATGCTCATCGAGCACTATCAGGTGTACTTTGTGGCTCCTGCCGACGACTCTGCTGCCGCCTCGTGGCTGGCCGAGCACATCAATGTGCCTGCCTGGCATCACATCATCTTCACCTATCGCCGCGACCTGCTCTATGGAGACTATCTTATACAGAAGCAAGAGGCAAGAGGCAAGGAGCAAGAAGCAAGCGGCGAGAAGCAAGAGGGTGACATGCTGGCCACGCTCATCGACTATGGCTCTGACACCTTCAAGACCTGGGAGGATGTCATTGTCTATTTTGAACACTTAGGAGGACAGTGATGGAACAGCTGCTGCACTACTGCTGGAAGCACAAGATGTGGCCGCTGGAAGGCCTGGAGACCACCGACGGACGCCTGGTGGAGGTGCTCGACCCTGGGCTGCACAACCACAACGCCGGTCCCGACTTCTTCAACGCTAAGGTGAAGATAGGGGGCACCCTGTGGGTGGGCAATGTGGAGATTCACGACAAGGCATCGCACTGGTATCTGCACGGCCACGACAAGGACGAGCGCTATAACAACGTGGTGCTCCATGTGGTGGGCGAGGCCGACCGCGACGTGCAGACACAGGAGGGCTACTTCATTCCACAGCTGTGCCTGGCAGTTCCCCCATCGGTCCGGGACAACTATGAGGAACTGCTCCGCAACGACCAGTATCCACCCTGCTATAAGATTATCCCCAGTCTCACCCGACTCACCATTCATTCGTGGATGGCTGCGCTGCAGACCGAGCGGCTGGAACAGAAGACCGTGGCTATTCAGCAGCGTGTGCAGCAGCGCGACGGCTCGTGGGAGGATGCCTATTTCCAGACCCTGGCTCGCAACTACGGCTTTGGCATCAATGGCGATGCCTTCGAGGAGTGGGCGCGCCACATACCGTTGCAGGCCGTGGGCAAGCACCGCGACGACCTGTTCCAGATAGAGGCCATCTTCATGGGGCAGGCGGGTCTGTTGGAGGTGGACTCCATCCCCGAGCGCTACCAGCAGCAGGCACTCAACGAGGGCTACTTCGCCAAGCTGCGCAACGAGTACCAGTATCTGGCCCACAAGTTCCAGTTGCAGCCCATGGACTATCATCTGTGGCGATTCCTGCGACTGCGCCCGCAGAACTTCCCACACATCCGCATCGCCCAGCTGGCCAACCTCTACTATCAGCGCAAGGCCGGTCTGTCGGAGCTGATGGAGTGCAAGGACATGGCGACGCTGAGCGAGAAGATGCGCACACAGGTGACACCCTACTGGGAGACCCACTACACCTTTGGCTCGGAGAGCGTCCGCAACACCAAGCATCTGTCGCCCTTCTCCATCAATCTGCTCATCATCAACACCTGCATACCCCTGCTCTTTGCCTACGGGCGCCACTCCTGCAGGGAAGAATTTTGCGACCGTGCCTTCGACTTCCTCGAACAGCTCCGTGCTGAGAACAACCACATCATCCGCATGTGGCAGGAGTGCGGCCTGGAGGTCAAGACCGCCGGTGACTCTCAGGCGCTCATCCAGCTCAAGAAAGAATACTGCGACAAGCGCGACTGTCTGCGCTGCCGCATCGGCTATGAATATCTCAAGCGAAAATAATGAATAAATACGTTTTTGAAACCCGCATGGAGGTGCGCGACTATGAGTGCGACATCGAAGGCATTGTGAACAATGCCAACTATCTGCACTACACCGAGCACACCCGTCATCTCTTTCTCCGACAGTGTGGACTCTCTTTTGCCCAGATGCACGACAAGGGCGTCGATGCCGTGGTGGCGCGCATGAATCTGCAGTTCAAGACGCCCCTGCGCTGCGACGATGAGTTCATCTCGCGCCTCTGGCTGGAGAAGCAAGGCATCAAGTACATCTTCCATCAGGACATCTTCCGTGCTGCCGACGAGGCCCTCTGCTTTCGTGGCGACATCACCCTGGTGTGCCTCGTGAACGGAAGGCTGAGCAACAGCGAAGACTATGATGCAGCCTTTCGTGATTACATCTCTTCGAAATAACGACATCTCGACATCTCGACATCCCGACATCTCGACACAACGCAATGACCTCCGACGAAATCTTCTACACCCTGGCCCTCACCCGCATGACGGGCTTTAACTTCCAGACCACCCTGCAGCTCTATCGCGAGCTGGGGGGAGGCAAAGCCGTTTACGACCACCGCAACCAGCTGGGTGATGTGCTGCCCGACAGCACGCCGCGCCTGCGCGAAGCCATGAAGGACTGGGACAGCGCCCTGCACCGTGCTGCCGCAGAGATGGAATTCATCACGAAGAACAACATCCGCGTGCTGACGCTGAATGATGACGACTACCCCCAGCGCATGCGCGAGTGTGCCGATGCGCCCATTGTGCTCTACTATCGGGGCAGTGCCGACCTCAACCAGCGCTATGTGCTGAACATCGTGGGCACGCGGCGCTGCACCACCTACGGACAGGACATCATTTGTCGCTTTGTCAGCGACCTGCGCACGCTGTGTCCGCAGGTGCTCATCGTCAGCGGACTGGCCTACGGCATCGACATCTGCGCCCACCGCCATGCGCTGCAGCAGGGCTTCGAGACGGTGGGTGTGCTGGCTCACGGGCTGGACCAGATTTATCCGCCGCGCCATCGTGACACCGCCATCGAGATGCTCAGTCAGGGAGGCCTGCTCACCGAGTTTATGTCGCAGACCAATGCCGACAAGGTGAACTTTGTGCGGCGCAACCGCATCGTGGCGGGCATCAGCGACGCCACCATCCTCGTGGAGAGTGCCGCCAAGGGTGGGGGACTCATCACCTGCGACATCGCCCGCAACTACGACCGCGATGTCTTTGCCTTCCCGGGAGCGGTGGGCATGCCCTATTCCGAGGGCTGCAACCGTGCCATCCGTGAAAACATGGCTGCCCTCATCACCTGTGCCGACGACTTTGTGCAGTCGATGGGCTGGCAAACCACGCGGCAGACACCCGAGGCGGTGGAGCGCCAGCTGTTCCCCGATCTCACAGCGGAAGAGCAGCAAGTTGTTGCCATCCTGCAGCAGACCAACGACCTGCAGCTGAACATCATCAGCGTGAAAGCCAATATCCCCATCGGCCAGCTCACCGCCCTGCTCTTCCAGCTGGAGATGAAAGGTGTGGTGAGACCAATGGCCGGCGGCACCTATCATCTGCTGACATAAGTCCCACGGCACCCATCCTCATCATGACCTAACGCAACAGTACGACAATGAGTACAACAACGAATATACCCCAGGAGTTCAACAACTTCTTTCTGAAGGATGTGTCGTTCGTCAACCTGATGACACGCCGCATCTTCAACATTCTGATAGTAGCCAACCCCTACGATGCCTTCATGCTGGAGGACGATGGACGAATAGACGAGAAAGTGTTCGACGAGTACAGCGAGCTGGGCATGCGCTATCCGCCCACGTTCACGCAGGTCAGCACCACCGAAGAGGCCGACGAGGTGCTGAAGACCACCGATGTCGACCTGGTAATCTGTATGCCGGGCAATGCCGACAACGACGCCTTTGCCGTGGCGCGCGAGGTGAAGGCGGCCCACCCCGACATCCCGTGTGTGGTGCTGACGCCCTTCTCGCACGGCATCACCAAGCGCATCGAGCACGAGGACATGAGCATCTTCGACTATGTGTTCTGCTGGCTGGGCAACACCAACCTGATTACCTCGATTATCAAGCTGATAGAAGACCGCATGAACATCGAGCACGACGTGAAGGAGGCCGGCGTGCAGATGATCCTGCTGGTGGAAGACAACATCCGCTTCTACTCCTCGGTGCTGCCCAATCTCTACAACTATATCCTCGCCCAGTCGAAGAACTTCTCTACCGAGGCCCTCAACCCCCATGCTGCCGCCCAGCGCAAGCGCGGACGCCCCAAGGTGGTGCTGGCCACCAACTACGAGGAGGCCATGCAGTGGTATGAGAAGTATCACGACAATGTGCTGGGCGTCATCAGCGATACCCGCTTCCCCATGCAGACGGTGCCCGGACGACTCTCGCATGTGGAGGAGGGCGATGCTGAGGCTGGCCTGAAGCTGCTGCGCGAAATCAGGAGACGCGACGAATACGTGCCTCTCATCCTGCAGAGCTCTGAGATACAGAACAAGGCGAAGGCCGAGGCCGAGCACTTCCATTTTGTGGACAAGAACTCGAAGAAGATGAATGTCGACTTGCGCACACTCATTGAGGAGCACATGGGCTTTGGCGACTTCATCTTCCGCGACCCGCAGACCAAGGAGGAGGTGGCTCGTGTGCGGTCGTTGAAGGAGCTGCAAGACAACATCTTCAAGATTCCCGACGACTCCATGCTCTACCATGTCTCGCGCAACCACATGAGCCGCTGGCTCTGTGCACGTGCCATCTTCCCCGTCTCTCAGTTCCTGAAGACCGTCACTTGGCACAAGCTGCAGGATGTGGCTGCCCACCGACAAATCATCTTCGATGCCATCGTGCAGTATCGCCGCATGAAGAACATCGGTATCGTGGCCGTGTTCGACCGTCTGAAGTTCGACCGCTATGCCCACTTTGCACGCATCGGCGACGGCTCCCTGGGCGGCAAGGGCCGTGGTCTGGCCTTTCTCGACAACATCATCAAGCGCCACCCCGAGCTCAACCAGTTTGAGAACGCCACGGTGCAGATTCCGAAGACGGTGGTGCTCTGCACCGACTTCTTCGACGAGTTCATGGACAAGAACAACCTGTGGGGCATTGCCCTCAGCGATGCACCCGACGAGGAGATACTGCAGCACTTCATGCGCGCACAGCTGCCCGATGCGCTGATAGCCGACTTCTTCACCTTCTTCGAAGCCATCAATGCGCCCATCGCCATTCGCTCCAGTTCGCTGCTCGAAGACAGTCACTACCAGCCCTTCGCAGGCATCTACAGCACCTATATGGTGCCCTATCTGGCCGACAAGTATGAGATGCTGCGCATGGTGGCCTGTGCCATCAAGGGTGTCTATGCCTCGGTCTACTACAAGGACTCGAAGGCTTATATGACTGCCACCTCCAATGTCATCGACCAGGAAAAGATGGCCGTCATCCTGCAAGAGGTGGTGGGACAGCAATACGGCACCCGCTTCTATCCCACCAC
>Ga0326514_10001784_pt1 | contig 13820 bp, 15 predicted proteins | sample 3_2548_0518_D_FD_203653 | JGI IMG/M metagenome (GOLD analysis project Ga0326514, IMG submission 203653) | Bovine rumen microbial communities from UC Davis, California, United States - 3_2548_0518 | ecosystem: Host-associated > Mammals > Digestive system > Stomach > Rumen | place: USA...
GACCTTGACTTTGCGCTAAGCCGCGGGGTTACTGCCCATCACGCGGTAATCATCCCCGAGAAACCGGTCTTTAAAATGTGCATGAACTCCTATGACACCACAGAAGGCGGCTATGCGGCGTCCTATATGGGGAGGACTGTCATGCCAGCTTTTGCCATGGGGCTCACCGCTGCTTTCGGACCATCGCATCTCCTGAGATTCAATGCTGACGGTCAGTCATGCCTGTGCAGGCTTATGACACTCTCCATGGTTTTCGGGAAGACTCAGAAATTGGACAAGTCCATGGGAGAGGAGCAGCTTGCCGCATTCAGCAATAACCCTGACCTCAGTGGCATAGGCATGTCCTTTTTTGACTGGTACTGGCTGAGTGATGTTTGTGACTACACGCACTTCGCGTGTGTCGACGGCGGCAGCAACGGCGTCCGCGCGGACGCCGGCCTCGCATCGTACGCGAACGGTGGTGTCCGCCCCTTCGCCCTGCTCATGTAATCTTTAATCTGCCGCGCATAAGAGCAGCACAGAGGCACAGAAGTTGCCGTACCTCTCCGGGGCGGAACAGCAGCTGTCCGCACGGCGGGAACTCCGGAAAGGCATCATGCTCCAGAGTCTCACCGCCGCGGCTTTCAGTGAGGCAGGAGCATGTTGCCGGGCTGCATGGGCGCTGCCGCCGGAATGCTGCTTTCAGAGAAGCTGTCATCCGCAGCGCTGTCATGCGCGGCGCTGCTGCGCTGGCCGGGCAGGGCTGTGTTGCCGGGCTGCATGGGCGCTGCTGCCGGAGTGCTGCTCCCCGGGGCGCTGTCATCCGCGACTCTGTCCTGCTGAGCAGTGTCATGCTTAGCGCTGTCCTGCGTGACGCCATCAGGAACAGTGTCATGCCTGCCGGTGCCGTGACTGGCGCTGCTTTGCGCGGCTTTGTCAGCTATGAACCTCGCCTTCTCTTCAGAGTCCAGCCTGACGGTGTCCTTCATGAGGCTGTCATGCCTGACGCTGCTCTGCGCAGCAGAGCCATGCCCGACGGTGCCGGGCCGGACGGTGTCATGCCTAACGCCGTCCTGCGCAACGCCGTGCGGAACGGAATCATGCCTGACCGTGTCCTGCGCAACGCTGCTGTGCGTGACTTTGCCAGCGATGCCGGCTATGAAACCGGCCTTCTCTTCAGGGCCATGCCTGACCGTGTCCTTACTGACTCTGTCCTGCTGGACGGTGCTGTGCGTAACAGAGGCATTTCTGACGGTGTCAGGCCGGCCGGTGCCATGCGGAGCGGTGTCATGCCTGACGCTGCCGTGCGCAGCGCTGCCTTGATTAACAGAGTCTTACAGAGCGGTTTCCTGCGCGGCGCCTGCCTCAGATGCGCCGCCGTCAGGGCCTTCCGTCACGGCTGACAGCCGCGGTACGAATACCGCCCTTACGCCCTTCATGATGTTGAGCTGCTGCTCGGCGTCATACCTTAAGTTGTTGACCCAGCGGTTGTACCTGTTGTGGATAATGCCGTTCTTATAGCCGAGCCCGATGCTCGAGACGTAGTTGAGCTGGAAGCCCTCTGCACTGTAGGGAATGTCGACAATGGCCTGGAATTTTGTGGTCGCATGGATGGCGCGGATAACGCCGGGCGACCTCTCCTCGCATTCCCAGCCCCGGCTTAGGCAGCCGCTCAGAATGGCCGACTTCACCTGTTCAGGAGCGGCTCCGCTGACATTCTCCTTAGGATACTGGATGTTTTCGCCCATGAATGCCATGCATCCGGACAGCAGTCCGGCAGCTGCGAGAGCAGCGGTGAGGATCAGTGATTTCCGCATGATTTATGTCTCCCTGTCATGCCGGCGCCTGCGCCGGCTGCTTTTCTGCACGGTCCCTGCCGGAGCGGCAGCACGCGCTGTCCTCATTGTAGCGCGCATTATTGCTTCTGAATGAGCTGAAAATCGCATAAATGAAACAGAAAGCAGTCATAGGGGATCGGAAACAGTCCCCATGCTGCAGCGCTGCTGGCTGCGGGGCCGGTCCGGAAGGGAATGAAGGACCACGCGGAAGACCTCCTAAAAAGAGCGTATAGTCTAAGAGATCGGGAAACTATTATTCAACCGCACCTACAAGGTCCTGAACGGCCTCCACAAGGCAGAGAGCGGGTACGCCGCATGCGGCGCGCCGCTCCTTTACTGCCCGGGAGCCGGCTGTGACGTCAGGAGCGAGGCCGCGGAGAACGGCGGCAGGGCTGACCTTGCCTTTGAGATGCCGGTCAGAAGGCTGGTTATCGAAATGAAGTGCGCACGCGACGGCGAGTCTCCTGAGAAGAAGCTTGAGGAGGCCAAAGCGCAGATTCTGAAGCACGGCTGCGGCAATTGCGTTCCGCTCAGGGAAACACGCCGCTTCGCCATGGTTTTCTCAGTCCCGGAACAGAAGATCGTGCTCTCTGAGGAGGTTTGAGACTGGTATTCGGGAACCGGCATCCGGTATTTCAAGGCAGCCGGCAAGGCCAAAGCATGTGAGCAGCAGTATTAGGGAACGTGCATGTCTGCTGTCAGCCCTGACCTGAACTTCCGGTGTCATGCTTAGATCGGATGAGCTTCTTTTCCAGTTCCCCGAGCTCCGCCAGGTCTTCAGCGTCTGCCTCTGCGGCCTCCTCCTCTCTCCGCCTTGCGTCGAACTCCTCATAGACCCTGCCTGCGAAATCATCGGCCCTTGCCTTTGATATTCTGCCGCGGTCCTGCAGCAGGGGCTTGCCCTGGAAGTTGAGCAGCGCGTCGACATTCTTTTTCCAGAAGTCCATGGTCAGGTCATGCCTGTTTTTCACCCTTTCCTCGGCAGAGGTGAGGAAGATGTCCACAAGCCTGTTCAGCGAGTCAAGCTCTGATTCCAGAAGATAGTTCTTTGCAATTATGATGTCCTTCTTGCGCACAACAGAGCCCTCCCAGGAGGTCAGCCCCATATTGGGCAGCGAGGCATCGGCCCGTGAGGTGATAATCTCCGCGGCTGTATGCTCCGTGACGGCATAGAGCAGCTTGTTCTGAGTCTCCGCGAAGAACATCTGCGTGGCCTTGTCTGTGCTGTCATAGTCGCTGCTGAGTGCAAGGAGGTCGCGCACCTTCTGGTAGAACCGCTTCTCGGATGCGCGGATGTCCCGTATCCTGGCAAGCAGCTCATCGAAGTAGTCCGGTCGGCCGTCAGGGTTTTTGAGCCGCTCGTCGTCCATGGTGAAGCCCTTGACCAGGTACTCCTTCAGATGGCTCGTGGCCCACTGACGGAACTGCGTACCGCGGAGGCCTTTTGTGCGGAAGCCGACAGCTATGATCATCTCAAGGGAGTAGAAGACAACGCTGTAGCTTTTCCCGTCGGCAGCCGCTGTCATGTAATGCGTGACAGCATAGCTTTCATCGAGCTCCTTTTCCTTAAGTATGCTGCGTATGTGGTGGCTTATCGTCTGTTTGGAGACTGCAAAAAGGTCTGCCATCTGCTGCTGGCTGAGCCAGATTTTTCCGTCCCGGGCGTAAAGTGAAACTGATGCCCTGCCGTCAGCGGTGCGGTATATGATGATGTCTTTGCTGTTATCCATGATAATTGCTCACATTTATAAGTTTTTGCAGTCTCGGCGCAATGCAGTCAGCCTTTATTTACAGTTATTTTTAGCTTATTATACAATAAATTGCAGACTTAATATGAATATCATGACAAAAATAAATATGTTAATTGATTATACATGTGTTCATGATTCTTATGCTGCAAATAGAATCAAATGCTTGCCGGAAATTCAACTGTCAAATAATATTTGACAGTTGAAATGCCAAATTGTTTTGCTGAATCAGATTGTTATAGATTTAATGTCCAAAGGTCCCGGTGAGGTGGGAGAAAATTCCGCACTCTGCGGCCCGGCTGTTTATTCTATATATCCATCCAGACACAGCTGCTGATGCTTCACGAATCGTTCCGTCATTTCAGCTGAGTCAGCTGCCTGCTGATTTGACAATCAGAAGTCCCTGCAGGCCGGATAAAATCCTGCTGCCGTTTCCTCGGCAGCAGGAACAGAGCCGGCCGGTGATGATTCCGGTGAAATATTCAGAAAGCGGGTAATCATGGACTGAAATGACAGTTACTGCATATGCCTCCCGCTGGATGCAGGGGCCGGTCCGGAAGGGAATGAAGGATAAATCATGATATTTTCTGTCAGATGTCAAATAATATTTGACAACTGAAATGGCAAATACATGAGCTGTGTCAGTGTATTATGAATTTAATGCTCAAAGGTCCCGGTGATGTTGGAGAAATTTCCCCCTCTGTTTCCCTGCCGCCCCCGCCTTCAGCTCTCCGGGCGGGCAGAGAGGCACGGTGCATCCGCATGCAGGGGGCACAATACCCCGGACTTATATGCGCCGGGGCGTTTCGGCTATATAATAGCCGCCTGACCTGACCGCGGGGACTGCTGTCCCGGCGGGGGCCGGTCCGGCCGGCGCCGGACTGGCTGTCAGGGCAGGGGCGATCCCGCGCGGCGGGAAGCAGGTCAGGGCAGCAGGTACGGAATGCAGATGGGCTGGCGTGAGATTAAGGAAGTGAGGAGCGCTCCCTGGGCGCTCTCGGCACTGATCTGGGTATACGATCACCTCGGGAAGCGCGCCTACCGGCTCTGCATATTCGTCATCGTGGTCTGCTTCTGGGCCACCCATCCCATGCACCGGAAATACTCCGCCGTCTATATCAGGCACTACCGCGCGTATGTCTCGCGCCTTGAGGAGGAGGGAAAGCTCCCGCCCGACGCCTACAGGGGGCGCGTCACCACCTTCCGCAACCTCCTGACCTTCGCCACCGGACTCATGACGCGCGCCCTTGCCTGGAGCGGGCGCTTCACCATCAACGACATCCGCTCCGCCGACCATGCCCATGAGCGCATGCTCAAGGCTGCTGAGCACGGCGCCTTCATCATCGGCTCCCATGCCGGCAACATGGAGATGCTCCGCGCCATGAACGACCAGCTGACTAAGAAGAAAATCAATGTCCTCAAGATGTCGTCGGTCTATAAGGGCTTTGCCTGCTACCTCAAATCCCTCAACAGCGGCTACGGCCTCAACGTCATCGAGACGGACGACATCTCCCCGGACACGGACGACGAGTCGGTGAGGGAGAAGGCCCTCGCCCGCTCGATTGCGACAGGCATAGAGCTTGAGGAGAAGGTGAGGAACGGCGAGTGGGTCGTGATGCTCGGCGACCGGGTCATTGACCGCAATACCAGGTACGTCGAGGCCGAGTTCCTCGGGGAGAAAGCGAGGTTCCCCGACGGCCCCTGGATCATGGCCTCGATGCTCGACGTCCCCTGCTATGTGATGCACGCGGTGCATGATCCGTCGACGGGCTCGATAGTCCTCTACTTCAGGGAGATAGGGAAGGTCGTTCTCCCCCGCGGGAAAAAGCGCGAGGAGGCCCTCCGGAGATACGTGGCTGACTACGCGGCTGAGCTCGAGCGGATCCTCGTGCGCTCGCCGCTCGACTGGGGCAACTTCTATGACTTCTGGCATATCTGAGAAAACCTTGCGCCTGCCGCGCCCTGACATCGCTGAGGCAGGCGAGCGCACGGTCATTGCGGAATTCACAGTCTCTCCCTCACTTGTCTGGCTCCGGGGCCACTTCCCGGATGCTCCGGTGCTCCCCGGGGCGGCGGAGCTCTTCATCGCTGGCTCTCTCGCGGGGGAAATCAGCGCGCTCCGCGGCGCTCCCCTCTCCTTCAGCGGCGCTGACCGGGTGAAGTTCATGCGCCCCGCGCTCCCGGGGGACCGGCTCCGCGCGGAGCTCACGCTGAGTGATTCAGGTGACAGCGTGAGCTTCAGGCTTGTGCCGGCTGAGGGCGGCCCTGCGTACTCGTCGGGGACGCTGCTCCTCCGGGGCGCTGAAGGCGCCTCACTTTCAGATGCCCCGTGCCCTGAGGCGCCCGCGCGGCTTGTCCTTGACCATGAGGACCTCGCCGCCGTCATGCCGCAGAAGGGCCCGATGCTGATGGCAGACGCGCTCCTCTCATTCTCCCTCGATGAGGCTGCCGGCACCGTATCCGGGATGACTGTCTCTGACCCTTATGCCTCAGGCTGCGCCGCCGTCAGCGGCGGGGAATTTCCTCCCCTCATCATCACCGAGAGCATGGCGCAGTGCGTCTGCGCGGTCATGGCGGAGCGGCAGAGGCGTGAGGGCAGGGCTCTCCCCATAGCGCTCCTCCTCGGCGTGAGGGGGCTGGTTCTTGACGCGGCGGTGATTGCGGAAGGGAAGCCTCTTGCCGTCACGGCGGAGAGCTCATTCTTCGATGACACGAGGGGTGTCTTCTCCTGCCGGGCCTTCTCCGGCGGACGCCCCGCCGCGGAGGGCTGCCTCACCCTCGGCTGGACTGACCGGGAGGGGCTCCTCAGGCTCACCGGAGCGGAGCGCTGAGCCGAAGCAATCCCCGGGAGCCGGCTCATTTACGGCACCGGCCGCAGGGCTCTTACTAACGCTCCCCGCTATCGTGTAAAATTACGGCAGTTTTCAGAGGGGAGCCACTATGCCGGACATCAGGGCGGAGCGCACCAGAGAGGAAGTATTTGCCGAGGTGAGGGATCTCCTCATGAGCGCCTTTTCCCTGGAGGCCGGGGAGATTGCGCCTGATGCCTCGTTCAGGGATCTCGACATTGACTCCATGGACTTCCTCGACTTCCTCACCGACCTCGGGCAGCGCATGGACCGCCGCCTCTCCGCCCGCGACTTCGCCGGGGTGAGGACCGTCGGCGACCTCGTCGGCATTCTCACGGGCGAGGTGAAGCCCAGCAGCCTTGTCCTCGGAATAAGGAACAAAGATCATGAATAGGCTTCTTGCAGCCGCCGCTGCTGCGCTCACCATCCTGCCGCTCACTGCGCTCTCCGCGGAGACGGCTGACCATGTCCCCTTCTCCGAGCTCACCGGAGGCTCCGTCGCGGGGACCTTCACCGAGACCAGGACCATCCCCGGGGCGGAGCGCGCCTTTGAGATGGCGGGGAGCTTCATGACCTCTCCGGAGAGGCTCTGCTGGAAAATGGAGAAGCCCTTCGTCAAGGCCTGGGAATTTGAGGACGGTAGAACAACGGAGAAGACGCCCGGCGGCATCGTGAGGCAGCTCGGGGAGCAGGGCCCCGGGCGGCTCATCGCCGATCTCCTCTCCGGGATCGCCTCCGGGGGGCTTGATGCGGTGAAGGGCGACTTCACCCTTGCCTCAGCGGAGAAGACCGCCGGAGGCTGGGCCTATGAGCTTGCCCCGGTGAGCGCCATGATGAGGAAGGCCCTGAAGTCCGTAAGGCTCGTGACGGAGGGCGGCCGCTTCTCGGAGTTCTCCGTCACTGACGCGGGAGGCGGCAGCACGGTGATGAGGTTTGAAGGCACCGGGGCTGTCTCACCGGAGCAGTTTGACCTGGAATTCCCCCGTTTCTGCGATGTCCATTAAAAGGCGCGGCCTTCTCGTCTATATCGCGATCCTCGTCATTGCCGCCGCGGCGGCAGTGCTGAGGCTCATGTCGTCCGGGGAGCCCTTCAGGACCGACATCTACGGCATGGTGCCGGGGCTTCCCGATCCCGCGGAGGAGGAGTTCACGAGGAGGATCGCGAGGGAGGCGGTGTTCCTCGCGGAGGGAAAGGACCTCTCCGTAACCCTGGAGACGGCGGGAGAGCTCCGGGACCTTGTCAGAAGGAGCGGGGCTGTGGAGCTCCGGTCTCAGGATCCTGCAGAGGCAGCGTCATTTGTCTTCTCGCACCGCTACAGCTTCCCTCCTCCTCCCGGGGTGCAGAACGGCGGCCTCGCGCAGTACATCCTTGAAATCCTCTACTCCCCCTTCAGCGCCGTCTCCGCGGGCGAAATCAGGAAGGATCCGCTGTTCGCCTCGAGGAACGCCGCGTCATACCTCCCCTCTGACTGGAGCATGTCCGGTGACGGCCTCCCCTACCGGAAATCAGGGAAGGGATACGCGGTGCTCCTCGAGGGCTCCGGAACAGGGAAGGGCGCTCCCGGCATCAGCGGCCTTGAGTCATTCCGGGATAAGGCGTCTGCCAGGGGCGTGACGGTGAGCTTCACCGGCGCCATGTTCTTCTCGGAGCGCTACGCGGAGCGCTCGAAGCGCGACGTCGGGGTCATCGGCACCGGCTCCATGATCATCGTGATTCTTCTCCAGATGTACATATTCAGGAGGATTGTGCCGGTTATCCACACGCTCATCGCGCTCACCGTCTCCCTGGGCGCCGGCATCGCCGCGGTGCTCGCCGTCTCGGGCTCGGTGCATGTCATGACTCTGGCGCTCTCCTCCTGCCTCGTCGGGATCTGCTTTGACTATGTGCTTCACTCGCTCCTTTACTTCAGGAGAACGGGAAACGGGGGTGACGGGGCGCTGCCCGGTGTCATGGTGAGATCGCTCGCGGAGAGCCTCCTCACGAGCGTCATCGCCTACGCGGCCATGCTCATGACTGACCTCCGCGTGCTCCGGGAGCTCATGATCTTCGCGGTCGCGGCTCTTGCCGCGGTGTTCTTCTACGCGGTGCTCGTCATCCCGATGGTGAGGTTCCCCGCTCCGCGCGGGGAGAGGGCGCCCCGCGTGCCCGCCGTCCCGCGCCTCATAAGGCTTGCTGTGCCCCTTGCCGCCGCGGCGCCGGGGCTTTTTCTGCTGCCGTTCGTCTCCTTCAATGACGATGTCGGCGCCATGCAGAAGGCGGATCCGGAGCTCATGGAAATGCATGAGCATATTGAGGAGACGGTGAGCGGCGGAAAGCGCGCGAAATGGTTCGTCATGGGCCGCGGCACCTGTGAGGCGCTCGGAAAGGAGCTCTCCCCTGAGGAGCTCCGCGGGACGCTGCTTCCCTGCCGCGCGGTGCCCTCCGGGAAGGCGCAGCTTGAGAGCATCCGGCAGTGGAAGGCGCTTCTTCCGGAGCTTGAGGGTGCGTACAGGCAGGCAGGGATTGAGATAAAGCCTGAGGACGCCGGGCTTGACAGGGCAGCGCCCTTTAAGGCGGAGGAGTTCCCCGGAGGAGCCGCAAGGTTCTTCTGCGGCGATGAGGTCCTGGTGAAGACCGGCAGCGCTGACTCTGCCCTTCTTCAGAAAATCTCCTCCCTGCCGGGGGTGAGGATCGTTGACAGCAGGGGGCACTGGAGCGGCGCGTTCCGGACGTACCGGGAGAGCCTCCTCATTGTCCTGGGCGCGGCGTTCCTCCTCGCTCTCATTCCCGCAGGCATCATCATGCGGCGGAGGATGCTCACCGGCTTTGTCATCCCGATGCTCGCGGGGCTCGGGCTCGCGCTCGCGGCAGGCTTTGCGGCCGGGTACTTCAACCTCTTCACCGTCCTTGCGCTCTTCATGGTGATGGGGCTCGGCGCCGACTATTGCATATTCCTACACAACAGCCCGGGGGACGGGTATGTCCTCCGCTCCGTCGGAGCGTCGTGGCTCACGACCGAGATATCGTTCGGGCTCCTCTCCTTCTCGGACACCGCGGTCCTGTCCTCCTACGGCCTGGTGCTCTCGGCTGGGCTCGCCGGAGTGGCGCTCAGTGCAGTGCTCGCCTTTGCGGGAAGAAACGGTGAAAGCTCCGGGCAGATGCCTTGAGGCCAAATGAAAAAAACTGCCTCATCAGACCCCCGTTTTTGTAAGAAATTTACAAAAAACGGGATTAAATTGAAATTTGTGCCTCACCTCAGGGCCAAAACCCGCAAATAAGGCTGAGTCCGCTGCAGTCCATGCTGATGCCTGACGACTCGTCTGGGAAAGTGTCGCGGCACGAAAATATTCGTTTGAAAAAGTGTCACGTAACCGGGAATATTCGTTTGAAAAAGTGTCGTGATACGGGAAACATTCGTTTGAAAAAGTGTCGCGGCACGAAAATATTCGTTGGAAAAAGTGTCGCGGCACAGACTTGTGATCGCTGATCTGCCGTTGCCGGACGGGGAAAACTGCGCTCTCCGGGGGAGGAAGGAAACCGGGGCCTCCTCATGCCGCCGGCGGGATCTGCATACCTGGCGGAATGTCCGCGGTGCCGGTGCCCTGCGGCACTGCGCCGGATGAAAATAAATGACGCGGCGTCAGACGTCTACTATAATAGCAGCCGGACATTTATTGAGCGCCGGACATGCACAGAATCAGCCTTCTACTCAGGAAAATCAGCACGCTTCTCTTGTTTGCCTATTTCTCGGCAGGCGCCCTGACCCTGGGCGTCGCTGTCTATGCGATCGCGCGGCTCTTCATCCGGGACATAAGGGGCAGGGCTCTCTTCATCAGGCGCTGCACCTCAAAGGGCTTCAGGAGCATCAATGCCGCGGCAAGGCTCCTCCGGGTCTACCGGGTGAGCCTTGAGGGCGCCGTCCCCTCCGCCTCAGAGGTCCGGAACACGGTCATCATCGCGAACCACCCGACGCTCATCGACTACATGATCCTGACCTCGCTCCTTCCGGAGAACACCACCTGCGTCGTCTCGGGAAGGCTCATGAGCGGCTTCATGAGGCACATCATCTCCCACATGCTCTACATCAGCAATGATCTCCCGCTTGAGGACTGGAGCTCGCTCATCAGCCCGGAGGACGCCATCCTGATATTCCCGGAGGGCACGAGAAGCTCCCACCATGGCTGGAGGATAAAGTTCCGCCGCGGCGCCTCGAACCTTGCCTTAAGGCTCGGGCGGGACATCATCCCGCTCCGGATTGAGTGCTCCGAGCGGAACTACCTCGGAAGCGGCTTCCTGAACCTTGATGTCCCGGAGAGAGTCCCGGTCATCTCGTTCTCCTTCGGAGAAAGGATAAGCGTCTCCGGGTACCTCGGGGGCGGCACGCCGGTCACGCTTGCCGCGAGGAACCTCACGGCGGATCTCGAGGAGCGCTATGCCGCGTGGCTCGGCACGGAGCGTGACGGCGCCGGCGGGAAGGCAGAGGCCCCCGCAGGCGCTGAAGGCAGCTCAGGAGAGAGGCAGTGAGGCTGTTTGTGACGGGCGTGTATGAGATAATGACGCGCATGGCGGATTTTCCGGGGGCAGGCAGGTGACAGTCTGGAGCAGGGACAGGGAGGTCGGCAACTGGCCGCTCGGCATAGCGATAGTGCTCTGGATCCACGATCACCTGGGGAGAGCGGCCTGCCGGGCGTCGGTGTCGTTCGTGGTGACGTTCTACTGGCTCGGGGCAAAGAGAGCGAGGGGCTGCTCGGCGGAGTACCTCAGGACCGTCCGCGCGTACATGGCGGAGCGGGAGAGGGCCGGGACGCTTCCCCCTGACGCGTACCGCGGCAGGCTCAATACCTATCTCCACCTCAGGAACTACGGCACCTGCCTCATGGAGAAGATCCTCGCCTGGAGCGGGAGGCTCGGGATAGGGAGCACCGTCTCGCGCGGCAATGCCCATGAGAGGATGCTTGAGGCGGCGAAGCACGGCGCGTTCATCATCGGCTCGCATGTCGGCAACATCGAGATGCTCCGGGCCATCAACGACCACCTGACGAGAAAGACCGTCAACGTGATGATGGAGACCTCCGCCTACAACAAGTTCGCGGGGCTCCTCAGGAACATGAACAGCGACTACGGCCTCAACATCATAAAGGTCGATGACTTCAGCACCGGAGGCTCCGGGAGCAGGGAGGGCCAGCTTGCCGCGGCGTTCAGGACCGGCATCGAGATCCGCGAGAGGATAGAGCGGGGCGAGTGGGTGGTAATCCTCGGCGACCGCGTGCTCGACAGCAGCACGGAGTCGGTGGAGGTGACGCTCCTCGGGAAAAAGGCGCGCTTCCCCGTCGGGCCCTGGGTGCTCGCCGCCGCGGTGGGGGCCCCCTGCTGCCTCCTGCACTCGGTGCACGAGAACGGCAGCCCGGTCATATATTTCAGGGAGCTCGGCGAGGTGGTCCTTGACCGGAAGGACCGCATGGGGAGCATAAGGAAGTACGCGGAGATCTATGCCTCGGAGCTCGAGGGCATCCTGATGAGAAGTCCGCTTGACTGGGGAAACTTTTATGACTACTGGGCAGTATGAGGGCATGTTCGTCTACCGCGGCCGGGTGCAGTTCTATGACTGCGACCCGATGGGCGTGGTGTGGCACGGCAACTACCTCCGCTTCATGGAGCAGGCCAGGTTTGCCCTGATAGACGCCATAGGCTACGACTACCGGATGATCCGCGAGGAGGACTGCTATGATCTCCCGATCATCGAGGTCAACTTCATCAAGTATGTGAGGCCTCTCACGGCAGGCGACGAGTTCGACGTCATCCTCCTCATCAGGGAGTGCGGCGTCAGGCTGGTCTTCGACTACGTGATAGGAAAGGGCGACACCGTCTGCATCAAGGCCCGCACCACGCAGTGCGCGGTGAACCGGAAGACCGGTGCCATGGAGTTCCGGATGCCCGAGAGGCTCGCGGAGCATATCCTCGGGGCCTGCGGGAGCGGGAAGTTCGGGGTGCGGCCTTACGGGTGCTATAAGGGAGGCATGCTCCGCTGATGGACTTCAGCTTTGATCTCACCGGGATCTGCGCCATGTCCCCGGCCCTCCCGGACACCGTGAGCTTCCTTTCCTGGGCTGAGGGTGACGGCGCGTTCCCGGTGAAGGAGGGGCGGGTGAAGAGCCCTCTGGTGCCCGGGATGCTCTCCCGCCGCCTGCTCCCGGGAGACCTCCTCGCGGTCGCGGCGATGCTCTCGCTGGAGCGCCTCGCGGGGCTTCCGGATGCCGCGGTGTTCGCGAGCATGACCGGCGAGACGCCGCGCTGCGTCAGGATGCTCAGGAGCGTCCGGGATACGGGCGGGGTGTCCCCTGCGGAGTTCTCGGGAAGCGTCCACAACTCGCCCTCCGGGTATTACTCGATGATAAGCGGCTGCCATGCCTCCTCCTCGTCGCTCGCGGGAGGCGCTGACACCGTCATCGCGGGGCTCTCTGAGTGCGTGAGTGAGCTGTACGGGCTCGGGAGAGGGAGCGTGCATGCGGTCTTCTACGAGAACTCCCTCCCGGGGAGCCTCGTGAACGTGCCGGAGGGCTTTCACGGACCGTATGCGGCGGCGCTCTCGCTCCGGAGGGGCGGTGGCATCCGGCTCCGCGATGATGAGGTCGCGGGCGCGGACGGGCCGGGGCTTTTAAGGCTCCTCATGAGGAAGTATCCTGAATTGCTTAAAGAGAAAACGGCAGGAGCGTGCGATGCGTGATCCCGTGTTTGAAATGGAAAGTGTGACGGGATCGTCTTACAGCGCCCGCTTCAGGGCGGATGCGGATCTCGACTGGTTCAGGGGGCACTTCGAGGGCCTTCCGGTGCTCCCCGGCATCGCGCAGGTTTACTTTGTGACGCTCGCCCTCGGAAAAATCTCCGCTGCGGCGGGGCGGGATCTCCGGATCGCGGGGTTCAGGCAGGTGAAGTTCACCTTCCCCATGGTTCCCGGGGATGAGGCGGAGATTGAGGTCACGGCGGATGAGGGGCAGGAGGAGCTCTCCTTCAGGATCAGCTCGCCTCTCGGCATGGTGTTCTCGGAGGGGCGCGCGGCGCTCGCCGGAGGCGCGTCATGATGACGGATGTCGTTATCGGTGAGAGGTTCGAGGAGGTCATGCCGCAGAAGTACCCGATGCTCATGATCGACTCCCTCGACAGCTGGGAGTTCGACGGGGCGGGGCCCTCGCTCTCCGGGGTGTGCTCATACTCTGCTGGACGGAGGTTCTGCACGGCGCTCAGTGCCGACGGATCGCTTCCCGCCTGGGCGCTCATCGAGGTTATGGCGCAGGCGGTGAGCGCCGTCATGGGGAACTACTACGAGAGCCGCGGGAAGCACACGCCGGTCGGGCTCCTCATCGGCGTCCGGCGCTTTGACGCGGGCGGCATCGTGTCGGTGCCGCGGCTCACGGATCTTAAGGTGAGC
>Ga0326514_10001785_pt1 | contig 13819 bp, 11 predicted proteins | sample 3_2548_0518_D_FD_203653 | JGI IMG/M metagenome (GOLD analysis project Ga0326514, IMG submission 203653) | Bovine rumen microbial communities from UC Davis, California, United States - 3_2548_0518 | ecosystem: Host-associated > Mammals > Digestive system > Stomach > Rumen | place: USA...
TAGAAACAACTTTACCCTCATCAGTAGTCTCGTAACTATTCGGAACTGAAACGACTACTTCACTTTTTTCAGTAGTATCATACGTTCCATTAGCAGATATGTTTTGACTAGACTGAGATACAAGAGATCCGTTAGAAACAACTTTACCCTCATCAGTAGTCTCGTAACTATTCGGAACTGAAACGACTACTTCTTCATAAGCATCATAATCAACATCATCATTAGCATTGTATGTGCCATTTTCAGTTGCCATCAAAGTGCCAATTGAAGCATTGGTTGTCTTTAAGACAATGCCATGTAAAGCAGTAGCTAATTGAGAAGCCACCAGTCCAACCGCAGAAGAAATGGCCTCTTGTCCTTCTTGATTAGCTAAGCCTTCAGTGCGAAGTCCATCAATTGCATTTTTTATATCTTCTTGGCCAGTCTGACTAGCCAAATCCAGTCCCAGATTTTCTTCGGCCATAATTTCCTCCATAAAAAGAGGAGCCTACCAGAAGTTATCCGATAGACCCCATTTTGAATTTACTCGATCAACCCATACCAGGGCAGCACTGTCCACAGAACGGATTGTTACCGGAATTGTAAGTGCTGGCCATCGGATATCTCACGACACCAGCCAGTGCATTCTGCATCTGCAGAGCATTGATCTGATTCTGCATTTCCGCCATCCGGTTGCCCTGGATCGTATCAAGAATCTTCTGAGCCTGGGCTGCCATATTAGCATTGATCGCTGCTGTATTCTGAGCATTCTGGAAGTTCACGCCGTCGATCGCTCTCAGAGTGTTACAGCAGCACTGGTTCTGATTGGCCTGATTCTGGAGGGCGATCTGCTGAAGCACGTTCATATTCTGCTGAAGCTGAGCCTGAGCATCCTTCGCAACATTGATCGTCTCGTATTCAGCCTCTTTGGCCGCAGCAACAGCCTGAGCCGTACCACCAGTGACCGCCTGCATGAGATCACGGTTCTGATCCTGGAGATCATTGAAGTTGAAACCATTCTGGACAAATTCCTGAGTCGCAGGAGCTCCGTTTCCATAGTATCCGCGATTGCCCCAGTTGCCGCCAAACAACATCATCAGGGCCAGGAACCAAATGCCGTTACCGTTAAGTCCATCTCCATTATTGGCCAGCATTGCTACATCAGATGCAGAAAGTCCATTCTCACCCATTTCTAAACCCTCCTCTAAGAGCATTTAAAATATCATTAGGGTTGACTCCACGTTCCTGACAAGCATTGTAAAAAGCAGACTTGGCATCGCCACCGTGAGTGTTAATATAGTTCACAGTATTCTGGTATACTGGATTCTTAGCCAGGATTTCCTGTGGGCTTTGCTGCATCTGACGGTTGCGATTGTCTAGAGTTTCCAGAATAGGATTTCCCATTGTTAAGTCTCCTTTCTAATTTGCTTATTCTCTCTTCTAACGACTGATAATCATTTGCTGTTATTTGCTTAGGCGTAGCTTCCTCTTCTTCTACGTGCGGAGAAATATCATACGGTTTCAACATAGGATATCCTGCGCTATCGGTTGCCTTAAACCACACTATAGGAGCTGTATCGTCAAGCAATAAAACGGATTCGTCGGGACCAAGCTGAAAAGCGTTAGCCCCTTCTTTTCCGTGCACACGTTTAACTGATCGTTTAGTTTGAGTCGGATCCATGGAATAACCCTGGTTACCACAAGGTATAAAAGGAAAACCTTGATACATATTTGACTCCTTTCTTAAATATCATCGCGGTTTAATCGCCCGGGTTGAACTCGATCGGTCCTGCGAGTACATACGTACCGTTAGCAGTTACAGACCCAGCGTGCTCAGTTACGTCCCACGTTTCATGCAGGTTGCGAATATCCTCTTCTATTTCATCATCCGGTTTAGTCCAGTCTATAAGAGAACCACCTGATTGTATTTCTTGCTCTTCACCATATGCAGACAATGAAAGTAATCTTTGACCGACTTCCGTTACCGGTATTCCACTATAAGCAATAAAATCTTCCATAGTATCAAAACTCTGTGAGCCATTTGATGCTGCGTGTGAAGGCCAACCATTATCTAATACATAATAAAGGTTCTCATATTTGATTATTCCGATACGATAACCTCCAGGATACGAATATGTAGGTGGGTCATTACTAACAAGAACTTGATTGCCTGGCTGTATTAAATAACCAGCTGTATTAATAGGTCCAAAACGTTCTCCATAAATAGGATCACTACCAGTACCTCCAATTCTGCCAAACCAATTCCATGGTAAAGATCTCACATCAATTGCGGCTACATTACCGTATCGATATGATGTATTCTTCTCAAAAGCTCCTTCCTGTTGCATCTTCTTACCAGCGGCAATGATGTCTGACATAGCAACCCATTCTCTACCCTGCTCGTCAGTAATAGTGGGCTTAGAGGTGTTACCAAGCTGGTCAGCGAGAGCATCGGAGATATCAGCACTGCCGCCAGAAGTTAATGCGTTAGCAATATTCTTACCAGTGGCTCGTTTCTGGCTATTACTCTCTGTCTCGTTCTTAGCTCTAACACTAACTGAGATCCTATCCGTTAAAGTAATTATTCCCATGGATTTATTCTCCACTCGTGTACGTTACAGTGATATACGTGGTGCCCTGCTTCTTAAGTTTTGAACCGTGAGCAGGATTCCATGTAACATCATTACGACCCAGCTGCTCCTGCCTACCGGAAGCATAAGTCAGGACTATCTGTGATCCACGTGTATCAAGTGTGTCACCAACTTCATAGCTGTTAACTGAAATATCAACATCCAGCTTAGTAGGCACGTCATTCACTGTGATCGCTACAGAACCAGTATGACTGTTACCACTGTTATCACGATAAGTTGCCTTGATCTGAGTATCGGTGGTCTCCATCTTGTGACCATCTGAAGGACTCCAGGTAACCGAGTCAGTCACGTCAGCAGTAGATCCATCAGAATATGTAGCTGTAACGTGAGCGTTGTCGTAACTGATAGTGGTATTGGCATCTACGTTAGTCGGCACACCCGTGATAGAGATGCCAGTTACATAAGCTACTGTAATACTTACATCTCTCGTACACTTGACACCATTCTCAGTGTATGTACAGGTAACCTTATTAGTCCCTTTCTTCAGAGTCGATCCATCAGACGGACTCCACTGAGCAGATGCCGTAACATCCTGAGTAGACCCGTTATCATACAAGGCTGTAACCTTAGCTCCGGTAAGATCAAGAGAGTCACCTTCACGATAAGTCTTCTTTGTAAAGTCAGCACCAATAGACTGCAGTACCAACGATGTAACATTTACAGCCGTTTTACCGGTGATGGTCCAGTCTTCAGATTCATAAGTCGCTGTAACGTTCTGTGACCCAGTACGGTCGAGAATCGTATTAGGTACAGGATCCCAAGTAACTTGATTAGTCACATCACTAGTCGATCCGTCAGACCAAGTCAACGTAGCTTTAGCATTCGTGTAAGACAACCGGTCACCCTGTCTAAAACCAGAATCGGTAAAAGTGACATTAAGCTTGGTCGGTTTAGGTCTCACATTGATCGTAGCTGTAGCAGTTCTCTTAATTGAGTTCTCAGTATATGTAACTAATACAGTCTGCGTACCATGGCTCTCAAGTTTAGATCGATTCTCCGGAAGGAATTCACATCTAGACGCGACATTAGCTGTACTATCGTCATCATAAGTAGCTGTTACCACAGTATTAGTCGTGTCAAAGTTGTCACCATAATAGAAATTAGTCTTACCCAAAGTTACAGCGATCCTAACAAGAGACTTCTCTGTAACAACTATCTGAGCATTACCGACAGCACTAACACCATTCTCCGTATACGTACATTTGACATTGACAGTCCCATCGTTGCTCTGAACAGTACCTTCGAGCGGATCCCAAACGAGAGTGGCATTAGACACGTCTTTCTCTGTACGGTCACTCATCAAAGCCTTAACGGTAGCACCCTTATAAGAAACGCCCTCACCAGCTCTCATACCGGTATCAGCCAGAATGACAGTCAAACTCTGAGGAATCGGAGCAACAGTAATGATCTGCGTAGCGTAGACAGTAGACTTGCCAGATGGTGTATAAGATACTCTAACCGTGTTCTGACCATCCAAAGTTAAGCTCGATCCATTAGAAGGATCAAAAGATGCTGCAGAGGTAACATCGGTTTCGGTTCCATCAGGAGCTCTGTAAGTTACCACAGCACCGGAAGTATTAAAGTTATCACCGTGAATATAGGAAGTCTGCGGAAGGGTGACATAAAGATTACCATTGACATAATCTGTTCCACCACCTTCTCCACCGGCAGCTCCGCCAAAAAGATTATTCAAAAATATCATTTCTGCACCACCCTTACTGCAAGCTGAATCTCAAGTGTCGGGACTGTACCAAGACACCGGATCTCATTCTTGGTGATCGAGTTAATCACAAACATAGCTGCCCTAGCCTGACCAAGTTGTGTAAGTGTTGTATCTGGACCGAGCTGAGGATATAAATCGTACTCAGTGCCGGGATACTGACTTTCAAAACTGTAGACACCATTACTGTCGAACTGATTCGGATATAAAGTAATGATAGTATCGGTTCCATATAGTCTTCTGAGCTCAGCTGCAGTAGCATAATAAGACGCACCATGTCCATCCAAACTACTGGCGTTACCGGTACCCTCATTGTTTATAGCCTGAAGAGCTCGGATAATGGCATCACGCACACCTTCGCCACGTGATTCTTTGTAAATTGCATTCACATACGCTGCAATATTAGCCATTTTGAATTTCCCTCCTTACTCTTCTCATCCCTAATTTTCACTTGACACCTCCCTGACTGTGACTGTGCCGTTACTATTTATCGTAAATCTCAAAGGTCCTAAAGCTTCAAATATACCCGCTGATGTAACCGAATTATGACTTCCTGCAGTTGGTGTTTCATCATATATGATACTTACATCACTGCTAACCATCTTACCCTCACTATCTTTAACCAACTCAGTAAGTGTTCTACGGTCAAGGGTTCCGATCTCGATCTCTTTGTCAGCCTTAGCCAAATCAAGAGACAACTTAACAATAGGTAACGTGGCATCTAACCTGTGCGGACCAGACATTACGTGAACGTTTTGCCCAATAAGAAACGGACTGTATTCTTTGTTAATATAATGTAACTCCGCAGCGACACAATTCACTGTTGGACTGGCGTATCTCTGATCAGCTAAATACTGCAGACCATAAGCCATCAAAGTATTCGCATCTGATACATTATCAAACTTGACCACTCCTGTGATCCTGCCATAGTCCGAAATATAATCAGAGTCGAGATACACTCGTCCACCGTTTACAGCTGCGATTGTTAAATTGTTTGGTCCAATGGGTATAATCGAAGTAAAGAAATCAGCATTAATCTTCTGTGAAAGAGAGATAAGATTCAGAGAATATCTTACTGGCTGCGTATTGATGTCCGGGATACTAGAATACCAGTCTATGTACCGTACACCGTCTTCCTTCCGCAGCATGAAATATCCACCCTCAGTATTCAGTAGATACTCGTTAAGACATTCCAATGTAGTCTTATACTCTTCTGTTTTACGGAATAGAAGTTTTGATGACATTGATATGTTGCCAACTGTAAACTGCCGATTCGCTGGAACTCTAGCGTTGTGCTGCTCAACCAAATATCTTAGGAAAGCGACACGATCTATTTCATCCAGAGTAAACGGCGGTAGCACAGAATCACTGAAGTAAGCCAACGCGCCCTCACAGTAGACCCGCTTCTGCATCTCGATATCGAGCTCAATCTCTGTAGGTCTACCGAAAAATATTATTGACTCACCTTCATACACCTCTACTTCCGGAGCGAGCAATGTCGGTAAGTCATAATTGACATGATTGGCAGGCATAGTGAACTCGAATGATCCAGCGGTATTGATTTCCTGTTCCAGCTTCGGCTCAAGAATAACCACGTTGCCATCTGATTCATAGATGCTGGTCCCGTTCATCAAAACTTTATAAATCATAGTATTTTACCAAAACCGTAATCCACAACGACTCGACCATAGCCTCTAAATTCAACCTCATTCTCTCCGGGCTGAATCGTGATTACCTGATTATGAGTACCGGATGTCAGATCATACTCTTCGCCATTGAAGATCATCTGTATGTTACTGGATGTGGTAATCGAGATAGGCGTAGCTTCATCGCTGCTGTTTATAAAGGTTCTAATCTTAGTCCCTTCGACATCAAATGTTCCATAAATTATGTTACCAAACGGCATCGATGGATTACCGTTGTAGTCGCTGGTGTTGCTGCCATCAATCACCAAGTTATCCCACGGCCAGTCGTATTCAGCAGTACCGGCAATTGGATATCTGTATGGATCAACCACATAGTCAAACGTTATTGTCGAGAACTTCTCATCGGGTTTAACGTTATTGACAGCAACTCTACCAACATAGTAATAGTTTGGATCATCATCCAAAACAATATGACACCGTTTACCCTGGATGAATCGTATTATCTCAGACAAGCGATCCGCCCAGGGTTTACCGTTCCATATAATGTAAAACTCCCAGGATCCCTGACGCATCTGGTACTTAAGTCCTGCAAGAACCTCTGTATAATCCAATTGTCCATCGGATCCCGGGATGTCTTTGAAAATTGTTTTCGGCTGAGGGATAGCCGGTGTGGGTATAGCACCTGTCACGGGGACTAAATGCCAATCATCCCAAGTATGCCGTGTATCCCCATCGACATCGAAGGTTACGGAGTGTTTTCCGTAATATACTGCTTTAGCCATTACCCACGGCCCTCCCTCCTGTTACGTACAAAAGTATTACCAAGTCTTCTGTCAACTTCTTTATATGCAACCTGACCGATAACTCTTCCATCAGCTTCGAATTTCATCTGTTCCATAGCGGATTTCAAAGTTGCGATCTCTTCCTGCAAAGCTCCTACTGCAGAAACAACATCAGCATTACTACTTGGAGCTCTATCAGATGCAGAAGTGACAGCACGGATTGACTGGAACGCATACGGATCCATTCCATATGCACCAGCTATCGCAAATTGCTGTGATCCGAGCATGGATCCCATTGTAGTCATTCCATTTTGAATTTGCTGTAAATCCAATACCGGACTAATTACAGGATCCAGATCGGTATCAAAGTTTAATGAGTCTCTCAGGCGTTCCATCACAGACTGCATGGCATACATACCTTTATCTGCAAGCGTCGTCGCCTGTGTCTTAACATATCCGGTGGCATTCTTGAAACCAACACCTAATCCCATACCACCGAATCTACCAAGTTTCATAGCTTCCTTAGAAGGTGAGTTGATATCGAGCTCGGACGCCATTGATCTCAATGCTTCAGCTGCTAATTCTCTGGCTGCACTTTTCACATAACCGCTAGTACGAGAAGTACCATCGGCAAAACCATAACCAAAATCTCTACCAGCATCATAAGCACCATATTCAGCGTCTTTAAGTTCATCAGTTGCATCGTCACCAATCGTCTCAGCAGCTTCTTTAACACTTTGCGGTTCACCAAGCATTCCTGCAAGATAAGATTCGAGATGTTCTTTACCACCGTCTTCAAAAGTGGGTTCTGTATCTTTAAGACCATTTTCAGCTTCTTTACCAAGATCCTCACTGACAGTCTGTCTTAACTTTGGAGATTTAGATCTAAGACCTTCAAGGAATGAGTCTCCTACAGTTGCACCCGGTTTAGTAATATCGATACCCTCAAGTCTGGTGAGAGCAAGTTCTGTAGACAATACAATATCCGCACTACCGTTCTCAATCTCACTAGCTATCGCAGCATCGTACTCTTTACCTGTAATGAAACCAATGTCTTTATAGTGTTCAAGAGCGGTCTCACTAAGATATCTTGTCTCATTACCAACAGTCAAATGAATACCCGGAGCGCCATGAGCAACACCCTCGGATACGGACGCTGACCATTTATCACCGGCATTGAAACCGTACTCGCCCATCATGTCTTCAAGGCCACCCATGTCGCTACCAAGCATACTCTCAATAGAAGTAGAGGGATTCGACATGTCAAACCCATCAAGCATCCCATCTCCGAGCATAGTACCGGCATCCATACCGCCATCAGACATCATCTTTTTCATGGTACCAGTCAGAGCTTCGGTGTCACCCGTCATCATACCTTTGATGTCTTCCATACCAAGTCCTTCAAGGAACCCAGCACCTGTATCAGAACCTGACTGTTTAGCTGTAGCGGCTACAGTACCAAGGCTTTCCTTAACCACATCACCAACACCATCAGCCTCGCTCTTAAGATTAGCTTTCTCTGAGTTAACACCATCACCAACACCTTTAACCCAGTCTTTACCTGTCTGTGTAGCTTCTTTTGGGTCCAACTCAGTCTTCAGAGCTTTACGACGATCAGTAAACCATGCATCAATATCATCACCAATAAATGGTAAACCGCCAAGAATACTCTGAAGCAAAGCGAGAATCGAATCCATGACTACCATCACAGCCTTACCCATTGCCGTAAGACCTGCAGCCACGACTAGCATAGAAGCACCAGCAGCGGCAGAAGCAGCGGATAACGCAAGAATGCCACCCGCAGCGGCGAACATGCCAGGAGCCAACGGACCAAGTAAAGCACCGGCAGCTCCGAATATAACAAACACTCCAGCTAATGCCAGTATAGCTTTACCGATATTAGCAAGCGGCATAGCGCCTAAAGCAGTCACGGCAGGCACCAAAAGCCATATAGCAACAGACATTACACCAATAGCTGCAGCGGCGGCAAGCATACTTAATGAAAGCGGACCAAGTATAGCACCAGCTGCACCAAAGACTAGGAACACTGCCGCGACCGCACCAATACCTTTAACCAAACTCCAGAAATCCATACTACCAAGAAGCTTGATCGCAGGTACAAGTAATAATACTGCCGCTGACATAACGACCATAGCTGCTGATGCAACAAGAATCATTGGTGACACGCCATCTAACAATTTACACGCAGCGACAAATATTAGCATCTCAGCTGCTACACCAGCAAGTCCTTGTATCATAGAACCCGTAGACATATCACCGAGGGCTTTTACTGATACAGCAAGCATTCTTAATGCCGCAGCCATAACAACCATAGCCGCAGCGGCGGCGACAGTTACCCCACTGATGCCTTGCATGTCATGCATGAACCACGAAAGTTCAATTAGCAATAACATCACACCGCCAAGACCTTGCAACCAGCTTTCGAAATCAAGAGCACCTAAAGCCTTAACGCTTGATACCAACACCCTAAGACCAGCAGCCAGAACTATAATTCCAGCGAATCCCTTCGTGTCTATATCTTCCATCTGCTTAGTGAAAACATACAACTCAAAGAGAACTGCTCCTAGACCAGCAAGACCCCGGATTAAACTCGGAAGATCCAAACCAGCCATGGCTTTTACGCTTGTTACAAGAAGTCGTATACCAGCGGCTAATGTAATGACACCAACAAATCCGCTCGTGGACACATTCTCCATATCATGAAGAAACGCTGTAAGCTCGACCATAACTAGAGCAAGTCCACCAAGACCTTTAAGCCAACTCTCAAAATCCAAACTTCCAAGCTTACTAACTGCTTGAGATAACAAATCTACAGCAATACCAATAGCCGTAATATCTACAGCACCTGTTTTGATGTCCTTTGTGTATTTAGAGAACAGAACCAGCTCGAACATAATCTCAGCTATAGCCACAATACCCTTCTGAATATCCAAGAATGGAATATCCGCCAGATTTCTAAGCGAGAACGACAGCATTAAAACTGATCCTGCTAGCATTACAAATCCTATAGAATTAGATTTTAACGCGCTGGCACCATTTTTTCCAAGAATAGCACTGATTATGCCGCCTTTAGTGTCATTGGCCTGTACACCATTGAATTTCTTGGCTACTGCTTCCAAAGCAATCTGGAAACCTATGATCATAGCAAGTAATTCACCGACTGCTACGATTCCATTTTGAATCTTGTCAAATTCAACAAATGACAGAGCAATCAGTGACGCTGTGAGAATGGCGATCGAAACCGCAATGTTACGTATACCTTCGGATCGAGTTTTCGATGCATACGCTTTCATTGGGGCTAGAAAGCTCTTTACTAATTTGATACTAGCTTTCTCCAGATTAGTCTTAAGTTTATCTAAACCGTCGGCTAACTTGGAAATATTGTCTAGAAGATCAGTAAAGTTGAATAGCGCCTTTATACCACCGAATTTAGCCAGATACTCAAACATCCGGTTTACAGCGGTACGGGCATCCTCACCAAACAACGAGATCCAAACTTCCTTAATGAATCCCCAGCCAGCTTTCACCGCATTAACGAAACCGTTAAACGCATTAGCTATAAACTCCCAAACAGAAGTAAAGGCTTTGACTGCATTATCTTTGACGAACTCACCGATAGACTGTCTGAGCTTATCAACATTCTCAACAATACCATCAAGCCACGTTTTAAGCTTTGAATACCAGCTCCCATCTTTGAAGCTATCTTTGATCTCGATGATTCTTTCCTTAAGCGGATTCAAGAAACCATTGAGCTTCTCTACAGCATCTGAAACATCAGTGATCATCTCAGCTGGAGCGTGATCCAGGAACCATTGAACGGCTTTGCCCTTGAGATCACTAAGCGCCTCTTTTACGTTATCAACTCCAGACTTAAACTTATCCAGTTTAGTCCCAGAATCCTCTGCACCGTTGCCAATACCGAATATACCAAGTACGAAGTCACCAATCGCATCGGTAAACGGTTTGATAGTAGTTCCGATCTTAGAGAGAATCTCCCATATCTTGCCTAATGCTGTTGAAACTGTTTCGGCAATTCCTGCAAAGTCAATAGACTGAGTTAAATACTCAAATCCTTTAGCTATCTCAGCAAGCTTTTCTCCTGCTTTCTGCATAAACGGGCTCTGTATAACATTCTCAAAGAACTTATATACGGCATCTGATACTGGCTTTATTACCTGCATTACTCCGTTAAACAAGTTAGCGAGCCCATTAGCCAGAGCTTGTAAACCACCATTATCCGAAAATGATTTCCCAATTTTATCGATTATCTGGGATATCATTACTATAACTTCTTCGCCGTCACGAACTATTTGATATAGAAGTGTCCTACCTGGTTCGATGGCTTTCCATAACATGCCAACAAATGTAGCAGCACGCTGAATAATGTTTACTCCATTTCTCAATAATTGAAATACTGTAAAAATAGTAGTTTGAAATAAACGTTTTAGCTCATCTGACGGTACAAGACTCTTAATAAAGTCGCGAACTGATTCTGTAATCTTTATTAATCTGGCACCATCGAATTTACCAAACGATGCTTCGAATGGAGTGGACACAATATTCTTAATTTCCTTACCAACAGCGGAAATCTTCTCCCATAAAGTCCCAAAGGCTTCAATCATTGCGTCCCGGCCACCGTTGTCATGCCAGAACTCAAACATCTCGTTTCTAGCTTCAGCTATTGGATCAAGAACTTTACTTATCTCATTGTTAACCCCAGTCCATAACTGTTTAGCTTCTTCGAAATTACCAACAATATACTCAAAAGTCTGAGCCCAACCAGAACCGAGTGATTCCTTAACAGTATCGATCAACTGATGAAACGTCTTAACCTGAGTTGCTGCCTCTGCCGCTTTCTTACCAAGTTCTGTAGTTTCATCAGTATACTTAGCTAAAGTCGTAGTCAGGACTTCTGTGGTCATCCACTGCGCCCTAAGAGAATCTCTAAATCCCTTTGAAGAATCAAACCAATCAGATGTTTTTCCCTGAGCATCTGTGGTTGTCGATATATATTCGCCTTCCTTTTCTACAAGAGTGCCCAAGTCTACAGCAGTATCTATAAGAGTCTGCTTAAATTCTTGGGTTGCCATGTTGGCATTTTCAATAGACATCCAGTCTCGAAGCAGAACCGAACCGGATGATAAAGCCTGTGCAAAGTTATACATTGCATGGGATGCCTGCTGAGTATTTGCTCCAGATAAGGCAGCCACATTAGAAATACCCTGAATAGCAGCTACAGAGTCTTCCAAACTAACACCAGCATTCGTGAACTTACCAATATTGGATGTCATATCAGAGAATGAGTAAATCGTCTTATCTGCATAAGTATTCAACTCATTCAATTTCTCGTTAACCATATCCAGAGTTACAGGAAGTCCCTCTCTGGTACGAGCGCCCATAAGAATGGTCTGAATAGAGTTCATCTTAAGCTCATACTCAGCAAAACCATCTTTAATAGGATCGATAGTAATAGCCTTAGCTAACTTCTCTCCCATATCAATAGCAGCATTGGTAAGACGCCTTATAACCTCCATCCCGGCAATTCCGAGTACGGAGAACTTATTGTTAATAGAGTCAATACCAGCCTGCATTGCAGAAAAGTCGAAGCCGTTAAATGAATTCTTAAGATTTCTGATACCTTCATCAGACCTAGTGAACTTTAACTTCTCTTTAAGCTTTTCGAGAGTAGACATTGTGGTTCCAACGTTAGACTCAAAGTCCTTATTGTCGAACCGCATTTGAACTATTCGTTGATCAATATTACTCATCGTGTCACCTCCCTCCAAGCTTCATCTGCAATATTATTAAAGACCGGTTTCATAGCTGGATTAATGAAATCAGTACCCTGAACATAAGCACCATTATCTGTTGCATGTCCATACTGGATTAGTATCGCTACAGGAACTCCATCATTAACATTACTGTTAGTCCAATAGATCACAGCTCCGGTCTTAGTTCTTACAATCTCATAGTCCCATGAATTAGCTGTTTCACCACTATCAACAGGAGTGGCTTGGGCAAGTGCGATCACCCCTTCTTTAGCTACAGAATCAAGTCTGTTCAAGAATTCAGCTTCTTTTGCTCTTTTGAGGAACAATGATGTCTTCTCAAAATTTCCTTTATGTACAAACGAGATCATAATCGCCTATCCACTCCTGTCGAATATCAATGTTTTCTGCGTTTGGCACGTCGAGCCTTAAGTAAAGCCCTATGATGTGCCATTCGCTCGCTCTCTGAACGCTTCTTTCGTGGCTTATTCTCTTCACTGGTCACGTGTATTAACGTAATCAGCCGATTGAGATGCCATTTCTCACATTCCTTGGAGATCCCAGAAGCGAACATCCAGTAATAGATGAGCTCAGATGTGACCGGCCTATTGTCGGTTTGATTTGCAGCGTCATCCTCAGACTTACTGAAGAACGTTGCAGTCATCGAGTCATCTATGTAGCGTAAAATCTCGGTAACCTGTTCGGTCGTAAGGCATGAATAAAGCAGAGGATCGACATTCTTCTCGATAGTCATACATCTAAAGTAGTCGAGCATCTGCTTGTTAGTTACTTCCTTGTTACCGATGAAGTGAATCTTCCATTTAGATTCCCATTTTGAAAGTGAGACCAAAGAGTGTTCCAATGTAATGGTTTGACCTTTAACGTCATAGAACCTGCGCTCTACCGGATCCCACAATTCGGTTGTTGGGATGGTTATTGGCAACGGCATGACTGGCCTCCATCATTCAATGATCCATTTCAACGATCTTGCTTCCTTCCGGAGAGCCTGCCGGTTTTGCCTGAGCGACGCCAAGACTTTCAAGGTGCTCTTTGATCTCATCCTGAGCATTGTCAAGAGATCCTCTCATGTTTTCCGGAATACAACCGGAGATGAAAGCTGCAGCCTTCTTGGCATCAAAACAAACGTCCATAAACACAATAGGGAATATGGCAGAAGACTTAAACTTCCGAGAAAGAGGGGCGCCGGTAACAGGATCCTCTTTGATAAACCGGCCATCTTCCGTTCTTTCGC
>Ga0326514_10001786_pt1 | contig 13816 bp, 23 predicted proteins | sample 3_2548_0518_D_FD_203653 | JGI IMG/M metagenome (GOLD analysis project Ga0326514, IMG submission 203653) | Bovine rumen microbial communities from UC Davis, California, United States - 3_2548_0518 | ecosystem: Host-associated > Mammals > Digestive system > Stomach > Rumen | place: USA...
ATCTTCTGCTTCAAATTTAACTTCACTAGCATTGTAATCTATTAGTTTTACTTTAACTGCACAACAGGTCTTAATTTCTTTTACCATAGTCATATAAATTCCACCCCTTTCAAGAATGAAACCATATTTGGCTTTATCATTATGGCAATTTGGGCAAGGTTTTTTCATTACTTATTAGCCTCATTAGAATAATACAGTTATATCATATAATTTCCAGGGGTCATCCATAGTTCCAGCAGAATTACAAACTAATTTTCCTTCTAAAACCATTTCATATTCGTCTTTATTTTCATAAATGCTGATATCAAATTCTCTGTATTCTAATCCATCTTTGTTTGTTCGGGTGCTATTTCCACCATCAATATCACACATTAAATCAGGACCGACAACATCTCTAATTGCTTCCTGAATGTTAATAACTTCGCTGAAGTTATCCCATTTTATCATTTTCTTTGTATATGGTTCAATAGCATTATAAATTTCTCTTTTTAGTTTGGCTATTGACTGAACTTTATAACCATGTTCTTTCAAAATCTGTTTGGCTTCGTCTAAACGCATATTATTCTCCTTAATGCTCCAATATCTTGTATAATTCATCGTTAATCTTTCTTACTGCGTATTGACGAGTAAGAATACCGGCATTCTTGAAATAGTTTTGACCTCTCATATTATTCATTACACCCTTAATCCAGCTTACACTAGAAAGATATGCTATACGAGGGGCTAACCATTCTTTTAATTTAAAGAATAGCAAATCCAAATTACTAATACATTCATTTTCTTTTGGGGTCTTTGGTTTACGAATAAGTTTACCCTTCGCATCAATCAAACCCATTTTAAATGCTTCAGTTTTGGTTGGAATAGTGGTTAAACCCTTTAAAATAATAAAGACTAACGCATTATCAATTTCTCTGTTATGAGTAGTCATGTTAATCTTTGCGTTCTTTTGTTCCAAATCCAACAATGCCTTTGATGATTCAGTCAATACACCATTGGCTTCCATATATGCTGATAACATTTCGGCATTATTAACCAATCTATGTAAACCCTTTTGACTGTTCGTATCGTCAAGACTTTCTTCAAGTCTTTTCCATAGTTTCTCTATGTTTTCTAATTCATCCATACTCTATTTATGATAAACAAAAAACAGGGACAAAAAATCCCTGTTTTATATTAAATTTTGGTTAAATTAGAATTTCAAATCTTTGAAACTCAATTTAAATTTACCTGCTGTACCAATTACTTTATTTGAGTCTTTAGAAGTATATTCATGTTCATCTATTGTTTTCAAATCGCAAGTAATACCAAATTTCTGTAAATTAGGATAAATTTCTTTAATGAAAATATGCTTAATATGATTGTATGTGCCATTTAAATAGAAATCTTCTCTGTCAGGTTCTTCGTCTGCCATTTTAACAGCATAGTTATGAGTATAGCCATTAAAACTAATAAACAATTCATCATTTTCTTTTAAACTCTTATGGAATCTTTCTGCCTTTTCAGGTATCTTTTCCATATTATTTAAAGCATATTTGATTTTATTTGTTACTGCATCTACATCAATTTTGTGTTCGTATTCTTCACCGATTTTCTGTAAATAACCATACAATTCTTTATAACCAGCTTTTACTTTATCGGCATCAAATTTTGAACCAAATAATCCTTCGTCAATTAGTTCATAACCTTTGTTATTCAAAAATTTTTTAGCTTCTCTTAAATCCATATAAACTCCTATAAGAATGTTTATAGTATTTATAAAAAATCGGAACCGATATGGCTCCGATTTCTTCCCGTTATTTAGTTAGCATAATGCTATCTATTCTTTCATCCTCTTTACCCTCTCTTACCTTTTCCGGGACCCAAGGCATGAGTTTATTGTCAACCTCTGTAAAGTCAGGTTTTTGTTCAAATGGTCGCCATTGGTCTTCTCTTACGATTTGATTGGCTACATCAGGAAATTCTTCACAAATCTCATCCCAACTTAATCTTCGGTTGCTTCTGTATTTTGGTATCTCCATTTTGACCTCCTAATTATATCTATACAAAATGCGTCCTACAGTATTGTTGTATATGGAAATCCCAACCTGAACTCGTTCATCTGGGTTAATTCGTATCTTAAATCTACGAATGTTACCAGATAAAGTACACTTGATTATAGTTCCATTATCTAGTTTTACATCAAACATAGCATTAGCGAAGGCCTCCACAACGGTGCCATCCACAACTACCATATCTTTGACTTCTTTTTGTTTTCTGTCAGTTTTATTTTTCTTCATTAGTTACTTCTTCTTCCTTCTTTTTTGATTTTCTTGTTTTCTTTGGTTTTTCTACAGGTTGTTCAGCAGGTTGTTCTGCTGGGGTTTCTTCTTTGGTTTCTGTCAAATCAGGCATTTGTATAAACTGATTTTGAACAGGTAGAACTTCTAGTGCTAGTGGAACATCTTTTGGTTCGGAAGGTGTTCTAATTGGCATTGGTTCAGGTGGTGCGAATACTGGATTATTGCCTTTTGGCTCGTGTTTCAATTCTTTTGCTGGGTCAATGTTTAGTAATTGACCGGCAATATCCTTCATACTATCACCCATACTTTCAAGAATGTTAGCCATAGTCTGTGGTTTTTCTTCCACTGGTTCTTGTGCTGGTTGTTCTTGAACTGGTTCTTGAACTGGTTCTTCTACTGGTGCTTGAATTTCTTCGCATATTTCTTCAGGAAATTCTTCAAAGAATTCATCAGCATTAGATTCTTCTTGAGGTTCATATTGTGGAACCGGTTTAATATCTTGTATTGGTAATGGTTTTGGTCTTTTCACTACTCGTTTAGCAGGAACTCTTCTCATATTTACCCCAGGTTTCTTAATTTGTTTGGCTTCAGGGTATTGTAATTCTTCAATAGTATCTAAAATCTTTTCGTCAAGTTTTTCCAATCCTTGAATACCAAAACGATAGAATATAGTATCTACCTTGCGTTTCAATGCTTCTGTTAAAGAATTAGCTGTGCCTTCAATAGTTTCTTCTGTTAACTGTTTCTTGTTAATTTGTATTGGTCTATTGTATTGTTCTACTGGCATAGCATGACGAACAGGTCTATATTGAGCCTGTGGGCGAACAACTCTTTGTGTCATTGGTCTTTGTACTGGTCTTTGAACCTGTCTTTGTACTGGACGCTGTGCTACACGCTGTGGTCTTGCTGGAATCACTTTTGATGGCTCTGGTTCAGGTTCGTAGTATTCTTCGTCACCTTCACCTTCGTCTTCAAAATCATCATTTGGTTCTTCAGGTTCATCAATATATTCCTGGTCATCGTCTACTGTTTCGTAGAGTTCTTCAGGTTCTCTATATTGAGGTTGTGGTTTTCTATCACTATTAACAAATTCACGAAAATTCATAATTAATCCTTATATTGTTTAGTATTTATAACTCACCAAATAACTTGTCAGGATTTAAAGAAACCAAATAATTGTGAAATCCAAATGTTTGTAAACAAGTATTCAAAAACAATTCTTCTTTACGAATTATACGATAAAATCTATCTGGGTCGGAATAACGCATTTCACCAAGTTCTTTCAAAGATTCTTCATCTTCAAAATAAACTCTAAATTCTTCTCCATCACCCTTAATTTGTTCTTCAATCTCAGCGACTTTATCAGGATGTTCATACATTAGTTTGGCTAAAATAGCCATTGTTTCTTTTGCGTTTTTGGAAACTGCAGAAATAGACCTACTTGGTTGTAGGTCTTTTTCCGCAATTAAACGCTTCTTTATTTCGTCTAATGATAAAATCATTATGCCAAAACAACATCTACTTTATCAATGATACCGAACTTCTTGGCTTCATTTGGTGTCATATAGTTGTCATAACACAATTCTTTTTCTACTTCTTTGACTTTCTTACCTGATACTTTGGAAATGTATTTGGCAGATAGGTCAGTCCAATACTGTAGTTCTTTTGTTGTGTTTGCTATATCATCCAATTTACCACCGGTTAATTCAATACCAGCTTGATGAATCATAATTCTACTAGATGGGAAAGCATATCGTTCACCCTTTGAACCTGCGGCTAGGATAACGGCAGCCATTGATGAACAAGAGCCAGCACAAATGGTACGAATCTTAATGCCCTTATGTTTGAGCTTTTCAATCATATCAATAAGTGCCCAACCAGCATCACATTCTCCACCTGGAGAAGCAATATACAATGTAATTGGGTCCTTTGTGCCATCGTCATAGAAATTCAATCTCTTACAAACTTCTGTAATCAAACCCCATTCAATGAACCCAGTAATCCACATAATCTTATTAGAAACATAGTAGTTATTTCTAATGTTGTTAAAGAAATCTGGGATAATCATTGGATTAAGAGCCTGCATGGCTTGTGGCGGAACTTCTCCGGTTCTGTAATGATTCTACTTGGTCTTCAGTTAAGTTTTTGGTGTCAGGATTTTTCTTCTTAACATCTTCTTTCTTAACAGGAGGCTTTTTATCTATTTTCTTTTTCTTCTTTGTGTCTTTTGAACAGACTGACATAAGATTCTCCACATAAATTAAATGTATGGTGTTTTATACCATCAATTTCTTCATCGTATATAATGCTCGGTGCACCGCTTTTAATTTGTGTACCGAAGATTACAGGCTAATGAAACACTACCAAAATTCTCAATGAGTTTAAATTTCTTTTGAACTTTGTTGAATTGAAATACTGCTATTCCATTTCCGTTCACTCAAAAATTTATACTCCTGACCATTTTGGTCTTTGTATATATTACCAACAATAAATTTAGACATGACGGGCAATCTCATCCTTCTTCATTGTGGCATTGAGTTTAGCAAAAACTTTGCTTTTCCACTGATTTAGTTTCTGTCTTTCTTCGTCAGTAAGTTCGTAATCTTTAATGTAAATCTTGGCATATTCGTCAAAATTCACTTCCAAGTCTTCTAAAACAGAACAAACGATTAGTCTAACAAATTCATTTGTTGTGATATTCTTGTTGTTCAGTACAAGCGCCATTTTCTTTTTCTCCAAAGTTATCTACGAGTTCTTTTAACTTAGCACAAAAACTGTCACGCTGCTCCAAATCATCAGGAAGAATAGCAATCGCTCTCTCAACCCAATCTATCATTGTAGTAGCCTTAACAGTCTTTGATTTTTCAAATAAATTGTTGGAAGAATTTATAAGTTCCATAACCCTTTTCATCGCTTCAGGGTCCTGAACGATTTTCAACATTTCCTTCTTTTTGTTAGGAATAAGCTGTGGTGGATTAGGGAACTTATGTTTCTTCATATTACTTGTTTGATAATGCGTTATAATCGTTCCACAATCTAGTGTTAATTGTTTCTGCTATATCGTTGTGGATAGGGAAAAAGAAGGACTTTTTCTGCTTGTTGCTCATATTACGAGGATAAGAAATCCAACGCTTCTCGCCATTGTCAATGAGTTTAATGCCGGTTACTTTCAACGCATCATTAAAAACGAGCTGAGCAATAGCAACGCAACCACCCTTACCATTAGAAATAGGCAAAATTTGAGTTGATGTAATAGTTAAATTTGACATGATATTTTCCTTTTTTGTATTTTGTATTTTTATGTGTTAAAATATATTTACAATGTTTTTCATTGTCAATACATTTTGGTTAAGATAATGTATCTGCGTAACTTGCCAAATCAGTGAGCATTTTATTCCAATCGGAAGGAATTAAAATACCTTTGCATTCATACAAAGTAAGAATTTGTTTGAATACTTCTTTGATTTGTGGTACTGGTTCGTTATCAATAACCTTCAACATATCCGAAATAACATAACTTGGTAAATCGTTTAATGTTGTATTGGTAACTTCATTATTCATATTGATGAAATGCTTATGGAAGTCATTCAAATACCAACAAAGTTTCATAACATCTTTCTTTGGGGTACTTTTATCTTCGTAACGCATAGCATATTTCCAAGCATTAGATAAATCACCAATGAGCCAGCGTGTGATTTCAATAGCTTCTAGCCCACTTTCGTGTGTGCGATAATGCTTTGGTGTGTTAACTTCTTCTTCAAGCGTCTGAGCCATTAGATAGTGTCCTCATTCTTAATAAATTCTTTCATTATTTTATCTTCTTCAGCTTTTTTCTTTCTAGCAGCTTCTACAATCTTTCTATCTGATTCTATATCATATTTAGCTTGTTTGCGTTTTTCCAATGCCTGACTTACTCGGTATGGCAATATAGCGAACAATACTAATCCAAATAAAAGAAGACCATACTTCAAACCAATAACACCACAGTGTAGTGCTAAGGTTTGAATGTCTGGTCCAGCAAGGCCGAAACAGGCAAGAATGTAAGTATAAAGAAAGATTGAGCCAAATGTTGCTAAGGCTATTTTCCAATTCATTTTCATTTATACTTACTCCTTCTTATAGTGTTTCGTCATCGTCAAGAATTAAAATGGCTTCTTCAGCATTAGGGCATACATAAAGTTTTTCACCCTTGTATTTAATTGGCTTTAATACACCAACATTCACTAATACTCGGTCGCCTACTTTTAATCCTTTTGGTAATGGTTTTACTTTCCCAATGCGTTTGTCAAAATGACCTTCGCCAAGTTCAACAATTTCAAACATTGAGTAAGCAATTTGAACGATTCCTGGGATATACAACCCACCAGCAGTTTGAGTAGTTAAATTACGCAAAATCATTTTATCATCAAGTAGCTTCATTTAACACCTCACTGATTTATTGTACATCTTCGTCATCGTCAATAATCATTTCAATGCTGCTTTCAGGAACAACATTGTACTTGATTTTTGTACCATTCTTCTTATTGGTAATGATGATTTCAGGTGCTGTTGTAACATCAGCTACAACTCTATCACCAACTTTTACATTCATTGGGATTAGTTCACCAGTAAATACATTCCATTCACCAGGTCCAACGGCTGCTACCTTAAAAATAGCCAACCCTTGCTTTGTCAATGGTGTAATGATACCAGCAGCTGATTTCTTTTCTTCACGCTGAAGAAATACTTTATTACCCGTTGCTCTCATTTCCGTTTTCCTTAGTCCAAATTACTTTATATTGATTCTTTGCGACTTCTTCTTCAATCTTAATAACAAATTTTGGGTTCTTATAGGACTCCATCAATTCCTGTGTATAACACAAGGATTGAATGGGGTCGCCATAAGGAACACCATTTTGGTCGCAACGATATTTCGTAATACGCCAAATGTTCATATTATGCCATTACCTGCTTTTTGAGTAAACGAGAAAGCTGGACAATGGTAGATTCAGCTTCACTCATAGCCTTCTTGTTACGAAGGATTTGTTCAGCAGTCATACAGATAGATGCTTCAAAATCTGTCAAGGCACGAAGGGAATTCTTTGCGACCTGAACATGACGAACATTCTTTACTGTAGTGCCTGTAACCTGCATACGATTACGAGACTGAATGGTGTTACTGGTTACCTTGTATGTAAGGCCATCGTTTGTATTCAATACATAATTACTAAACATAGTATTACTCCTTGTTAAATGTTTGTTTAGTGTTTTTGTATAATCGTTTTTGATTATGTCTAAAATATAGAATTATTTTTTGGGTATTCTAAAAATTTTCATTTTTTGGAACTGACCGAAATTATTTTATCCATAATCATTTCGTTTATGTATATTCCAAATATAAAAAGAAAAACGAGAACCATTAAAGATTCTCGTTTTTTGAAACTGGGGTATTTGTAAAGAATTATTTACGAATAGGTCTCTTGAAACCAAATATGGTAGTATCTTCTTCTTTCTTCACAGTTCTATCACCTTTTCGTTGTTCCTTGTAATCACAACGATGTTTTGCGATAGATTTACTGTATAATCTAGTGATATATGAGCCTGTGCCCAGTGCATGCCCATTCTTGGCACGTACAGCCCCATCCTTATCGGCTAGCCAATCTACTACCATCTGTACAGTACCGGCGTCACTGACCACGTCCTGGTCATTAAGGGTATATTCTATTGAGTAGTCATTTACATAGTTCGCAGTTGTAGTCCATACCCACAAATGTAAATTATATTTTACATCATATAGTGGAATGTTCAAACCGTGCTTTCTGTAATCGTTTTGGAACTCTTCTGTACAATGTTCTTCAACATATTTGTCTACTGGAATACCCTTTGTAGAAGCACCAACAATGTTGCCTTTATCGTCAACTGGTATCATTCCATTTTTAACAATGTCATCCAATGTTGCCAAACCACCTGTTGGATTTACTGATGGTAAAGCAATATCAACCTTAAATCCAATTCCTACTGGGTCAGGTTTTTCATCACCCTTTAATGTGGTAATTGTATATGGTTGTTTTGGATTATATTTGTTGCCTTCGGAATAGAATGAATCTATCTTGTCCTGGTTAATTTCTGTTACAGGATATACGATAGAAACTTCAATATCTTTGGCTTCCGCCATAATCACAACGATAGTATCGGTACTTTCGTTACCGGCTTTATCCACATATCTACGAATAACATAGTTTACACCTTTTTCCAATCTCTGTAATGTTAATGTATCTTGGGTAATACCATTAACTGTCCATTTAACTGGAATAGCATTTGTATTAAACTTCTGCATTTCGTATGGTTCAAGAATTTCAACTTTTGGTGGGATGTCATCATAAATGATTTCTACACTAGCGACTGCTTTGTTTCCAAAATCGTCAGTATATTCATAAGAAATTGTATATCCAATATTTCCTTCTTTATTGGTTACAATCTCCTTTTCGTCATTTACGAAATATGTTATCTTGGTACAACTATCAATCATATAAGATACTTCGTAATCACCAATCTTTTGACCAGTTAAATTATCTGTTTTATATGAAATGACTACATCTTTACCATTTACTTTCTTTGTATATGTTACAGTTTGAATTGTATCTACTGGGTTGCCATTCTTATCTACAATCTTGGTTAATGTAATTTCAGTACCATTATCTTTAATAACTTCTTTGACTTCTACCAATCCACCACCAATAGATGTATATTGGGCTAAGGTTTCGTCAATCAAATAGTTATATTCTTTAAGTTTAATATCTTTGGTCTTGATAGTATCTAATGTAACATCAATGTTAAATCTCTTTTCTGTCTTATGGACTGTATCACGAACAGTTACTGTGATTTCATTATCTTTCTTGTTTACATAGATTTTGTCATCTTTCTGTTCTTCAATGGTGATATAGTCAATAGTAGCATTTGTAGATTTAGCATTTGTCAATGATACAACAGGTGGAGCATCATTGAACAATACTACGATAGAATCGCATTTTGTCTTTTTAGCATTACATACCTTGATTACTGTATCTTTCTTAATGTGTGGGAACTCTTTATTTGTTTCACAAGAATCTCCTTCACACAAAGTCCATTCAAACTTATGGTCTGGGTCATTTGTCTTTACAGTATCTTTTGGTTTTTCGTCATCCCAAGTCTTGATTTCAGGAATTTCTTCCTCGTCAAGAATACGAATGATTACAGTAGCAGTATCTGAAAATTCACCATCAGTGACGATTACTTTTACAGTATCTTTTGTTTTCTTTTCAAAGTCAATAGGGTTCTTAATGGTTAATGTACCAGTAGAATCTATTGAATAATTTGTTGTATCAGTCACAATGTATTTGACTGGTGTTTTATCTTCGTCTGTACCAGTAATCTTACATACTTTTCCTGTGTAGTTTTCTTTTACAGAACATGTTGTATCTTTTGTATGTACTGGTTCGTTAATGTCAGTAATTGTAATTGTGTATTTGGCTGTATCACTAGCACCACTTGTGTCTTTGGCTACAACTGTAATTGTAACTTTTGGGGTGGTTTCGTAATCCAATGGGTCAGTCAATTTAATTACACCATTACTGTCAATAGTGAAACCTGGTTCAACAATTTTGTATGTTATTGGGTCATTGTCAGGGTCAATAGCTGTAATTATACCAACTATACAACTCTTACAATTTTCCGGTACAACTAAACTATCATTTGGTTGTAATTCAGGTGTTTCATTTACATTCTTAACATTGATTACTACGATAGCTGTATCTGTGAATTTACCATCAGTTACGAAAACTTTTAGTGTATCAGATTTAGTTTGTTCATAATCAAATGGTGTTACCAATCCAATAGCACCAGTATTAGGATTGACATGGTAATGCACAGTATCATCGCAAGAAAATTTAACAGGCTTTCCATCTTCATCTTCTCCTTTGACCTTTCCGATTTCACCAGTTTTTCCTTCTTCCACAGTAAAGGTTGTGTCTTTTGTATGAACAGGTTCATTTTCATCGTTTATCTTAACTGTTACATTCATTGTATCTTTTGCTGTGCCATCACTAGCAACTACCTTGAATGTAAATCCCTTTTCTTTTTCGTAGTCAAATGTTCGTGTAGAAGTAATAACACCATTTGAATCTATGGTGAATGGAACAGTACCAACAATAGAATAAGTGATTTTATCTCCATCTTGGTCAGTGGCTTTTACACTATCTTTGAATGGTTTGTTTTCGTCAACATAGAATGTGGTATCGTGTTTATCAAATTTTGGTCCGTCATTTGAGTTAGTGATACTGATTGTTACAATAGCACTATCTTTCAATGTTGGGTCTTTCTTGTCCTGAACCAATACCTTGATTGTGTGGGTCTTTTGGTCTGTTTCATAGTCAAATGTTTTCTTTGCCCAAACTTCACCATCACTATCTACTCTAAACAAACTTGTATCACCTTCTAACATTGTGAAAATGTTTTGAGTAAAATCAGGTTTGGTATCTACATCTTCGGCAACCAATTTCACAACCATAAATGGGTGAATTAGATTTTCGGGTAATGTAGTATTGGTATCTTTCAATACTGGAGCTTCATTTACATCAAGTACTGAAATTGGAATGTTTCGTGTTACACTAACATTTCCAGTATCTGTTAATGTAATCTTAACAACATCTGTAATGGCTTTTTCGTAATCTAATGGTTCACCAACTAAGGTCAATACACCGGTAATACTATCCAATGTGTATCTATCAGTGAATGAACTATCCAAATAGAATCGTGTAGTAGCAGTCTTATTTAAGGTCTTAATTGTGTCAATGAAACCAGTATCATTTTCTGTGAATTTGTATGTGTATGTTGTATCAAATTCAACATGACCTACTGGAGCATCAATAATGTGTATAGTCAATTCACCGCTAGTTTCACCATTTGGCAAAATAGCACCGGTGATACTGTCAATGTGTAATACAAGATATTCATTTGGTTCAACTAATGTGTCTTTCTTAACATTGACTTGAATTGGAGTGCTTGGGGTTTTTGTACCCATTGGGATAGAAACTTCAATAGATGGGTCTTTTCCACATACTGGGAATGAAGGTGGAATGTTGAAATCGTCAATCGTTACACCATCTTTCAAATCAAAGCAATATGTAAAGAATACGGCTACTGAAGCAGTATCACTCAATTCAATAGGAATAATTACAGTAGAATCGTTTTCTCTTAAACCACCATATTTGTCTAGTTTAACATCAATAGTGTCTGGGTCAAATTTTACGAAGTGGAAATTTTCACCCTTGAAATCATTACCAATCTGTAATTGGTTTGCCAACAACTGACCAGCAAAATTGATATTACAAGCCAAATAAATCTTTTGAGTAGAAATGTAAGTACCCTGCATTTCTGTATTATCAGAGTTAATTAAGTTAATATCTTTGGTTGTATAGAACAACAAATTACCACGATATTTGTCCTGAGCAACTGCAGAATCGTTATAGAATGTTTGAACAACAGTGTGGTTTCCTAATGTAATATCTTCTTTAACGAATACACGGGTCAATGTTCCACGATTAGCCATTCTAAAATACAAGGTATCTTCAGTACCAGTTCTAATAGAATTTACATACAAATCATAACTAGGAACATCAGGAATATCAATAAAGACCTTACCACGATCTGGTACAGTAATGTTCATTTGTGTGGTATCTGGGAATTCAATAGTAGGCATTGTAAGACCAGATGGAGCATCTGGTACACTATCACAAGTGAATTTACCATCAGCTCTTGTAATACCCTTCATTGTTTCCGAATTAGCATCTACAGGATTAACCAAACAAATGTTACCTGCGAATAAAGCATTTCCATTATCATTAGAAGAGGTGAATGTATTAGCACGAATTGGACCTGTGGTTAGTTTACATTCATTACCCAATGAAATTGAACTATCTGTGAGAACTGGTCCACCTAATACCAACTGTTCCTTGGATGTAATGTTTCCTGAAGAACCATTCCAACCTGACTTATCTGGTATTCTTACACGAATACCAATATCCATATAATCTCTACCATACAACTTATACTGCAACATATAGTCATATTGGTTCTGTTGCGTAGCCGAATCATTGGCTATATTTCCATACACGAATGGTTTTACATCTGCGCCTATCGCAAATGTGGCTATTGTCAACAATAATAAAAATAGCTTCTTCATTTTTTTCTCCTTTATTGAGTTTCATACTATTTATAGTAATTCAAACTAATTAAAATAAAAAAGTATTGCCGATATGGCAATACTTATAAGAAATAAATTAGTTTTATTTAGATCTGGGTTTTACGCAGTTAAAGAAAGAGGAAAGAACAGCATAATCCAAATGCCCAGTGGGGTCAATGTACATAAAATAACAAGCAGTCGCCATTCCCAACCAATAGGTAATCTGCGTTCATCTATCATTTTTGCCCATAACAGACCATTTACACATTCAAATGCCATTAGCAAAATAGCAGCAACTACGAGAATTGGTCGGTAATCTTCAAGTGTCATATTTTCTCCTTTGTTTAGTTTAATTAGTAGCAGCGACGTTTCCAATACGGGCGATTATCCGCACATTCAAACTGGCGTGGAGAAAGGGGAGACGCATACTTCGGATTTTCTTCCTTGAGCCAATCACGAACCTGTTGAGCAAGACCAGCTCGGAACTGGTTGCGGAACTTCTTCGTTCCCAAAAGAGTGTACAGAATGTCATATCGGGTTTTACCCAAACGAACCAACTTCTTGTATTCATTCAAAGAAACATTCATGTGGTGAGCCTGTTCCCAACGAGCCATGTGTTCATTAGCCAAACGAACTGCTTCCTGGTGGCGACGTTCGTTATCCAAATGCTTCTTATATTGTTCCACAAGAGCCGGAGAAGCGTCAGGAATCACACGAACATCCTTGGCATCGTCAAAATCACAATGAACACAAATCTCCATAGCCTTGTCCTGGATAATGTCATAAACCACTGCGTACTGGCACATAGCCCATACATCACTCATTACTCGTTCATCCTTCCAAATTTCTTTGATTACCATACCGGCATAATGAATGGTGTAGTTTTCAGTGTTGTTGTTGCGAGTAAGAATTGCCATAAGTTACCTCTCTTTTTCTTTTTTACATAGTAAATATAACAAAAAACGCAGTTTCTGTCAATAGAAACTGCGAATTTTTATGTAAAATTTAGTTTACAAACTATTTACAATTATCTCTTATTGCTAAGGCACAATCATAAATGCTCATATTGTCAAGAAAATAATCTCTAATCCAGTCTTCAATGGCTTTTTCGTATTTCACCATATCAACTCGGTATTTCTTGACTAGAGCCATTACTTTGTTTTTGTATTTCGTGTATGAGTCGGCGAAAAAACCTTCGTCTATTAGTTCATAGCCATAATCTTTTAATACAGATTTTGCTTCGTTCATATCCATATTAACCACCACAAGAATATGCTAATTTCTTCCATTTGTCAGGTAAACCAACTCTCAACTTATAAAGCTGGTCAAATACTCGGAA
>Ga0326514_10001787_pt1 | contig 13816 bp, 23 predicted proteins | sample 3_2548_0518_D_FD_203653 | JGI IMG/M metagenome (GOLD analysis project Ga0326514, IMG submission 203653) | Bovine rumen microbial communities from UC Davis, California, United States - 3_2548_0518 | ecosystem: Host-associated > Mammals > Digestive system > Stomach > Rumen | place: USA...
CACTCCTGCGGATAGCCGTCCTCAATTGTGTATTCAATATTGAATTTTTCCCATTCTGCTATTTCGTTCCAAGCCTTAGATATAAGGTCATTTGCATCTTCTAACCTCTCAACAAGTTCCTCAATGTTCATTTATTTCCTCCTTTAATGTAAACATTGCACATTCAAGCGTTAATATTGTTTCTTTTAATTTTTCCTTTACGGCATCAAAGTCGAAGCTCTCGCCTTCGTATGATGCTATATTCTGTTCCTCGTCAATCAGCTTAAACATTCCCATTATGGAAGTTTCGCAATCCTCTAATTCGTTGCATATCGTTTCAATGTTCATTGTTTACCTCCCGAGAATATTTCATATAATGCGTTTTTTTGCCGAGCCTTGTAATTGTCGGTATAAGCTCTTTATGTATCTGCTCCCCGTCTTTTACAAGTTCGCTTATTCTCGTTGCAAGCTTTGTTATTCCAAGGTCTGAAAAGGCTTGCATCGGTGTGATAGAGCCGAAGCGGTCTATGTAGTCCATTATTGCTTGTCCTTGTGTCATTGTTTATCTCCTTTATAAATAATTCACTCCGAAAATTTGCCGAAAGTCCTCGATGCTCCATCCGTTTTCTTTTAAGGCTTTTTGCTCTCCGTAAATGTGAAGCATCTGCATCGTGTCGGCGTTTCTGTGAACGGCATTCTTTCCTGTTCGGTGACATTCGGTGCAAAGGTCAACCGTCAGCTTGTATTTTTCGCTCTTTGGTCGGTTAAATCCTCCGAATATGTGATGCCGTTCTGTCTGCGTATATTTTCCGCAAATAAAGCATTCTTTTATTTCCATTCCTCCTTTATAAGCGCAAGCTCGTCCGGTGTTAAAACCTCGATTCCGTTTTCCTTGCAATCCTCAATTACAAGGTCGAGAAGTCTTGACATCTGCTTCGTGTTATAGGTCGATGAGCCAAAATACAGTAAAACATTCGTACACCCTTCTAATTTGCTTTCTGCGGTGTCTGTGAGCCATCCTATGCCGTTATGTTCCCAACCTCTGCAAAGGTCATTTACGGCTTGATTTTGAACGCATACAACTTGATAATTGCCGCCTATGTTCCGCACATATTGTCTGTAAAGCGTTATCTTGTCAATATTCAAGACTTCGGATAATTCCCCGAGCAAAGTCCACATATAAGCGTTTGCATCCTTGCTCCGTTTCTTTTTCGCTTCCTTGATTTCGACCTCGATTTCTTTTTCGTTCAACCGGTCAAATAACGCCCTCAAATCTGTTTGAGTTTCTATTGCAAGAATGGAATTTCCAAAGCGGTTAAAATTCAAGTCTTTAAGCTTTGCCCGAAACATCCGCATCCTCCATCTTGTTTAAGCCTTCAACGGCTTCTCGGTATTGTTTGCCCGTCAGCTTTTCAAGTTTTGCCTTGTATTTCTTTTCGAGCTTTTCTCTTGTTACACCTTTACGGCTTGCAAGTGATAAAAGCGAGTTTATTTGTATTTCCGTCAAGTCCTGCTCGGCATCGCCTTCGGGCAAGTCCTCGCCTGCGTAAATATACAAACCTAAGCCGTGCCTTGCACAAGCTTTCGTCAAGCTTCTCTGAATTGCTTTGTTAATATCAAAGCTCGTTACGGTGTCCGCAGGTATTGATTTGTTTTTGTAGTCCATTACGGGCAAAAATTCAATATGCTCCAAGCCTTCGATTGTTACGCCTGTTTTTACAAAACAAGTCTTGCCGTCCGTAAAGTAAGGCATCCCTCCGAGTTCGTCATTCTGATAAATCGTATATGTTGCCTCGGGGTATGCTTTTTTTATCTCTCCCCACGCCCACGCCCAAGAAAGATATGTCAATCCGTTCTTGCTTTCGGTGTGTTCGTTAACATTGATTTTGTTTAAATTCTCAAATATGCTCATTGTCTTTTCTCCTTTATCTGTTTTTCAATAAAATGTTCGCAAGCCTCTGTGAACGGGCTGTGCCAATCTTGATAATCGCAACTTGTTTCAATCCACTCGTGAGCTGTTTCCATGGTGCAGCCGAGTTCACAATCAATACAGCATTTATTCATTATTTTTTCTCCTTTATGATTATGTAATTTTCGGTTTCTTTTTTGATTTCGTATAAGCCTCTCATTGTGTGCAATTTAAGGCGTTTTCTTAACGCTTTTATAATTGCGACATACAGATTATGCTCAAACTGTATAAGCTCTTTTTCGTGGCAAAATCCGTAAATTAAAGCCGTTACGAATAAAACGCTGATATTTATTGCCGTCCAACTCATCCCTCAAAAACTCCTTTCAATGTTTCGGTGTTGACATACCATTTGTTGTTTACCTTTACGGCAGGAAGCCGTCCTTCTTTGCATTGTTTCTGCGCCGCCCTCAAACTTATATTCAGAATTCGAGCGGTCTGTTCGCAATCTATAAGCTGCGGAAGGTCGCACCATCTCCAAGCCTTTTTGATTTTCATTTTTCAACCTCCTTTAAAAGTATAGAATTTCTATACTTTTTGTGTAAAAAAATATTCGCCTATCTCGTCAAAGGTAATGCCGAGAATAAGTGCCATAGTTCGAATTTCGCTCTGCCTGAAACCTTGACCGCTTATCTTGATTGAAAGCGTTGCCGGATTTATTCCGATAATTTTTGCGATTTCCTCCTGCGTATAGCCTTTTTCTCTTATTAAACCTTTGAGTTTCGAGAAGTCGAATTTAATGCCTTTTGCCATTTTTTCACCTCGCTTTATTTAGTTTTTTAGTGGAATAGGGCTGATGCGCTCAACCCTTTAGAAGCGTTATCTTTCCTCTAAAACCTCAACCTTGTCGAAGGTTACATTCGGATACATCGCAAGAAGCGTAAATTCGGCAAGCGTTGCCGCTCTTAATTCGTCCTCTGCCGTTCCGTGTCCCGTTGTAAGTAAGCTTCCGTCTCTGTAAAAGTTTACTGTCCATTTTTCCATTTTGTTTATCTCCTTCCGTTCCGCCGTGGCGGTTTCGTTTTTCTATACTTCGATTATAATACCGCCATTTCGATTTGTCAAGAAAAAGTTTTGAAATTTCTAAACTTTTTTTAGAAAGTATTGAAAATCGAGAAAATTGTGTTATAATAAGGTCAAAAGGAGATGATAATAATGAAATCATATTTTGCGGAAAGATTACGCCTTGCGCTTGATGCTCGAAATATGAAACAATCCGAGCTTGTGCAAAAGACGGGCATTCCAAAGTCTGCAATATCTCATTATGTAAACGGATTATATGAGCCGAAGCAAGAACGGTTGTATTTGATTTCAAAGGCTGTCGGCTTTTCTCCTGCGTGGCTTATGGGATATGACATTGACCTTGAAAAAGAAACAATCCCGTCAAACGCCGAGATTGTAAAAGTCTTTAACAAGCTTACCGATGAGCAACAAGGGCAAGTCCTCGCTTTTATTCGGTTTCTTTCAGAAGGGAGCAAATAAATTCTTTTAATTGCTCTTTCTCTTTATCTGTTGCAGTTTGTAACCACTCAATCAATTCGTTCATATTTGCGCTCCTTTCCGAACAAATGTTCTGATTTTATTTTAGCGAGTGATTTTCGAATTGTCAATTCAAAAAATGTCTGCAAGTCCTTTTTATAGGACTTATAATAAAAATTTTGTCGAAGGGTGATAAAATGAAACAAAGAAAAGACGGAAGGTATGAAACGAAGGTTTATCTCGGCAAGGTTGACGGGAAACCGAAATATAAATCGGTTATGGGAAATTCACCTGCGGAGGTAAACAAAAAAGCCGCCGAGCTTCGTGTTCTGCTCGGGCAGGGTGTGAGGGTCAATGACGATAAATCTTTTAGCGTATGGGCTGACCGTTATCTTGCACAGGTCGAGCAAACCGTTCTCCCCGAATGGTATCAATTACAAAAAACACGGGCGAGGGTATGGCAGGAGGAGTTCGGCAATATTTCGGTTGAAAAAATACTCCCTGCCGATTGTCAGGAAGTATTAAACGATATAGCAAAATCAAATCCTTATTATCCCGACAAGCCGACCTCTCATAAAACGCTTGTTGAATATAAAAACATTTTATGCCGTATATTTGATTATTGCATTCAAAACCGTATTTTAACTTTTAATTCGGCAAATTATATAGTTATACCGAAAACGGCTAAAAAGGGCAAAAGAAACGCCATAACGGATGCCGAAATAAAAGCAATTCAAAATACGCCGCACAAATTGCAAACTGTTTGCCTTATTTCCATTTTTTGCGGTCTGAGGCGTGGAGAGCTTGCCGCTCTGACTTGGAATGATATTGATTTCGATAAAAATGTAATCAATGTCAATAAGGCGGTCAATCCGAAAGATAATTCGATTAAGCTGCCGAAAACCGAGGCAGGCATCCGCTCCGTACCGATGCCCGATGTTCTCCGTGAACATTTGCTTAATGTTAAAAAAGAAAATGTCCTCGTTTTAGAAAATAACGGGCGACCTTTCACAAATAACGATTGGCAAGTAAAATGGGATTCTTACCTTAACGAAATAAAGAAAACGCAAGGCATTGCTATTGATGCGACTTTTCATTGTCTCCGGCATACTTATTGCACTTTGCTTTATGAGGCAGGCGTTGATGTTCTCGAAGCAAAGGAATTTATGGGTCATTCTACGATTCAGACCACGCTCGGTATTTATACTCATTTGCGAAACACAAAGCGCAATAAAAGCATCGTAAAACTCAATGAAATGTTGTCTCCCGAAAATAGTATATTCGGCAAATATTCGGCAGAAACGCAGTAAAGCCTTTATAATACGATATATAGAGCGAGTTCGATTCTCGTCCGGGTCACCAAAACAAAATATTTGAAAAAGTGCTGAAAAACCTTGATTTTATGCGGTTTACGGCACTTTTTCTTTTTGCTTTTTGTACGCAAAAATTCGTTGAAAATCGTTAAAAATCGGCTATCATATTCGGCAAATATTCGGCAAATTGTGTACAATTGAATTTATTTTCGGGCATAAAAAAAGAAGGGAGCGGTTGCTCCCTTCCCGTCATTTTTCACTTGCCATTAAATTATTTCTTGCAAGTGTTGACTACTTAATTTTGATTTTTTGACCGACATAGATTTTATTTGCATTTGCGATGTTGTTTATCTTTTTCAATGTCTGCCAAGTAGTGCCGTATTTTTTAGCGATGCCCGAGAGGGTGTCGCCTTTTTTTACGGTGTAATATACCGATTCGGCTTTCGGTGCTTGTGTCGGTTTTTTGAGCATTTCGTTGACAAGCTTCTGAACGGCATCGTATTTGTCGCCGAGTGCTTTCTTTCGTGCTTCTCCGTTGCCGTATTTGCCCTCAATTACTTCTTTCGCAAGTTCTTCGATTGATTTCTCGGGTTTGTTCAAAACGGGCAAATTTGCCCCGTTTTCGTTGTAATAATAATTGCCGTCAAATCTCTTGCCGTTAATTGTGAGCTTGTTTGTGTATTGCCACATTACAAAAGGCTTTGAATATGTGCATTTTTCCGCCCATTGAGCGACCCATTTCGGATATTTTTCAAGCTCGGGAGAATAAAGGCGATTATTGAGCCAATCAAGATTCGCATAAATGCCTGCGCCTGTTCTGTCGCAAAAATGCTTTACTATGCGAACAAGCAAATCTCCCCGAGGCATTTTTACATCTTCTACATCGTACCATAAGCCGAGCTTTGCGTTCTTGCCTTCCGTGAGCCTTAAAATGTGCTTTGCCTCGCTTTCGGCTTTCTCGATGCAATTCGCATAAGAATATAAATAAACGCCGTAAGGCTTGCCGAGTTTCTCACAAAGTGCGACATTGTTTTCGAATTGCGGGTCGTCTTGAAATTTGAAATCCGAACCGAAACCGCAACGAATTATTACAAAGTCAACGCCTTTGAGGTCTGCTTCTGTGAGCTTGCCGTTATGCTTGCTTATGTCTATGCCTTTTAACATATTATGCTCCCTTCTTTTCGAGGTCTGATATTCTATGATTTGCCACTTTGATTTGTTCCTCTAATACCGGCACTCGTTCGGCAAATTCATTGTGCTTTCTGACCTCTCTTGTCAATTCCTCTATTTTTGTGTCCGTTACCGCTTGCGAAATGCGGAGCTGATTTTCCATTCTTTTGTTGCCGTTGATGTTCGTTATGATAACACCTATAAGAGCGCATCCGCCCGAAATCAAAGCAACAATTATCTCACTCGGCATTGTCCTCGCTCTCGCTTTCGTGATATTTTTTTGACGATATGCCAAGAATTGTACCAAGCATTGTGTCAAACGCAACAGCTATTGTTATAACTTCCTGCGTGTGCGGAATGTTAAGCGTTGCACCTAACACTCCGTAAAATGTTGTTACAGCAGGTAATACTACCTGTGCTATGAATTTTAAAATATCATATGTTTTGTTGCTCATATTTTGTCCTCCTTAACCGATTACCATTGAAACGCTGAATGTATCACCGTTGTTTACTGTTATAGGACTGTCAAGAACTTCACGAGCAACTAATGTCATATATTCTTCGCCTGCAACTCTGTTGTCTTTATACATCAAACCGATTTCGTTTATTGTAATCTGTGAAGTGCCGTTGTATGTGTATGTTTGTTCCAAAACGCACCTATTGTTAATGCCTTGATTGTTTGCGTTTATTCTCGTTGCTGAAATCAAAGTGAAATCCGTATCTGCAATCAATGTGCTTGGATTGTCAATGCTCGGTGCTTGCGTAGGATTAACCGCAAAGCATATATCGTCTTTTGTTACTGTGGCATCCCCACTTCCAAAGGCAAAGGTTGACGAGCCCGTTTTGCTTGTATCAGCAACTAATGCGGAATACTTCAAAGATTGTATATCCGTTATTAACGCCATTGTCGGTTTGCTCGCATAGCCAGCAATAGTGTGTGTTTCACCTTTTACATTTATTGTGCTCGGGAAGTACGGTGACGCCACCGCCATAGCCACCGCCATTCTCCTGAAATTCTGTGTAAGCATAATTTATTCCTCCTTAAACTGTAACTGTTGTATTTGTCGGCATTGCTTCTGCTATGCTCTGTATCGGTACAACCGAAACACCGCCATAGCCTCCGCCTCCGCCCGTCTGTATCTCGCTTATTTTCGTTGAAATGTTGCCATAGGTTATTTCGTCCGTATCGCCTGTAAGGTCAACATAAGCCTCTTTAACATTGTGAATAACTTGTGTTAAGTTAATATCTGCCATTACGGAATTACCTCCTCTGTGTCAACGATAAGTGCCGCCGCTATTGCATTGTCTACATATCTCTTATTAGCGGCGTCTGTATCAATCGCAGGGTCGGCTACAACAGCAATTCTTTTGTTTGCCATTGTTATAGCAGGGTTATTTGCCGAGCTTTGCACCTGCAATCTTGCGCCGTTTGTCAACTGTATGTTGCCTGTCATTATGCCGCCTGTAAGGTCAAGCTTGCCGTCAAGTGCGTCTGTTACTTGATTTGTTATATCTGTTACGGTATCATTAACAAGCTTTGCTGACGGATATTGTGTATCTGTTTCGTCACCCGTAAATTTGGTTACTTTGTTTGCGAGCTTTTCGTTGAAAGCGTCCTGCGTATCAACATAATTTTTATTTGCTCCGTCTTTTGCGCTTGTCGGGTCTGTAAGATTTGTTATTTTGCCGTCGCCAACTCTTAATGCCAATTCGTTGACATTTGTTATATCGTAACCGCCCATATTGATTTTGCCCCGCATAATTCCGCCTTTAAGGTCAAGCTTGCCGTCAAGTGCCGATTTGACAACTTTATTCTGTACGGGATTTTCGGAGGTATCGCTCAATGCGTTATCAACCGCTACATTGACCGCAATTTCGCTGTTCTCGGTGTCGGTTGTTACGGTTGTGTTGTTTCCGTCAACAAGTGAAATGTCATTCTTTAAGCCGTTTACACTTTTAACGATGCCGTCTCCGATTTCGCCGATTATTTCCTCGACCTCTGCGAGTGCGTTTTCAAGTGCCGTATATTCGTTTGAGCTTTCGATTGCTGACTCTGAAACAAGGCTATCGTCAACAACTACATTGAAGGTGTATGTTGTCAGCGTTCCGCCGAAAACAAGCTGAATTTGGCAGGGAACGATGCCTTTTACCGCTAACGCCTGCGAGGTTAAGGGAGCGATAAGCTTTCCGTCCTCAATTGTGCAATTGTTATAAAATTCTGTGCCGTCGGGTTTCTTGCCGTAAATCCTTGCCGACTGCAAGCCTGCAAGTTCGATATCGTCAAAGCAAAGTTCAATTTGCCTGTCGGTATCGAATTGTATGCAATGAATTGTCGGGGTCGGCTGTGTGGTAACTGCCGATAATTTTAATTTTTTAATCATAATAAAGTCCTCCGAGCTTTCTTTGAATTGTTTGTGTATAACTTAATGCCCTTTTTCCCGCAAGCCTCATGACTGAATTTTCGGGGTGCAAAAAGTCAAGCGTTTGTTCCTGCAATATTAAGGTTGTTTCAACGCCTAATGGTTGACAAATAACGGTTATTTCCTGCCCTATGTTAACTGTGCCGTATCTTGCCTCACCCGTGATGATGTTTAAATCTAAACCGCTAACAGTCAATGACAATTGAGCAAAAGCATTTTTCGCAAGCCATTCCGTCGCAAGCTGCCTTAATAGGTTGCGGTCTGTTATATCGCCGAAATGTATTGCAACGGTGTTTCGCCCGTATAAGTTAACAAGCGTCGGGTTTTCAATAATGTTGTTAACAGTATCACCTGCATTTTGTGTGATGCAAATATATTTTGTTGCTCCCGAGCTATATGTCCCGTCCTCTGCTCCCAATGCCCATACGCCTGTTATAATGTCGCCAAGTGCAAATTCGTCTGCATAGTCAAGCATATTGACGCCGAGCGTGATGTTTCCGCCCAAACTAATTGATTTTTTTCTAAAATAAACAGCAACTTTGTTGTTCGCATATTGAAGCATCGGTGCTATCCCGTTATTTTCTTCAATCATTTTTAAAATTGAGAGGGCATCCGTGAATTCATAGCCGAGCGGTGCAATTGTGTCGCTCGGGTCTAACAAGACGGTAGCATTTGAAAAGTCAAAAACATTGCCATAGCTTCTTGCCATAAAGGGAATTAAAGCGTTAAAATAATCTATTGCGTTGAGCCTCGTTGTTGCCTTTTGCGGTGTAACAAGCACCCTCGCCCATAAGGTCTCCGCCGAAAGCGCGAGAATTGTTTTTCCGCCGAAAAGCGAGCGAGAAATTGAAACAACTACGCCGATAAAACTATGCACAGGGTCATTGAAGTAGTCGGCAATCAACAAGTCATTTAAGGCTATTTCTTCATAATATGGGTTTGTGTCAAAAATCGTAAATTCTAATTGTGCAAGCTGTCCGTCGGCTCTTGTCAATTTAACATTTGTTGCCGATGCTTCCGCATCACCACTTTGAAATATGACCTTTTCTTGCCCTTTATAAAAAATAGTGTTCATAGAGATTTTGCCCTCCATCTCACTTTCATTTCGGCATCGTTTAAGGTCAATTCGGGAGAGGTACAAAACGAATTAAAAAGCGAAATTTTAAACCATCCGACATAACTTCCGTCATCAGTCTCGTCAAAATCCCGTTGATGCTGAAATCCCCATCGGTCATTATATATAAGGCTTCCCGAGCTTGTTTCTGAATTTGCCGTAAAATAAAATTCGGGAATTATTGAATATTCCGAAGCAGGAAGGGCAATTTCTCCGCTTGCCGTGTATGTGTCAATAATAGGCGTTACAGCGTACTTGAACGGGTCTGCATACATTGTGATGTTGAATGTGCCGAGCTGTCTTTTGCGGTCAAAATTTGCTATTGAAACTCTGCCCTGCCAATACCACTCGGGGTCATTGTCAAAAATGATTTTTGCAAGCCTGCCGTGAAGCTTGTTGCGTATATCAGACATAACGCTGTCCCAAGACAGACGGGGATTTATTGCGCCGACCTCAATGTTTATCGTTCGGCTTTTAAAAACGGGCTCTTTGCTCAATAGTTCCGAAGTGTCATAAAATCCCGAAACCGTGGGAAACGAAACGAACGAGGTTTCCTGCTCTGGCTCTCCGATGTAATTAGTGTTGCTTATTGCAAGACCGAAATCCGTCTTTGAGTGGTAGGTTGTGCCGTTGACCTCTATCGTGAAGCCGTTAGTTAAGGTGTCTATCATCTCAATGTGTCCCTCCTTGCTATCTGCCCGAAAGCTCGATTATACATCGGAGCGGTCTCGCCGACTAATACACCCGTATCAAGAACAATCTGCTGTCTATTCGCAAGATACGGCAGATATTGACCGAGCATATTTGAAATGCCGTTCGGAGCTGTCATATTGACGCTCATTTCTGTTGCCATTCCTCTTACGGTGTTTTGAAGCTTTGAGCTTGACTTTTCAAGGCTGTTTGCCAAACCTTCAACAAAGTCGGGCATCCAAGTTTCGTAATCTCTCAACGGTCCTTCGTCGGGACGGCTGAAATGCAAGAACGATTTTATTTTATTTGCGATTTTGCCTGCCGCTTCGCCTACTCGGTTAATCATATTCATTATGCCACTTATGAAACCTTGTATCATATCTGTGCCCCATTGCTTCGCCCTGTTCGTTATAGATTGCCAAGCTCCCGATATGCGCTCGCCTATACTGTTTATCAGCGTAGGAATGGCGGTCAAGAATGAATTTTTTATATTATTTATTATCTGCGGTAATCTTGCTATAATCTGTGGTAAAGCCTTGAAGATGCCCTCTAAAACCGCAAATAAAAGCGTTACGCCGACCTCTATCAACATAACCAAAGTATCGGGATTTGTTAAGTATTCAGTTATTTCAAGGACAACATCAACAAGCGCAGGAATTAAATCGGGAAGTGCCTTGATAATACCCTCTGCAAGTGTCACGATGATTGTCATTGAAGTTTTCAAAAGAAGCGGCAAATTTTGAATTATGTATTCAGCTAAATTCATTATTAGCTCAACCGCAGCCGTGAATAATGCAGGCAAATTGTTAATGATTGCGGTTGCTAATCCCGTAACAATAGTCGAAGCGACTTCGAATATCTGCGGAGCTTTCTCGCTCATCTTTGTTATAAGGTCATTTATGCCTTTTTCTATGTTTTCAAGACCGCCCATATCTCCCGTAAAGATAAGAGCCAAGCCGTCTGTAACTTGTGTTAATGCAGGCAAAAACTCTGCCATTAAACGATTTTTTAAGCCTTCGGCGGTTTTAGATAAAACATTCAAGCTATCGTCAAATGCCGCCGATGCTTTGACCGCTTCGTCTGACATAATAAAGCCGTATTTTTCCGCCTGTTCTGCAAGTGCCGCCGTGTCCTCTGCGGTCTGATTGAGTAACGGTCCGAGCTCTGTTGCACCTTTGCCGAGCAACTGAGAAGCGAGTGCCGTTCTTTCGGTGCTTTCGCCCATTTGCTGCAAGCCTGCGATTGTGCGTTCAAATAATTCCTCTTGTGAAAGCTTTGCGACTTCTTCCTGCGAGATGCCGAGCTTTTGAAAAGCATCAGAATTTTTTTGCGCCTGCGTTGCAAGTGTTTTCATCGGTGCTTTAAGGCTTTCAATGTTTGCGCCGTTCTGTTCGAGTATGAAATCCCATTTTTGATAGCTTTCAGCGGAGATGCCGAGCTTCTGCGACATCTTGTCGATTTCGTCTCCGTATTCTGCGACATCCTTTGCCGCCGATACAAATTTTTTTGATGCTTGAAGCGTTGCCGCTCCAACCGCCGCAATTGCCACACCTGCCGCTTTTCCAAAGGTCGCCAAGCCTTCGGCGAGTTTCTTTCCGTCAAATGCCTTTGCGCCTTTTTCTCCGCTCTGTGCGAGTTCGTTGCCGGTCTTTTCCGCCTGCGATTGTAAGCCTTTTAATTTGCTTTCAGTTTCGATTATTTCCCTTTGTAAAGCGTCATATTGCTTTTGAGATATTTCGCCGTTATCAAGTGCTTTTTTTGCGTCTTTTGCGGCGGTCTGTAAGGTTTTTAATTTATTCTGCGTGTCGCCGATTTCCTTCGTCAAAAGCCTCTGCTTCTGTGCTAATAGCTCCGTATTAGATGGGTCGAGCTTTAAAAGCCTGTTGACATCTTTTAGCTCTTTTTCGGTATCTCTTATTTCGCCGTTAACGCCTTTTAAAGCTTTATCAAGTCCCGTTGCGTCGCCGTCAAGCTTTATTGTTATGCCTTTAATTCTGTCTGCCATATAATCACCTTATAAGCGGTCTATGTCCTGTTGCGTTGCGATATAGTCATATTCGCACTCGTCATTTTTCCATTCGATAAACATATCGTTTATCATTCCGATTGAGAGATATTCACAATCAGCAATAGAAACGCCGCATTGTAAGGCTCTTAGATAAAACAATGCGGTGTTAATCTCTCGGTCTATTGCTCGTTCGCTTTTTTTGGAGTTGATTTCTGTTCAAGTCCGTCTGCCCATAACTGCATAATTTCGGGCAGAATTTCATATATATTGAAAGAATTAAATCCGTCAAGCCACTCGTCTATTGTGTCGGGGATTTCCTTGTCTGCGTGTTTTGCCATTGTATAGGCGACATTTTCGAAAATTGTCAAGCACTTAATCGGCAGGCTGCCGTTGTTCGCTTCAATCTGCTTTTTCATTTCTGCCATATCAAGAAGAATGTCAGAGCCGAAAGCAAGGCGATACATTCTCGGTATTGCCGCCGAGTTTGCGAATTTAACTTCTTTGTTGTCAACTGTTATTGTTTTAATAATCATTTGTTTTCTCCTTTTACAAAATACGAATAATCCCCCTGCCATAAGGCAGAGGGATAAACATTAAGTATATGCTACAACTGCGGTATTCCAAGCTGTAAGGTCTGCATCGGCGGTTGTTGCCGTTGACTTTGCTCTTACATAGCCGTTAAGCTCGGGTCGTGCTGTAATTGTGATTGTCTCCGTCTGTGGCTCTTTTGTCTCGGTGTTAGTGGTAGATGCTGCACTTGTTCTTGAAGCGGTGCAATTGAAAAACCAAAACTTAACCGGTCCTTCGTCGCCGTCAACGGTGAATGAAAGTGCAAAGCTTTTCGGCTCTGCGTTTGCATCCTCGAACATTATGTCCTTTGTATCTGTGTCCTCGTCAAATATTGCGGTGCGGAATGCGTCGCTCAACATTGCAAGCACAAGGTCGCCCTCGTAACCTGTGTTAGCCTGTGAAACATAATACTCGATGCCGTCAGCGTAAAAAGGTGTTCTCTCGCCCTGCGGTTCAAGTGAAATTGAAACCGCTCCCTTTTCTGCGACGGGTGTTCCGTATGTTACTGTTCCGCCGCTCTCTGTTCTCGGAGCATAATAAACATCGTGAATGTTAAATTTAACTTTGTTTGCCATTGTTATATCTCCATTTCGTAAATGACTTCGTAGCATTTTTCGTCCTCAAGATATGTAAATTCTTTTTGCCAAAAAATGCGATTTTCGGTGAAAATATTTTCAATTTTCTGTTCAAGGGTTAAATCTCTGACCGAGCAATAAAGCTCGACAGCCATTCGCTTTATTTCTGCATAGACAATGCCGTCCGATGCAAAGTTATTTGTGTTCGTTTCCAAATACACAATAAAAGGAAGCGGCGGCACATTGTCTTTAAATTCGTAATAGGTTACGGGCAATCCTGCGCCTTCAAGCATTTTGTGAAATTGTGATAATGTCATAGCTTGATTTTCAGCTCCCTTTCAACTTTGTCTATTGCGTTTTTCTCGGCTTGATGTATATGCGGTATCGGCTCAACTGTATCGTTTGTCCGTTTTCCCCATAAGACTTTTATATGTCCGTTTTCTAAAAGGTGTGTTAGCTGATAATGTTTTGCGTTATAAATAACTACATCCGCATACCTTGAAGCACCTTTTCTATTTGTTGTAGTGCGTTT
>Ga0326514_10001789_pt1 | contig 13810 bp, 10 predicted proteins | sample 3_2548_0518_D_FD_203653 | JGI IMG/M metagenome (GOLD analysis project Ga0326514, IMG submission 203653) | Bovine rumen microbial communities from UC Davis, California, United States - 3_2548_0518 | ecosystem: Host-associated > Mammals > Digestive system > Stomach > Rumen | place: USA...
ATATATTGCCCACTGCTACGAAGAGGTGCCCCGAACCTATCTCTTTGACGAACTGCGCCAGTTGTCGGCATCCGATGCCGCCACGGTGCTCATCGGTCCTGAAGGCGACTTTTCCATCGACGAGGTACGCCAGGCCGTGGCTGCCGGCTACGTATCGGTACATCTGGGCAAGAGCCGTCTGCGCACAGAGACCGCCGGTCTTTCGGCAGTGATGATGATGCAATTGGCAAAAGAGGAATAACGAAGAAACAAAACGATAACCCATAAAATTAAACAAGATATGACTGACGAGAAAATCATGGCTACCATCAAGCCCGATGGGGAATGCTGGCAACCGGAAATTGAGAAGATGCCACGCGAACAGTTGAGAGCGTTGCAAGTAGAGAAACTGAAGGCAAGCATCAATGTGGCGCTGAAGTCGCCGTTTTATAAGAAGCGCTTAGCCGAGTATGGCATCACCGCCGACTCCATCCAGACTCCGGAAGACATCCGTAAGTTGCCGTTTACCACCAAGCAGGACCTGCGTGACAACTATCCCTTCGGCCTTGTAGGCGGCAATATGGACGACGCCATCCGCATTCACTCCACCAGTGGCACCACAGGCCATCCTACCGTAGTGACCTACTCTGAGCACGACATCTGCTCGTGGGCCAACATGATTGCCCGTGACATGTATATGGTGGGCTGCCGCAAGAGCGATGTGTTCCAGAACTCCAGCGGCTATGGTATGTTCACCGGCGGACTGGGATTCCAGCATGGCGCTGAGTGGCTGGGAGCCACCACGGTGCCTGCCGCTGCCGGTAACTCAAAGCGTCAGATCATGTTCATCAAGGACTTTGGCACCACCTGTCTGCATGCCATCCCTTCATACGCTATCCGCTTGGCTGAGGTGTTCCAAGAGGAGGGCATCGACCCGCGCAGCACCAAACTGCGCACGCTGTTCATTGGTGCAGAGCCTCACACCGAAGAACAGCGCCAGCGCATCGAACGCCTGTTGGGCGTGAAAGCGTATAACTCCTTCGGCATGACGGAGATGAATGGCCCCGGTGTGGCTTTCGAGTGCAAGTATCAGTGTGGTATGCATCTGTGGGAGGATAACTACATCATCGAGATAGTAGACCCCGACACGCTGGAGCCTGTGCCCGACGGAGAAATCGGTGAGATGGTGCTCACCACGCTCGACCGCACCATGATGCCCATCCTGCGCTATCGTACCCGCGACCTCACCCGCATCATTCCTGGTGAATGCAAGTGCGGACGTACCCATCGACGCATCGACCGCATCAAAGGCCGCACCGACGACATGTTCATCATCAAGGGTGTCAACGTGTTCCCCATGCAGGTGGAGAAGATTCTTGTACAGTATCCCGGACTGGGCAGCAACTACCTCATCACCCTCGACACCGAAGACGACAACGACATTATGACGGTAGAGGTGGAGCTGGACGGTCTGACCACCGACGTATATCCCGAGCTGCAGAAGATGACGAAGGATATTCAGCGCGCTCTGAAGGACGAAATCCTGCTAACACCACGCGTAAAGCTGGTCAAGAAGGGGTCACTGCCCGTCAGCGAAGGCAAGGCCGTGAGAGTGAAAGACCTGCGTCCGGGTAGAGGGTAATGGAGAATGGAGAACTGAGAATGGAGAATGGAGAATTAAGAATAAAGAATTGATGAAAGGATTCTTGATGATACTGTCACTGCTCATGACCTTTGCTGTACAGGCACAGGTCAAAATGAGCGATGTCGTCAGACAGATGCCAGACACGCTGTACCCCTATCTGAATGAGAACATGCGCCTCGATATGCTGGATTTCATCGATTCCGGCATGACTGCCGAGGTCACCAACAACCTGGGTGGCAAAACCGTCTTGAACACCCTGACACCACATTTCTCGTCATTCCAACTCAACGAAGCATCGACGATGCAGATGAGACTGCTAGATGTATCAGAACCCACCGACAGCATCAGCCAAATCATCTGCATGATTCGCACATGGGGCAAGGACTTCAAAGAAAGCCAAGTAAGTTTTTATACCACCGACTGGAAGGCGCTACCCGCCCGGCAATACTTCTCGGCACCCGCCTACCCCTGTACCATGACGATGGATGAGCACACTCCCACGCTCACCATCACACCTGTCAGCACGTTGGACTATCCCGCCAATGAAGAACAGCAAACCGCAATCAGCGATGAGCAGCAAGCAGCAGTCGATAAGTTAACAACTCTTAAATGGAATGGTGAAATATTTAAATAAATTTAAATCTTTGCTAATCGAAAGCAACAACATGCTATAAACCAAAAAAAAAGCGTAAATTTGTATCGTGTTTTTCATGGTATTAGATTATTAAGGTTAATTTGAGAGTTGGTTGTCGCGAGACAATCAACTCTTACTTTATAGGGGCGCATAAGATTTCTATGGACATAAAAAAGGAGCTGAAAAGGCTCCTTTGTTGTTTGTTTGGAATGTAAGCTACTGTTTTGTTCTCTTAGGCCTGTGCCTCAGGAATTACAGAGACAAAACTCTTATCGTGCCTGCCTTTACGGAACTGAACGGTTCCATCAACAAGAGCGTAAAGAGTGTCATCCTTACCCATGGCCACATTGCTGCCCGCATTGTGCTTTGAACCACGCTGACGAACGATAATGTTACCGGCAACAACCTTCTGACCGCCAAAAATCTTGATGCCAAGTCGCTGAGCTGCACTCTCGCGACCGTTCTTAGAACTACCTACACCTTTTTTATGTGCCATAATGTGTCCTCCTGAATTTTAAGCGATTACTGATTTAACTTCTACCTGGGTGTACTGCTGACGGTGACCGTTGCGCTTGCGAGAGTCCTTACGACGCTTCATCTTGAACACGATAACCTTCTCACCCTTTACGAGGGGATTGATCACCTCGCATACTACCTTAGCACCACTTACGGTGGGTGCACCTACCTGTACTGAGCCTTCGTTGTCGACAAGCAGTACCTTGTCGAATTCAACAGTTTTACCGGCCTCCACATCTCTCATGTGGTTGATAAAGAGCTTCTTGCCCTCTTCAGCCTTGAACTGCTGACCGTTGATTTCTACAATTGCGTACATTGTTAATTATTAATTGTTAACGGGTTTTTCCGCATGGCGCACAACTTCGTGTTGCGACTTTCTTGAGCCACCACGGACTAAATCGGGCGCAAAGGTACTCATTTTTCCCGAAAAAGAGAAAGGTGAAGAAGAGAAACCTGCTATTCTTAGGATACTTTAACACTCTGTCAGGCGGAGGAAAACTAAAAAGATACCGAGAGTTCTAGCTCTTCACAGGTGAAGGGCAACAAATATTTCCAGCACTTCATGGGTGGTATCATCAACAGCGAAGCGATGATCGACACGAAGTGCCACAGCCCACAGGATTTGCTGACGGGCATCGACCAGCACCAACTGCCGGCGCTTCTCAAAACCAGTCATCTTACAATTGGTCATCAGGTCGCTGAGCAACTGGTGCCCCTTCATTCCGAAGGGAATCATCTTGTCGCCCTCCTCTACCCTGCGGAGCGTCAGGGGAAAGCAAACCTTGTCGGCATCCAGCGTGGCTACATAACGATCTTTGGAAACATACGGAGCACATCGTTTGATGCGGATACGGGAGACGGCTTTGGCAGCTTTGACAGCAACATTGTCTGCATGGACAGCAGCAACGTCGACAACATAGGTACCCTCTTCGGGAATCACCAGGGATTTCATCGGTTTCATGGATGGTTCCAGCAACAGCCGTTCGCGGTCGCGAAGCACATCATAGCCCATGGAAGACGTGATGATACTGCCGATTTCAGACGTCAGTATCTGGTGGGCTTGTGCACCATTGAAGCCATAATTCCTAAGCCACTCGTAAGCAAAATACTCACGCGAGCCGTCATCCTCCAATTCTCTTAGGTTTAAAGTATTATCCACCGTCAGTTTCTCCAGCATCTTATCCAGTACCCGTTGGGCTCCTGACAGATGCTCGGCCATCCGAACAATACTACCGGGAACAGCCGGAGAGATGCTATGCAACAAAGGGAGCACCTGCAGACGAACCTTGTTTCTCAAGACATCAGCCTGAAGATTGGAGCTGTCGGTAACATAGGGTTGGTGGCGCTGATCCAAAAACGTCTCTATCTCACGTCTCGTCACGCAAAGAAGCGGTCGCAACACCCGACACTCCAGCGACTCACCTCCGATGCCAGCCTGCGAGAGCACGCTCTGAGGCTGGATGCCCGTCAGCCCTCGCAGCCCCGTACCCCGCATGATGTTCATAAGAACGGTTTCTGCAGAGTCATCTTGGTGATGAGCCACACAAACGCCCACTGCACCGATATCCTCACACAACTGGGAAAACCAGCGATAGCGTAAGTCGCGAGCCGCCATCTCTATGCTCACCTTATGCAGCTCCGCATACTGGCGCGTATCGAAATGCACGCGATGGAGTTCCACTCCCTGCTGTCGGCACAACGACTCACAGAAGGCCTCGTCTCTATCCGACTCCTCACCCCGCAAATGGAAATTACAATGGGCAGCATGAACACGATAGCCCGCCTCGCTAAGCAGCAGGAGCAAGGCCACACTATCCGCACCCCCACTCAAAGCCACGACGTAAAGTCCGTTGTCTGTGAGAAGATGATGACTGTGTATATACTCACTAACTTTACTCCACATAGAGTACCAGCCCCTTCAGGTATTCACCTTCGGGATGATAGATATTGACAGGATGATCGGCAGGCTGATGCAACTGATGAAGGATGCGCACTTTCCTTCGAGCCAAGGCCGCAGCCGTGAAGACGGCATTGCGGAAGTGGTCTTTCGTGACGACCTGTGAGCACGAAAACGTAAAGAGGATACCGCCACGGTCAATCTTTTCAATAGCCTTCTGATTGAGACGGATATAGCCTTTCAGTGCATGATGCAGGGCACCGCGGTGCTTGGCAAAAGCCGGCGGGTCGAGCACTATCAGATTGTAAGATACGGCAGATGCCGTGCGGATATTCTCCAGAAACTTAAAGGCATCCTCACAGAAGGCCTCATGCCGCTGGTCGTCCGGGAAATTCAGCGCCACATTCTGGTTGGTGAGTTCTATGGCCTTTGCACTGCTGTCGACACTGTGGACCAGACTGGCGCCGCCCCGCATCGCATAGAAGGAAAATCCCCCCGTGTAGCAGAACATATTGAGCACCCGTTTGTCGTGAGCATAGCGCTCCAGCAAGGAACGGTTCTCACGCTGGTCGACAAAGAAGCCCGTCTTCTGTCCCTTGAGCCAGTCGACATGGAATTTCAATCCATTCTCTACGGCGATGTTGTCATTGCTGCCGCCATAGAGGAAACCAGCCATGTCATCGGCAGTCATAAATGGCAGCGTGGTCTCGCTCTTATAGTAAATGTGCTTCACCCTACCCTGCATCACCGCCACAATCTGACGGGCTATCTCATGACGGCTCAGGTGCATGCCGATAGAATGAGCCTGCATGACAGCAGTCTCACCATACACATCAACGATCAGTCCTGGCAGGTTATCGCCTTCGCCATGTATCAGTCGATAGGTATTGTTCGTAGGGTTGTCGGCAATGCCGATAGACTGGCGCATCTGCAAGGCAGACGATATACGCGAGTGCCAGAATGCATCGTCAATCAGCACATCGGAAAACGACAGTACACGCACAGCAATAGAGCCTTCCTGATAGTGGCCAACGGCGATGAAATCGCCCGAATCGGACACCACGCGGACCACCTCACCCTCGTTCACATGCTCATCGATATGTGCAATGGCCCCCGAGAACACCCAGGGATGAAACCGTTTCAAGCTCTCGTCTTTCCCCCGACGCAATTGTATCTGTTTATAGTTTGTCATAGCAGCAACAATTTATTCACTTTTCACCAACAAATAATCACCCGTCTTCTCCAGCCGCATCAGCTCTTCGTAGAGCATGATGCACGACCAGGCATCCGTAGCGGCATATAGCTTCTGCTTGTCTTGCAACACATCAGCCTCCCAATTAGTGAGTTGCTCCCGCTTGGAGATACGCTGACCAAAGAAATTGGCATAGAGTTTCTGGAGGCTCATGTCTTCCACCCCTATTTCGCGCACGTGGTCCTGCAAGTCAATGAAACATCCTGCGCTGAAATCGCCCAGTTTGTGCAGTGAATTAAGGTCATCTCTCAACGACAGGCCTATCTTGGGCACACTGACATCCTCCAACAACCGCTTCACTGATGGCGACATGCCTATCTGGTTCAAGCGAAAGAGGAAACACACATCGTGGGAAGACACTTGCAGCAGCGACACTTTGTGCATAGCACCTTTTTTGAACGAGGGGCGCGTCTCTGTGTCAAGTCCCAGAATGGGTTGGTCCAACAGATATCGCACCGCCTTCTCTGCATCGCGTTCGGTCAGAACCACCACCACACGGCCCTCGAACAGCACTCTGGGCAGGTCGCCGATTTTCGTCTTGTCGTATTTGCTATATATTGTTTTCTTCATTGAGAGTGCAAAGGTACGAATAAGTGAGGGAAATTCCAAATTTAACACAATGTTTTTGTTTTATTGTGACAAAGTCACGCCCCGCGCGTCCTTATTATAAAGTATTGTAAACAGAAAGACGTATGACAGACAAAGCAACATGGATATGGTATCCCGGCGACTTTGAAGTATGGCTGGGCAATATTTTTAATAACCGAAGGACTGAACGCGGGGCCATGTTCCCTCCGTTCTGGAAACAAGACTCACATTATGTGACGGTGGAGTTCAGCAAGGCCTTCTGCCTGGAAAAGGCAGAGACCATCACCATCCACTGCGAAGGGAAATACAATTTTGCCCTCGACGGCAAACTGCAGTTTCCCTCTGACAACTACACCATTCCTGAGGGCAAGCACAAACTGAACCTGAAAGTGTGGAACCAGTCCACGCCGCCAGCCTTGTACATAGCAGGCGACACCATTGTGACCGACTCCACCTGGCTGGCCACCTACGAGGACAAGCTGTGGATTGACGAGAACGGCGTGGCCCACGGCTCCGGCATCTACGTGCCCGCCGCCCACTGGCACTTCAACAGTCCCGACACGCCCCCCTCCACCTATCATCTGGAACGTCGCGCAGAGCATCCACTCAGCGCCACCGCAGAGCATCCACTCACAGCCACCGTTCCCGACGGTTTTCCGTCGGGCATCCTCTACGACTTTGGCCGCGAGACCTTCGGCTATCTGAAGGTGAAAGGCCTGCAGGGCACCATTCGCATCTACTATGGTGAGAGCCGCGAAGAAGCCCTTGACAAAGACCATTGCGAGACCCTCGACGTCCTCTCCCGTCCCCTATGCTGCGACCATGTCGCAGCCCCTTCTGCCCCAGCCTCCCACGAAGAACCTGCCTCTTCTTGTGACTCCAAGGCTTTCCGCTTTGTCTACATCGAGAAAGAGGGCGACGCCACCTACGACGATGTGTGGATGGACTATGAATACGCCCCCTATAACCCTGAGCGCAGCGGCGCGTTCCGCTGCTCCGACGACCTGCTGAACCGCATCTGGGATGTTGCTGCCTACACGATGGACCTCACCACCCGCGAGTTCTTCATGGATGGCATCAAGCGCGACCGCTGGACATGGAGTGGTGATGCCATCCAGTCTTATCTGATGAACTACTACCTGCGCTTCGACACCGAGTGTGTGAAACGCACCATTCGCCAATTGCGCGGCAAAGACCCTGTGACAGCCCACGTCAACACCATCATGGACTACACCTTCTATTGGTTCAAATCCATTCTCGACTACTATGCATATACGGGCGATGTGGCCTTTGTGCGAGAGATGTGGCCCAGAATGGTGACGCTCATGGACTATGTGCAGGGCCGTCTGAACGAGCACGACATGGCTGAGGGGCAGGCTGACGACTGGATTTTCGTTGACTGGGTGGATTTCCCCATGCACAAGCGCGGTGTACTCTGCTTCGAGCAGATATTGCTATGGAAGGCGCTGCAGACGATGGCCGAGTGCGCTAAACTGTTAGGCGTCGAGACCAACTACGGTCGTCAGGCGACATCCCTGCTGCACCAGATCAAGACGATGTTTTGGAGCGACACATCGCATGCCTATCTGCACGCCATCGAAGACGGCACCATGAACCCGCAAATCACCAAGTTCCCCAACATGTTTGCCATCCTCTATGGTCTGAGCGACACCCACGAACAAGGCGATATCATGCAGCACGTGATGCTCAATCCGCAGATAGACCCCATCACCACCCCCTACATGCGGTTCTACGAACTGGAAGCCCTCTGCATGTCAGGACTCCAGACGCAGGTGCTACAAGAGATTCGCGACTATTGGGGCGGCATGCTGCAAGAGGGGGCCACGTCGTTCTGGGAGAAATACGTACCCACAGAGACCGGCACCCAGCACCTGGCGATGTACGGACGCCCCTACGGCAAGTCGCTCTGCCATGCCTGGGGAGCATCGCCCATCTATCTGCTAGGCCGATACTATCTGGGAGTATGCCCCACCAAGGCGGGCTACCAGGAATATGAGGTGCGGCCCTATTTGGGCGATATGGAATGGATGGAGGGCTGCGTGCCTACGCCAAGCGGTCTCATCCACATCTCGATGGATAAGACCGCTGTCAAGGTTACCTCCTGCTGTGATGGCGAGGGCTGGCTGTGCATGGGAGACGAAAGGATGCACATCCCACCCCACCAAGAGGTTGTTATTCGTTATTAATCACCTGCGCAGGGCGATGTTGTAGTTATAGTATTGCTTGTTGCCCGTCACATCTTCCAGCACTTTGATGAATGGCGGGAAATTGACGTCCTCCTGCTTGTCGACACCCTTGGTCTGCAGAATCATCAGATTGTCCACCGGCGCATGGAAGAAGTCTATCTCGAAATACTGTCCTTTCCAGATGAACGAGCGTCGTGTCTTGCGAATGGTGGAGCGATAGGGATCGGCCTGCTGCAGCAGCGACTCATACAGAGCATTCGACACCTGGCGCTCTGTCTCCAGCACCTCGGTGGCCGACACGCGCTTCTTGGTCTTGTGCACATTCACCACTTCACCGCCCCATGACCTGCGGCGCAGCCTCACCTCACAATCCGGGTCGGCCACCAGATAGGTCTGAGTGATCTCACTCTCGATACACTCGGGCAGTTGTCCCTGCAGCTCCACGATATACTGGCGCTCCTCGGTCACCGGCTGCGGCAGTCCCAGCACGTTGGAGATTTCCAGAATCACGCGGTTCAGCTTCGTCTCAAAGTCATCGTGGTTGTTGATGACACGCAGATGTGGATGCCCCGTCCAGGCCTTGTTCACCTTCTTGTCCAGGTCGCGTGCCAACTGCAGCCCCTCCTCGTTGGCCTGCTCGTAGCGGGTAGAATTGGTGGCCACGGTATAGTATTGTTCAGCGCCGTCGGCAGCACTCACCAGGTGCAGCACGGCATCATAGCGCTCGCGCAGTTCGTTGGTCGATGTGCCGCACTTGCCGGTGATGTCGTTCCACATCGCCTTGTCGATATAGGCCGAGATGTCCAGCGTTCCGCGGTCGCACACCACAAAGGTGGGCTTCGTGCAGACCTCGGCCAGCCTCATGAACGAATCTTCCAGAGCCAGCTGAGTCTCCAGGATAGCTTTCTCGCCTTCATAGTAGAGGTCGGGGTTGGGCGTGAGATAGCTCCAGCCTCCCTGACTATACATGGTGGGCACTTCGGGCACGGTGAAGACCTTGAATCCCAGATTGGAGAAGTGTTCGATGATGCGCACCAGGGCTGTAGTCTTTCCAGCACACGGTCCGCCCGTCAGCACAATTCGCTTGATATCTTTCATAATCTGTGTCTATTGTCTTGGAGGGAGCACCCCCTAGAGATTACTTGTTCTTTTTGTCGTAGGCATGCAGCGGATAGTCGGTCGTGAAGTGCAGACCTCGGCACTCTTTGCGTTCCAGTGCCCAGCGGGTTATCAGGTAGCCCACATTGATCATGTTGCGCAGTTCGCAGATGTCGCGTGTGGCTCTGACGCGCTTAAAGAGTCGCTCCGTCTCTTCGTAGAGCATGTCCAGTCGGTCCCAGGCTCGGTGCAGTCGCAGGTCAGAGCGCACGATGCCCACATAGTTCGACATGATCTGGTTCACCTCTCTGACGCTCTGTGTGATGAGCACCTTCTCCTCGTTGGTCATCGTGCCCTCATCGTTCCATTCGGGCACCTTCTCGTTCCAGTCATACAGGTCTACACGTGCCAGCGAGTCCTTGGCGGCAGCATCGGCATAGACCACCGCCTCGATGAGCGAGTTCGACGCCAGTCGGTTGCCGCCGTGCAGTCCTGTACACGAACATTCGCCCAGAGCGTAGAGACGCTCGATGCTCGACTGCCCGTTCAGGTCTACCTTGATGCCGCCACACATATAGTGGGCCGCAGGGCGCACGGGGATATAGTCGGTGGTGATGTCGATGCCGATGGAGAGACACTTCTGATAGATATTGGGGAAGTGCTTTCTGGTCTCGGCAGGGTCTTTATGGGTAACATCCAGACAGACGTGGTCCAGTCCATGAATCTTCATCTCCTTGTCGATGGCACGGGCCACGATGTCGCGCGGAGCCAGCGAGAGGCGCTCGTCATACTTCTCCATGAACGTCTCCCCGTTGGGCAGTTTCAGAATGCCGCCATAACCACGCATGGCTTCGGTGATGAGGTAGGCTGGATGTGTCTCCTTGGGATTGTGCAGCACCGTGGGGTGGAATTGCACAAACTCCATATCGGCCACCGTGCCTTTGGCGCGATACACCATGGCGATGCCGTCGCCCGTGGCAATCACGGGGTTCGATGTCGTCATATACACAGCGCCGCAACCTCCCGTGCACATCACGGTAATCTTGGCCAGATAGGTGTCCACCTTCTCCGTATTTGGGTTCAGCACATAGGCTCCATAGCACTTGATGTTGGGCGAGCGGCGTGTCACCCTCACCCCCATGTGGTGCTGGGTGATGATTTCCACGGCAAAGTGGTTCTCCTTCACGTCGATGTCGGGGCAGGCCTTCACGGCCTCCATCAGTCCGCGCTGAATCTCGGCTCCCGTGTCATCGGCATGGTGCAGGATGCGGAATTCAGAGTGTCCGCCCTCGCGGTGCAGGTCGAAACTGCCATCATCCTTACGGTCGAAGTTCACCCCCCACTCCACCAGTTCTCTGATCTGCTCCGGAGCCTGTCGCACCACCTGCTCCACAGCCTGCTGGTCAGAGATGTAGTCGCCGGCAATGATGGTATCGGCAATATGCTTGTCGAAGGTATCCACCTTCAGATTCGTCACGCTGGCCACGCCGCCCTGGGCAAACGAGGTATTGGCTTCGTCCAGTCCAGCCTTGCAAATCATGCAAACCCTGCCCTTCTTGGCCCGAGCCACCTTCAGGGCATAGCTCATGCCGGCCACACCAGCCCCAATAATGAGATAATCGTACTTGTAAACCATACTCGATTTTTTGATTTTCGTTGCAAAGATACGAATAAGCGAGCAAACAGCCAAAAGAATTTTGGACTTTTTCGAGCGAAAGTATCTTCTCGCGCAGCGAAAAAGCGGGAAGAGCGGGATGTTTCCGTCGATAGTATTACGCGCGCGTACGCGTATAGCGAGGAATAGGACACATCTTTTCCCGATATGACAACTATACATAGAAAGGCCACTTGCCCAACTGGAGAGGCTCCCCACGATCACTGGGAGGCTCCCCACGATCACAGAGAGGCTCCCCACGATCACAGAGAGGCTCCCTGCAATCATAGAGAGCCTCCCTGGATATAAGAATAATAGTAGGCTGCAGCTCGGAAATTCTCAAATAAATTTGGAATTTCGCTCACTTATTCGTACCTTTGCACGTAAGATATGAAAAGACTTAGCTATTTTATTCTCCTGATATGGGCTTCGGTGGCCATGCAAGCACAAGACAGTCTGCCGTGTGCCCGACTGGACTCCCTGCTGCAAGCGCCCATGTTCGAGACCTCGACAGTGGGCATGATGGTGTATGACCTGGAAGGCGACTCCGTGATATTCAAGAAGAACGAACGGCAGTTGCTTCGACCTGCCTCGACCATGAAGCTGGTGACAGCCATCACGGCGCTGGACAGGCTGGGTGGCGACCACCAACTGAAGACCCGCCTGTACTGGCGCGGACAGGTGGCTGACGGTGTGCTGGAGGGTGACATCTATTGTGTGGGGGGCATGGACCCGCTGCTGGACAGCAGCGATGTGGCCTTCTTTGCCGAGAAGATAAGAGACCTGGGGGTGACATCCATCCGAGGCAAGATTGTGACGGATGTATCGATGAAGGAACCGCTTGACTGGGGCGAGGGCTGGTGCTGGGATGATGACAATCCGCACCTCTATGCACTGGCGCTAGGCAGGAAGGACATCTTCATCGACGAGCTGTTGCGCCAGCTGACCGACAATGGTGTGGTGCTCGACAGTGTGGTGCTGGCCAACGGACAGAAGCCTGCCAAGGTGAGGCTGCTGGCCGAGCGCTCTCATGCGCTCGACGAGGTGCTGGTGCCGATGATGAAGCAGAGCGACAACTTCATGGCCGAAGCAGTGTTCTATCAGATAGCGGCTGCCACGGGCCATCGTCCCGCCAAGGCCAGTGATGCCAAGGGACTGATGAAGCAGCTCTTCAACAAGGTGGGACTGGGTCGCCGCACCTATCGGCTGGCCGACGGCAGCGGGCTCTCGCTATACAACTATCTGAGTGCCGAGTTGGAGACGATGTTGCTGCGCTATGCATGGCGCAACCGGTCGGTGTATGATCATCTGTATGAAACACTGCCCGTGGCCGCCATCGATGGCACGCTGAAGAAACGCATGGCCAACACGCTGGCAGCAGGCAATGTGCATGCCAAGACGGGCACGGTGACGGGCGTCTCGGCATTGGCGGGCTACTGCACCACTGCCGATGGTCGACAGCTGGCCTTCAGCATCATCAATCAGGGCATCATGGATAGTAAGACGGGGCGCGACTTTCAAGACCGAGTGTGCCAGGTGCTGTGCGAAGCGGGAATGGAGAATGGAGAGTTGAGAATGGAGACTGGAGAATGAGTTTTACGACGACGATATTGAGGTGGTTCAGCGAGAATGGCCGTACATTGCCTTGGCGTGAGACGGCAGATCCCTATGCCATCTGGCTGTCGGAAATCATTCTGCAGCAGACACGCATCGAACAGGGACGCCCCTACTGGGAACGCTTCATGGAACGATGGCCCACGGTGGAGGCGCTGGCAGCAGCATCGGAAGACGAAGTGCTGCGCCAGTGGCAGGGACTGGGCTACTACAGCCGTGCCCGCAACCTGCACCAGGCCGCCCAACAGATAGTCGCCATGGGTGGTTTTCCCACCACGATGGAGGGGCTGAAGGCTCTGAAGGGTGTGGGCGACTATACCGCTGCCGCCATCGGCAGCATCGCCTTCGGACTGCCCGCTGCCGTGGTGGATGGCAATGTGTATCGAGTGCTCAGCCGACACTTCGGCATCAGCACCCCCATCAACAGCACAGAGGGCAAGAAGGAGTTTGCTGTCCTGGCCCAACAGCTGCTGCCAGCCGATGAAGCGTCGGCCTACAATCAGGCCATGATGGACTTCGGTGCCATCCACTGCATCCCCTCAGCACCCCACTGTCCCGACTGTCCGCTGCAGGAGAGCTGCGTGGCCTTCCGCGAAAACCGTGTGGCAGCACTGCCCGTGAAGCAGAAGACGCTGAAGCAAAAGGAACGACACCTCACCTATATATATATAAGGTGCAACGGCGAGACCGCCATCCATCGCCGCCCCGCCGGCGACATCTGGCAGG
>Ga0326514_10001791_pt1 | contig 13803 bp, 13 predicted proteins | sample 3_2548_0518_D_FD_203653 | JGI IMG/M metagenome (GOLD analysis project Ga0326514, IMG submission 203653) | Bovine rumen microbial communities from UC Davis, California, United States - 3_2548_0518 | ecosystem: Host-associated > Mammals > Digestive system > Stomach > Rumen | place: USA...
ATGAGGTCGTTCACGGCAATCAATCAGGGTCACCTCCCATCAGCTGCTCCGTGGCAGTACATGCAGTCTTTCTTTCCAGCAGAATAGTCTTCATAGGGGCATCCGTGGCACATATCTGTCTGTTGATCGTCGACGTCGACCTCAATCATGGCGATGGCGGTTAGGATCACGAACGCGCCAACCGCCATGCCAACGAAGAACATTATCATTCGATCACCTCACGCTTCGTAGAAAACGCGAATAGTTATATCATACGACTGTTCCGATGTGGTCGATAATGTAGCTGATACGCTTTCGACTGAGGCGTCATAATTCCACTGGACGATGCCGACAAGCGCTCCACCGTTCCATGTGGTGCGTGGCCATGCCCGCGTGATCTGCACGTCAAGCACTTGCTGCGGAAAGGCATGATTAAGCACGATCGCGGTCATACCGTTTGCGGTAACATACTGATCCACCAGGAACAGGTCGACATATTCGACCGATACGATTTTAGCAATGATTCCGCTTGCCATTATGAATTCCTTTCCAGTCAACTACCAGTCAAGTAAAACAGAATCTGTCAGTCAACTAAACTGTATTAAGGTGTTATTTAATTAAGTTAGGAAATGCTTTCCCATGTGACAGTATTATCGTTGTTGAACACAATCCTTTTTCCGGCAAGAATAATAACGTTTTCGCTATTTCCGAACCGTGCTTCATTTGTTGCTTTTGCCTTTACACCGTTACCAATAGCTATCGCGTTATTGATTGTCGCGATATTAGACGCTGAACTATTGTCATCTTTTATACCAGAATTATGCCCTATGCAAACATTATCATTTCCGGTGTTGTAAAGATCACTTCCTGCCCCATGTCCAACAGATGTATTATAATTCCCTTTGTTATAATATCCTGCTCTATTTCCAACGTAAGTGTTTCCGGTTTCCGCATAGTTCCCGGCTTGATATCCAATCGCAATATTCTCCTGTGCGGTATTTCCGTTATGCCCCATTGCGCTTGAACCAACCGCTATATTTTTTTGTATTGTTGATTCCGATCCTGTCCCGGCTGAAAGTGCGGCTTTGCCGATTGCAACATTGTCATAGGCTTTCTTTTCCCCGGAGTTTGAGCCATATATTGTATCCGCGCCAATCGCAATGTTCCGGTCACCTTCCTGCACAAACGGCATGGAGAACGTTCCAACGCATACGTTTCGTGTTCCGCTCTTAAACCTCATCAGTGATTTTTCGCCGATAGCTATATTCCTTGAACCGTTTTCATTTGCGGATAAAGCATCAGAACCAAGCGCAACATTCCAGAACCCGGAAATATTCGCTACTGTTTGACCGCAGTTCACATTATTGACTGAAATCGTTTTTTCTTCCCCGGTAGTCTGCACCTTCTGAAGTTTTAACGTAATTGTCCCAGAAAAACCGCTTACAGGTTTTATTTTCAGGTATCCACCATCCGCAACAATACCGACATACATTGTATTTTGTCCATTATACGGGTCTGCAAACGGACTGTCTCCAATGCCAACACCAAGAGCATCCTCTGTTGCTCCGTTTGATGTGATCGTAACCAAATACGGAGAACCGTTCTCTGTACTGTTTTTAAGCGTCAGTTCTGCCGTGTTTCCCGGTGTATGAGTAAACCCGTTTGTAAGGTTCCCCGTCCATCCTGTGCCAAGCACCGTTGCGGCATCCGTCAGAATACTGCTCCCAAGATGCATTGTTGCGGTCAGATGAAGTCTTACTGCAACATCCGGTGTCGGCGTTTCTTCCGGGTCAAACAATGCAACAAGCCCATCGTTTCCAACAGCCAAGATTTTGCCGTTGTTTTCCGATCCTTGATCTTTTACAACGCCATAGTCATCTATAATTTCCCGAACCCTTGCTTCATCCGTACCGCTCGATTCATTTGCGAGCACGAGTTTACCGGAAGAGTTAACCTTCAGTATTTTCCCTTCATATTCCACCCCTTGTTCATATGGAACAACATGATAATCTGTGTATTCTTCGTAATCATAATATGTTGTGTTATATGTGCTACCTTTTCTTAATACAAGATGTTCCATCAGTGTATCGGATTGCGTGTTTATTTGATCCTGCGTTTTGGATGCCGCATTGGTTACTGCTACTACAATCAGCGCATATTTTGCGTCCTGATTCAACGTTGCCAAACCACGCATATTTGTAGCATTGTCACTTGTGCTTTGATAATACGAACTGCCATTAGCAGGAAGCGTATCAGTAAAACCAATCGTTGCAAATTCAAAATTCTGAACAGCAACTCCGTCCTTTTCGCAGAAATTATAGGAAAACGATTCCCCGGATTTTCCATTGATTTCGCAAACATACATCCTGTAAAAATCGTTTGTTGCAACAGTATGATTTGAGCTTTTCAGCAAAAAATTATATCGCGGAGAAATCATACTGTCACAATCAAACAACTGCCTGTCAAAAGGCTTATACTGAAGGCACAAATTCATTTTCCCTTTTAGGGTTTCTGTGTCTTCTTCTACCTTGTCAACATCATCTCCAAGCTGTGATACTTCATTATCAAGCGTTTCAACACTTTGATCAATTTGAGCAACATCAAGCAACTCTGCAACCGAAACAGACCACGCAACACTGCTTGATGATATTCTAAAATATTTGATGTTTGATGCAGACGGTTTATACAGAACATACACAGGTATATTTGCTGAAAATGCATAACTTGATAAAAGTGTATCCACCATCAAACCGGAATTCGCAGAAGTTCCAGCTTGAATCGTGTATGTTCCTGTTGTCTGTGGAGTAATAGCAACTCTGTACGCCTTACTTGTATCAAGTGAGGTAGTGACATTCAAATAGTATCCTGTTCCGCTTGCTGTCTGCGGATTTTCCGATTCAAGCTGTGAAATGGCAAGTTTGTCTATATTATCAAAAGCGCTCTTTAATCCAGATACATCATTACTCAAAGTGGAGTAATCTTCCGGGATGGAATCTGCAACATCCTGTGCCGTCTGTGCGGCCTGAGAAGCTGTTTCAGCATCCGTATGGGCAGAAGAAGCAGATCCGGCGGCGGCAGTTGCGCTTGATGCGGCGGCAGATGCTGAACCGCTTGCGGCACTCGCAGATCCTGTTGCAGATGATGCCGCCCCTGATGCCGTTTCCGCACTGGCGGCAGCTTGCCGAACATATTCTTTAATAGATTCAACTGCACTTTCAGATCCGGCGCCACTAAATCCCGGAGATGCTTCAACGTACTCTACAAAACGGGCGGTGCCGATATCATCTTCTCCGTGCGTGATTCGGATCTGGCCAGCACATTCACCAGCCACAGGCGTTTCCTGCAATTCCGTCGACCAGATGATCAGGTTAGTCTCCGTGCTGTCAACAGTGGCCGGCGTGACATAATAATTTCCATCCGATTTCAGGATATACAGGTCCGCACTGTAGCTGCTGCAGTCGAGGGCGGCGCCATCCTGCATAATGTACACGCCGAGCGGCCTGCCAATGTCGCCTTGTGATACACGCAGCTGCGGCACCATACCACGATGCGGTGAAATATCAACGGTAATTATCTGTCTTTCCATTTGGCCTCGTCCTCCTATATTTATACTGTGTGCTCAGATATCGCGGCGGATTTCGCATACACAAAGACCGGTTGGACTGTTTCCTCCGGGCTTGTGCTTCCGAGGTTTGCTATCGTGAAATAACCATTATATGTGGCCCATTCCAACGTCTCCGGCGGATAGTTTTCCTTAGATGCTGAAAAATTCCAAGCGATCAGACGATGATTCACAGTCAGTCCCGGAAGATCATATGATACAGAGCTTGCCGATCCCGGAATATCAAACGCTTCATCTGGGATTAGCACCAGATCAGTCAATTTAACAACATCATTCGCATTCGTCCAGGCTGTGTTGTAATCCGTTCCGTCGACTTTTGTGATCAGCTGTCCGGCGGACCCGCCGGAAGGCAGGCCAGGGCCGGTTGCACCTTGTGGTCCCTGGATCCCCTGAATCCCCTGGTCGCCTTTGTTTCCTTTGTCGCCTTTGTCTCCTTTGGCACCCTGGATACCTTGCGGCCCTTGTGCGTATTGGCCGGTATCGATCCATGCCTGCGAGGCTACATTCCATACTTCCCAGTTACCATTAGCTCCGACCCGCGGATAATACCGGACCTGAGCCTCCGCCTGTTCAAGATATTGTTCAATTGTTTCAATGTCTGTTACGCTGTCAATACCGATCATGCCCGGGGACTTTTCAATCGCTTCCATAAAGCTGGCTGTCCCAACATTGATCGAATTTTTCCTCAGCCTGATCTCAGCTTCGCAGTCGCCGGCAAGCGGTGTTTCCTGTGCGGATGTTTCCCACACAGCGAGATTCGGCACATCAGGATCCACGCCAATCAGCTTCGAGAAATAATTTCCGTCCGGTTTAAGAACATACAATTCAAGGTCGTACACATTGCAGTCGAGTGCTTTCCCATTCTGTACTATGTACACACCCAGCGGACGGTTGATGTCGCCCTGTACCATATTCAAACGTTTGACAGAGTCGCTTCCTGGAGTGATATCGACGATAATGGTCTGCCTTTTCACTGCCTCGATGCCTCCAATTCCGTGACACGCTGCATAAGTTGAGCCACTTTCTTCTCCAGATGCTCAACCTTTGCGCATAGAAGTTCAATGTAATCGAGAGTTTTAACTCCGTGCTGCTCTTCTACCAGGTACGGTGCGACAACTTCCACATCTTGAGCGATATAACCGACATGCTCTTTGTCGTCGTGTTTATACTTGCTATCATTCCACTTGTATCGGACCGCTCGGATACCAGAAAGATCTGGCGCTTCTCCTATAATTCTCTTGCTTTTTGCATCTGAAAAACGGCGATAGCTTCCTGTAATGTACATGTCGCCATTAGAACTAAGCTCCAGAATGTTACGCCGAGTTGTAATCTCTTCTCCGGTGTTGGGATCGATAGTAAAAGTTCCATTTCCAATTATAAATGTCGCAGTTGAAGATTCTTCATTCCTATCACCTAATACGCATTGATTGTCTGCCGAAGCAATTAGCTTGTTTCCTATGCAAGCCGACCCATAACTTTTTGACTCGTTATGTAGACCAATTGCAATCGATCCTTGCTCATATGAGTGGTTTTTATATCCTATAGCTATCCCACTTATATAACCGTTCGGGTATGCATCCGGATCCTCGTGCGGACAAAAATCACAAGTATTACTTTCGCCAATAGCTACAGCCGCCGCTCCATATGCATTATTCATATAACCAATCCCAATCGCATATCTTGCGAGGGCTTCATTCGAATACCCAATAGTTGTTGATGCAGATCCGCGCGGGAGGTTATATATACCCGCATTGAAACTTCTTAGGCCGTGAGTTTCATCCCAATCATACCTAATAGATGGGTCTGATCTTGTAGTCCCTTTGCTTATGCCAAGCTGATAGTATGGACCTTGTGTTTTTTGGAAAGAATCGTTTACACAAGACCCTTCTCCCAGTCGGCAGATTGTGACTTGGTCATCATCGTTAATAAAAAAGTAATTGTTTCGAAAACCAGCGACTCCATTTGAGCCTGGCTTCACAAGTGTAATGCCGTTAAAATTAAACCCAGACGACCAAGTTATTCCACCATCCACACTGAAACCAAGACCGTAATTTTGACCATCGTATCTACCAAAACGGATCATCCTACTGTTGTTTGTCGGGTCAACAACAGTTATATTATTGCTGTCCCAAAAGAAATTAGAGTCCCCAAGGATTTTCACGCTCTGGGTCCGAAGCTCGCCGGAAGCGATGAAGTCTGCCACAAACTGGCCATTGATATTCCAGGCTGTCCTGTATTCCCCGTTGTATCCGTCTTTCGAAAATGCTATCCCGTTTTTATTCATACGGATAACGTTTACTGCCAGCGTGAGATCTTCATTGTCCAGGATCAGGATCTCATCCGGTTTGCCATCGTTATCAGAATCATGCAGCACAATACTCCCGCCGGTGTTTCCGGTTACGACTGATGCGATACTTTGCATAATAGTCGTAAATTGAGATGTGTGCTCATCAATTACCTCTGTCATCTCAGAAGAAGTGGCAATTGACTTAGCGAGAGAGTTCCTTGCAGATCCAAGCTCCGCCTCTATATACCTTCCTTTCAGAACATCCCACTTCGTGCGGATGCATTTGGCGGAAGCAGATACACCAAGTGCGTCAAAATTGACAGAAACCGTGTCACAAAGGTCGACCCGTTCCTGGAATGCATCAGATTCGATGAAGCTGATCGTCAGATTGATATCCGGAACGCCAATATTTCGTGCTGCGATGTAATTCTCCGCATCACTGCGCAGCTGCTGTTCGGTTGGCGGCTCCTGAAAATCCATAGTCAGATCAAGCTCAAGGACTTTCGTGTAGGGGAATGTTCCTGGAACATTGATCACTTTTTCTGTAAGTGTAACGAGATCGCCGGTATCCTTGTTATAATAATATGGATAAACAGCCGTATATACTTTGGCGTTGTTTTCTTCCTGGCGGAGGTCTGTCAAGTTCTTTCCGTACCTGATCAGAACACCGCGGTTCTCTCCGCGAGCTGCATTGATTGAACATGTGTATCTATCGAAATGCCATTCACCGCCATATGTGTCGAGCAGACTGCCTTGAACGCCGCCCATCAGCGAGCGCACACTTGCCGGATGCGTAACGGTCATCGGCTTGCTAGCCGTCGATGTAATGTCAGAGCTGATCACAAAAGGGCAATCAGTCGGATATACGATATTGTCGTTAACCATCTGCTGAAGAGCATCCTGAAGCCCTGCCGCCGAGAACGGCGCGTCAATGTACCCAGAAAGATCATAGCTGATATGCTGTGCGCTGATTGTAACGATTCCGTTCAGCGGTTTGCTTACGTTATAAATCCTGAAAGGCTGCGGATCATCTGTATAATTCGGCTTGGCCACAATAAGACATCGAAGCGCGATATGATCAAAGAAAACGCCTGTAATTGGGTACGTAAGCTCAAGCTCATACGCTCCGTTGCGGTTTTCTTCTACTTCACAAGAAATTGCGTCAGAAAGAACACCGATGCCGAAACTGTCAAACGATGTGGCTTCCGGGCCAAAAAGAACAGGATACATCGATAGCCTCCTCTTAAATCTCGAACCAGCGCGGCGTGATCGACAGCGACGCTACCGCACCGGTGAAGCCGATTGTGTTTTCTCCTGGCAGAAGCTTTGCAAACTCTCCAGTGCTGGAAGCTACATGGGCATTCATGTTGTTGCCGTTCGTATCCCGGCAGTCCATTTCCTCACAGTCGATATACATGCCATTTTCTGGAATGTCAGTAATTGTTAGAACAACGTTTCCAATTGATACCGTACCAGTGCCCGCAGCTGACCCCTCCACAAATACAAGCGGTTGCGAGGCGTATACGGTCGGATTGTAGATGATTGTCGGAGCGCTATCAATCTCGACTGAATCCCGGCCAATCAGAAGATAGCGCTGCGGTTTACAATTGAAAGTAATAGTGGTCCGTCCCACGCGTCCGATTGACAGCACCTCCGCGTCGAAAGGCCCCTCGAAATATGCCAGACGAAAATGATCAGGATCGAAATCATCCCACAATTCTGCGTATCCGGTTGGGCCATTGAGCCATTCAGCTACCCGGCCAAAGCCGCCGGAGACGGAATGCTTTTCTCCGTCCCCGGCAACAATGGTATATTTCTGTTGAACGTTTTCCCAGGCATCCTGCATCATGATGATATCGCCATTTCTACCTGGTACAACGTACCTATCCAGTTTTCGCTGCGGCTTCTGAATGTTCGGATACTCTTCGATCTGGATCCCAAAATTGTCAGACCGGAGGCCATTCCAGCTGATCACTCCGTATCTTGTTGTCATCATGCGAAAGCAGCCTCCCTCCTGTCAACATTCTGCCGGATTCTGTCCATCACGATTTCGGCAAGCTGACGAACATTCTGGCCCTCAGCTCCATACACATTCAGCGTGATGTTTGCGGTGTTAGTTTCCTCGCGCACAATTTCCCGCAGATCATCCAGTGCTCCAACAAACTCGGGCCGTTTTTCACCGACACCAATGATTGCAGGCTGCGTGAACACGCCGCCTTTGTCATACCATCTGACGGTGACATAAGGAACCTCGCCGCTCTCTGCATTGAATTTGCCCCTCATCCCGAAATGCGGAATCGCGATATGTGAACCGAGATTAAATCTCGTCCGGTTAAAGACATTATTTATTTGGCTCATACCGCCGGACACCGCGCTGGCGGATGCTGACATCCCAGAAGACACAGAGCTTCTCATATTGCTGAAAGATCGCGATATAGAGTTCTGAGCGGTATTCATACCGGAAGACACAGATCGGTCAATCTTATTCATCGCCGTCCCGGTCTGAGACTCCATGGATGAAAAATTGTAATTGAACTCAGAAGAGTCACCGGCCAGAGACGTTTTGATCTCGCTTGCCAGCTGACCGAGCGAAGCGATGCCCTCTGTGCAGAGGTTCTGTATTTTGGTCAGGCATCCATCAATACTTGTTCCAAGCGTACCGAAATCAGTCCCAGCCGACTTGACCATGTCGCCGATGGCTTTTCCGAAATCACTGATGTTCCGGCTTGCCGTTCCGCCCTTGGTCTCATTGTTGATCTTTTTGACGGACTCCGCCAGCGTGTCCATGGCCGTTGATACGCCATCAATGCCCGTTGAATAGTCGACCAGCGTCTTTAGGCCAGCGCCAACTTGCGCGACTGCTTCGCCGATTTTGTTATCATAAGCCCACTTGGCCTCATGATTTATGTTTTTAATACCCGTGGCCACAGCGCCCAGCGTAGCTGCCAAGTCAATCACGGAGGTGTTATTGGCAAGGTCAACGCAAGCATCAGCAATCGTTTTGAAACCTTGACCGGCGTTTAATGCGGCCCGACCAATGGAATCAAATACACCGGCAAGCTTATCCAGCACTCCGGAGATGCTATTATTAACCGCCACAATGCCATCGCTGATGGCGTTAATCATGCCGCTGATAGCATCGCCAACAGCCTTGATCGGGACTGCCAGCGAGGTATTAAACCCGGAGAATGCGTCAACAATCAGAGACAGGTTAGAACCAACAGAATTGACTATATCAACAATAGCCTGACCAATGGTTTTAATCAGATCTGAAATCGAATTGATGACGGGTGAAACCTGGGACAACAGCCCTGAGAAGCTGTCCACAATGGCGGGGAGGTTCTCCACCGTCTTAGTCAGCATCTCAGTTATGGCCGGAATGTAAGGCGCGATAGCTTCCACGATCTTGACGATCGTGTTTCCGATGGATGTCGCAAGCCCTGTAAAACTGTCTATGATCTTCGGGAGGTTTGTGGAAACTGTCTCTACCATCTTTGTGATGGCGGGCGTATATGGAGCCAAAGCTTTAACCATATCGGTTATAGCCTTAGCCACAACAGTGGCGACCTTGGTGAAATTCGCTGCAACCGTATCCACTATAGGCTTGCAAGCTGTAACAATCTGAGCTATTCCGGAGCTAATTTTCGGGAATGCATCCGAAATCGCCGAAACGATATTTGTCATAGCGTTCGAAAACGCGCTAATGACATTCGGTAGCGAAGCGTTTATGCCTTCGAGCAGTTTTCCGATTATATCCCCGCCAGTAGTTAGCAGTTTGGGCAGCTCTTTAATAATTCCCGATATGAAACTTCCTATAGCGCCCGCAGCGCTTGTAATCAGCTCCGGAGCATTACTCACTATCCCCGCAGCAAGCTGCATTATGATATCTGCTGCGGATGACAGCAGAAGAGGTAGATTGGTTAATATGCCCTGGATAATTGTCTTTATGATCTCTAGGCCGGATGACGCTAACTGAGGAATCAGCGCCGACAGGCTAGTAATAATCTGCGGGATCAACTGCGAAATAGATACGACAAGTGTCGGCAGCTGCTGAGTGATTGCGCTCAAAACGGATGATGTCGCGGCAATGAGGCCCGGTAAAAGGCTTGAAACCAGGCTCGTTATCTTCGGCAGGATCAGAGGGGCGGAGGTCGAAATAAAAGTGCCGATGCCGTTTATGGTTCTCTCAATAACCGGGATAAGGTTATTCAGCAAACCTCCGCCGTTTTCTCCTCCGAACACGGTCGACATCAGAGCATCGACAGCCTGCTCCAACCCTTCACCGCCACCGGCGATGGTTGTAAGAACATTCTGCCACGCTGCCTTTGTCGCGCTCGCAGACCCGGAGATCGTGGTCATTGCTTCCTGAGCGGTTGTGCCAGTGATCCCCATTTCTGTCTGAATGACGTGGATCGCGGAATATACGTCGTTCAGATTGTTGATATCGTACTTTACTCTTGAGAACTTTTGAGCGTCCTTCAGGAGACGCTCCATTTCAGTTTTGGTTCCGCCATAGCCCAGCTTCAGGTTGTCGAGCATGGTGTAATTCTGCTTTGCGAAACCTTGATAAGCGTTCTGGATGGATCCCATGTCGGTGCCCATCTTATTGGCATTATCAGCCATGTCACGCATAGCCATATCAGCGACCTGGGCGGCTTTTTCTGTATCGCCACCCATTGATTTAATCAGGCCAGCCGAAAAGCTCGTGACAGTTTCCATGTACTCGTTTGCTGATACGCCGACCGTTGTGTAGGCGTCCTTTGCAAACTTCATGACCTGATCAGAAGATCCCTTAAACAGCGTTTCGATGCCGCCGGCGAGCTGCTCATATTCTGCATATGACTGCACAGCCTGTTTTGCGGCACCGAGAACAGCAGCTCCGACCGCTGCGAATGCTGTAGCCGCAACCGCTCCAACGGTCTTTAATGCAGAACCAAGACCAGACGAAAACTTTGCACCGGCAGATTTGCCCGCGCTTTCGCCTGCCGGCTCGCTCGCTTTTGTCAGCTCGCTGGTTATCTTCTGCTGCGATCCGGACAGAGACGGAACAATCGTAACGACAGCCCGTGCAACTTCAATTCCGCCCGCCATCCGATTCACCTCCCATCAGCTTCATCCAGTCTTTTATCTTCATGATTTTCTTGAAGGCATGTTTCTTCTTCCGCCATGACCGCGGGTATTGATCCGGCTTTTTAGGCCGCTTCCTGGTTCCCTTCGCCGCAACAATAGCTGTAAGCCATGCAACAGCGTCGTAGAGATCGGCAAGGATCGCGTTTGTTTTGAAAACAGTAGACCATTCAGCTATATCCGGATTCATCTCCGCAACCAGGGCGGAGTCTGGTCTCGCGCTATGCAAAAAAGAGCCGAGCGCCCCCCAGGGAAGGGAGCGCCCGACGTCTTCCAGCGTGTAGCCTGTTTGAGTAAGCAAGTCATGCTCAACAGCAGTCTTATGTGCCTCGACAAACTCAGCGAGGCTTACGATTCCCCCAGGCTGGCATTGTTGGCATCGTCATTCGCGGACGCCCATGCATCGCCCAGCTGCCGATATTCATCCATGGTCATTTCGTCCAGGATCTCCGCTGGAATGTAGGTCGCGAACATCTTGAAGACGTCATCCTCAGATTTAAGGGCAAGCAGGTCTTTACGCTTCATGGAACCCGCCAGGGGGACATTGTAGGTTTTGCCTTCGATTTCGACTGCCAAAACGTTAGTCGTATTATGACCGCCGAGCTTTACTTTCTTAACCATTTCCACTCCTCTTTTCTACCCGCATTAGGCGGGCGTGTCCTTGGTGAACTTCCAACCGCCGGTGATCGTGATGTTCCAGATCAGAGCGCCCGTGGGCGTCAGGCCGACTTCAGCGATATCCGTGACAATGCCGTGCTGGCACGTCCAGATCAGATCGTCTCCGCCGTCCTTGCCATACAGCACGAAGCTCTCTTCAGCGTTCTTCGGACCGTCAGACGCGTCCACGGTAAAACCGGTCCCGGTGGCCGTAACGGCAGCAGTGCCGAAAACGGTCTTCATGCTCTCCGCGTCGGTGCTAATTACGGGGACCGTCATGGTGCCCTTCTCGGTTTCGACCGTGCGGGCGATACTCAGATCCCACATGCGGATGCCCTCGGTGGAGCCGAAAGGCGTCCAGCTGGGTCCGTCCTCGCTGATCGCGCCGGCGATCTTCCAGGCGCTTCCGGTGGAGCTGATCAGAGCCAGAACCTCCGCACCGGTGGCCGGCATGGTTTCCGGATCCGCCGCATCATAGGGAGCATGGAAAAACATGCCGCTGGCGTTTTCATTGCCGACAGCAACACTAATGATGTTGTTCATATGGGTTTACCTCCATTCAAATCGTTGCTTGTTCCTGATGCGCGATGACAACCATCCTGGCGGAGCACATCGCGAGATCCGGACGAGCTGGATCAGCTCCCCAGCTTCCGGAAGACGTAACGCTCACATGCCGGACGTCCGTATCGCTCCCGCCGGCCTTCGCCTTCAGAACACCAATCGCATTCCGCAGATATTCCAGGGCGTCGGCCTCGGTGTCAGCGCGGGAATCAAGGACAATCTCGAAAGCGTCGATCTCATCCGTATCACCGCCGCCGACCTGCGTAACGAGGATATTCGGCAGAGTGTAATCGGCAGGAAGCGGACGGCAATAGACCGTCATATAATCCTCCAACGCCATACGGACCGCGTCCTCGACGTCGATTGACCGTTTAATGTCTATGCTCATCCACTCACCGCCCTGCTTAATGCCTTATCCTCAGATTCAGCGACGGCGCTCTGCCTGTCGCTTGAGTAAACAAAACCAAGCGCACGTTGACTTCCGAACGCTTTGCCGAGCCGGACTCCTGAACGGAATCCATGCCCGCCGCGCCGGTTGTTTCCATTCGCGTTAGCTCTGATCTTGTCAGTCGCGCTCTGTACAGCCGTCATCGTGCCGGAAGCACAAAGGATCTGTTCAAACCCTGCGTGATTCCATTCGATTTCAATCTTTTTTGCCATCAGCCACGCCACCTCTCAAGATTGAGCTGCAAACTGCTGACAAGCCCGGTCGGACTTTTCCATAACCGTGGTTCGCCGTTGATCGTGTACGTGTTTCCTTCGTAATAGATCCGGTCTCCTGCCTTCACATCCGCTTCAGGAGGAAGATAGCAGGTCAATCCATCCTGGATTCCCTGCACCCGCCCGTCCTGGGTAAGCATCGTTCCAGCAGGCTGGACAGAACATCCGCTGATCTTCGCCGTGATCACTCGCGACCAGTCAGGGATCTCAGACCCACGCTGGGTCCTGATGGTCGGCCGGATCCGCGTCACCGTTTCTTTTGCCCATGACGGAAGCGCCATTTAACCACCACCATTCCAGAGTGGAAGCGATCCGATCTGCTGCCGCCGGAGACCCAGCGACTTTAGATCAGACGGCCATAGGGCAATCCGGCCTGATCCGTTCGGCAGGGAATAAGACAGGCTTACGCTGCCGGCGCTCTCCGCGTACTGGGTGGCGGGCATCTGCGTGCCTGGTGTATTCAGTTCGCGCATGACAACGTCAACAGCAACAGCCTTCACGACGTTGGCAAAAGCAGGATCAGCGGCAACAAGCGCATCAACATCTTTTCCGTATTTCCGCGCTTCGACTCTGATCGTATCTGAGACAACAGGGAGCAAGGCAGCTGCCCGCGTCTGTTCGGACACAGTCAACGCACGCTTCAGGTCCTGTATATCGCTCAGAGTTGCAAAATTGGCCCTGTCCATGCGCTCACCTCATTTCTTGGCCTTCTTTTCTGCCGGCTTTTTCGCCGCGCTTGCTTTCGGCGTGGCCTTGGGAGCGGGGGCCGGTTCCTCAACCGGCTCCCAGCAGTCCCCGTGCCAATCGTCCGGCATATCAATCACAATGCCGTTATTACGATTGATGAATT
>Ga0326514_10001792_pt1 | contig 13803 bp, 16 predicted proteins | sample 3_2548_0518_D_FD_203653 | JGI IMG/M metagenome (GOLD analysis project Ga0326514, IMG submission 203653) | Bovine rumen microbial communities from UC Davis, California, United States - 3_2548_0518 | ecosystem: Host-associated > Mammals > Digestive system > Stomach > Rumen | place: USA...
GAGCATATCGTATGGACATGCTTCTATACAGTCACCGCATGCATCACATTTGGATGGGTTGAATTCGATTCTGTCTCTTGTAACTGTTTCGCCGTCGATTTCTAATTCAATAGAACCAACATTTAAAGCATCATTACCACAGACAGATGCACATGCACCACATCTGATACAGCTTGTGAATGAAGGATCGCCGCCAACTTCTTCTAAAGCAGGGCATAACATACCGGTTTTGGTAACTACACGAATTGCTTCGGTAGGACATTTGTTAGCACATGCACCGATGAAGTCACATTTTTCAGCGTCACGGCCAATACCTTCAGCGTCCACAGGAGCACCTTCACCCCATTCGATGTTGATGTCAAGTGCATCAACAGGACAGAGTTTTACACATAAACCACATGCTGCACATACGCTAGGAATAGCTACGGTTAAGGTAGCGTTGTTAGCAGTGATGAAGTCTCCAGGACATGCTTCTACACAAGTGTTACATCCGATACATTTAGCTGAATCGAAAGTGAATGATTCGATTTCTTTAGTACGTTTGACAGGTACTTTTTCAGAAATGTAAATTGCATTCCAAGGACAGGTTTGTGAACATAATCCGCATCTGATACAATCATCATTTACAGTAATAGGACTTCCTACTTCTTCTAGAGTAATTGCATTTACTGGACAAGGTTCTACACAGGTTCCACATCCAACACAATCTTTGATGTAAACCGGACCTTTTCCTTTGAGGTCAAGATCATATTCTTTAGGTTCGCAAACACCAGGAATACCGATTACATCAACTGGGCAAATGTCAACACATTTTTGACACATTACACAGAATCCTTCAACTTCTTTTAATTTAGCACCAGTGACTTCAATTGTTTCTTGTGGGCAAACTTCTGCACATTTACCGCAGGAGTCACAAAATACTGAGTTGAACACTAATCTTGCTTGTTCGATTCCTTCAGCAATTTCGTACATTTCAACTTTTAATGCTCCGTTAGGACAGGCATCTGCACATTTTGGTTCTCCACCACAAGTGTCACAGTGAATAATAGTAGTAGGTGTTACATCAATAGCTGATGTAGGGCAAGTACCTTCACAAGCACCACATTTGATACAGCCATCTTCGTTAAATACAATCATTTATAAAAAACCCCCTTAAATTTAGAATTTTTTAATGAGGTTTCCTTCACTGTCTACAATATCTACTTCAGCTAATCTCATTTGGCTATCCATTGAGTGGGTAGCGCAAGATAAACATGGATCGTAAGCTCTGATAACCATTTCCATTAAGTTGAAAATGCTGTCATCTACTTCAACACCAGGTTTGATGTAGTCTTTAGCAACTTGGTGAATACCCATTTCCATAGCTGGGTTGTTTTGGATTGTAGCAACAACAATGTTTGCATAGTTACATAATCCATTATCGTCAGATTCGTAATGGTGGATTAAAGTACCACGAGGTGCTTCTACAATACCTACACCTTTACCTTCGGTTCTTTCTAATTCATCAGGGAATTTTTTACCGGATAAATCTTCTTCTAATGCTGCAGCAGCACATTCAGCAGATGCTAATAATTCGATAAGTCTAGCATAGTTGAATAATAATGGTGCTTGAGCATATCCGAAAGCGTCACGGAAAGCTTTGAGAGCTTCTTGTGCGAGAGGTGCTTCTTTAGGCATTTGGTCACATACGTTAATCCTGGATAATGGTGCTACTCTGTAAATACCTTCTGGGTATCCCATTTCTTTAATGTAAGGGAATTTTAACCAGGAGTAAGGTTTTACGTGTTCAGCAACATAGTCGGTGTACTCTTCGTTTCTGTATTCGAACATGTCACTACCGTCTTTGTCTCTGAATCTGATGTTACCGTTGTATACATCCCATGTTCCGTCAGGTTTTACGGTACCACAGTGTCTTGTGTCACCGAAGTTACCTAATGAGGAAATTAAGTCGATGTTTTCTTCAAATACTGGAATAGCTAAGTCTAAAGTAGCTTGAGCTAATTCAACATTTTGTTTAGCTCTTTCGAGTAAATCTTTTTGAGTATCAGCGTCTAATTCGGTAGAGATACCACCAGGAGTGGATGAGGTAGGGTGAATAGGACGACCACCTATTTTTCTAACCATTTCTAAACCGTTTCTTCTGATGTTAATAGCTTGAAGTGCAACTTCAGGCATGTCTTTAATAACTTGGAAAACGTTTCTGGTTTTTCTTGTTCCATTAGGAATGATTAAATCTGGTGCAGCTAAGAAGTAGAAGTGAAGAGCGTGGGAGTGCATGTATGATCCCCAGTTCATAATTTCTCTCATTCTGTAAGCAGCAGGTAAGATTTCGTAATCATCGAATCCGAAAATTTGGTCAACTGCTTTTGCAGCTGCTAAGTGGTGTTGTACGTCACAAATACCACAGATTCTTGGTACGATTCTTGCTAATTCTTCAACAGGACGACCAGTTAAGAATTTTTCGAAACCTCTGAATTCCATAACGTGTAATCTTGTTTCTTCTACGTTTCCAGCATCGTCGAGATGCACAGTAATTTTTGCGTGTCCTTCAATACGAGTGACAGGCTCCATAGTAAGTTTAACCATTTTATTCTCCTCCTTTCTGCATTTTCATTGGCACTAAAGCGGATGCTAATGTGTAAGTGTAGAAAGTACCTACAATATCATCTAATTGATCTGCAACTGTTTCAGGGTCTACAGTCTTATCTTCCTGTACACCGTAGTCAGATGCAATCGCACTGATCATTTTTGCTCCTTGGTCTAATACTTTAGCGGTAGGACCGTAACATCCTCTACATTGGATACCAATGGAAGGACATTCTGCACCACATAATGATACGGTAGCAGGACCCATACATACTAATCCTTGAGTAATTAAACATAAATCAGGTTCTGGAGCACCTAATTCAAATTGTCTTTTAATGAAGTCCATAGCTAAACCTGCAGGTGGTTTTTCTCTAGGACATACTTCACAAAGGTTTGTGGAAGGTAATTCGATTGTGTCTCCTCTTAATAATGTTAAGATAGCTTCTGCTACAACATCGGAACGAGGTGGACAACCTGGAATCATTAAGTCAATATCCATACATTCACTTAAAGGTCTTACTCTGCTTTCGAGATGTGGTACATCTTCGTGAGGAATAATTCCTTCTGGGTTTATAGTGGATACAGAGTTAATGTAAGCTTCTTGTTCTAATTCTTCAACGGTCCATAAGTTACCGAGTCCTGGAATACCTCCGTAGCAGGAACAGGTTCCGTAACAAATAACCATTTTAGCTTTTTCATTTAACATTTCAGCTAATTCTCTGTTTTCGTCGTTTCTGATTCCACCTTCTACGATAATAATATCTAACTCAGGCACTTCATCATATTTAGTGTCCATAAGCACAGGGGAAAATTCGAAATCCGCAAATTCCATAACATCAATTAAGGATTCGTGGAAATCAGCAATGGATAAGTGGCAACCGGAACATCCGCCTAACCACATGGTTCCTATTTTTACTTTATCTGCCATATTTAACTCCTCCAATTTATCTTTCTGCATCTAATTGTTGTTTTAATGGAGCTGGACCTAATTCTTTGATTCTGTTAACCATCATTTTAACAGATGAAGAGAATTTTTCACCTTCGGATGCGGAAATCCAGTCGTGGTGAACTCTTTCTTTTCCAATTCCCATATCTTCTACTAATTTGTAGATTAATCTCATTCTACGATCCAATTTGTAGTTACCAGCATCATAGTGGCAGTCACCCATGTGACATCCAGCTACAAATACCCCATCAGCACCTTCTTGGAATGCTTTTAAAACAAATTGTGGGTCAATTCTTCCAGAACACATTACACGAATAACTCTAATATTCGGTGGGTATTGCATACGTGCAGTACCAGCTGTGTCTGCTCCTCCGTAGGAACACCAGTTGCAACAAAACATTACAATTTTTACATCATCAGCCATAGAGTTTCTCCTCCTCTATAAATATTTTTTTTCTTTGGAAAAACTTTTGTTCTTCCAAATCTCAATTTTAAACTTTTTTAAAAAATTTTAAAATCTTTTTTTAAGGAATACATGTTTAGGTATACCTTAAAACACAATTTTATGTACATAATGAGCTAGCTCAGCATTACATTAAGTACTGATTAATATATATCATTAATAATTAATATAAAGGTTACTTAGAAAAATAAGTCAAAAAGTTTATATACTATGAAACAAAGTTTTGAAAAAAAAGAAATAAGAAAAATAAAAGGGAATCTACATTCCCTCAACACTCATATCAATCATATTCTGAGTTTGCTCAGCCAATTCATCCGGAAGACCTGTAATATCCATGTTTAAAAATCCTCTAACAATCATGGATTCGGCATCCTCTTCGGTTATTCCACGAGAGGTGAGATAATTGATTTCGTCCTCTGAAATCTTACCGACTGCTGCCTCGTGAGACATTTCCAGGTTGGCGGAACTTGCTTCAAGTTCAGGCACTGCATAGATGAAACTGTTATCATCCAAAACCAGTCCGTGACATTCCAAGTGTCCTTTAACGCCAGGCACAGTTCCTGCAAGGTGTCCCCTTGAATAGATCTTGGACTCATCCTGTGAAACCGCTCTTGATATGACTTCTCCACGGGCGCCTTCCGCATTAAGCAGAACCCTTGATCCTACATCAATAAGGGAATCCTTTTTACCACCTTGAATACTTTGGAAAATAGCCCTTGAATTTTTACCGTCACAGTAAGCGGTAGGATAGGACTGAAGAGTGCTTACAGGACTTGTTAAAATGTAATTGTTAATATAAGTTGAATTGTCCATCAGTTTGACACCGGTTCTTGGACGGACCTCGACCTGTTCTGCCCAGTTGTGAACCATTGTGAATGTGATTTTTGCACCTGGTTTGAGATACATTTCAGACACACCAACGTGCATTGCAGAGGATATGTCATCACCGGTCGCACATCCGGTTATCAAATGGAGTTCTGAGTTTTCCTCAGCAATGATAACATTGTGAGCTGTCTGCATGATTCCCTCTTCACCGATGAACATGCATGCCTGAACAGGCATGACTTCCCGGGTGCCCGGAAGGGATCTTACAAAGTAACCGCTGTTGATTCCATCTTCCTTTTCACGCAAAGCGGTTTTTGCAGTGTATTTGTCAGCATCAGGCTTTACCACATTCCAGATGTAGTCTTCAAGCCATTTGTACTTATCCAATGCCACTCCGATGTTCATTACTTCCACAGAGTTGGACATTGAATTGTTGGTAAAAATATTACTTTGGTCCACCTGAAGGAATGATCCGGAACGGTTCTTCTCATCGGTATCGACACCGACTTTCAGCAGGTCATTTTTGGTCTGCTTGTTCAAGTCATCCAAATCATCAATCATGTCTAAAGCGTTAACTGTTTCATCTGTAAAGTTTTCAATGGTTACATCAGCACCAATTGGTGCTTTTTTATCTTTTGCCCTTTCGGCATCCTCATAAACATTGCGCACACTCAACACATCCATTAAAACCATTTTTTCTAATATCTTCAAGAATTTCGGTTGGGTTTCCGGAACAGGAAATCACACCGTTCATTAAAACATGTGCCTTATCAGCACTGACAAAGTTTAAAATATAACCCAAGTGAGTAATTAAAAGACCGCTTCTTTTACGTGAGCCCTGTGGCTTGTCCTTATCAAGCAAGGTCCCTATCTCGGAAGCAAGCAATTCCACATTTTCAATATCCACACCGGAGTCCGGTTCATCGAACATTGTGAAATCAGGCATCTGTGCAAGAAGCTGTAAAATTTCAGAACGTTTCACTTCCCCACCGGAAAATCCGTAATTGACGTCCCTGTCCAGAAATTCATCACTGAACTTGAGCTGTTCGGCCAATTCCAGCATTCTAGGATTCAATTCCTCATCCATATCCTGATGGGATTCAATCTTTAAAAGGTCCCTTACGCTGACACCCCTGATTGAAGGCGGGGACTGGAAGCTTACACCGATGCCCAGCTGAACCCTTTCAGCAGTTGTCAATCCGGTAATGTCCTGACCCTTAAATTTGATAGAACCTTGAATTACTTCATATTGTGGAAAACCTAAGATGGTTAAAAATAAAGTACTTTTACCAGCACCATTAGGTCCTAAAAGAACATGAGTTTCTCCTTCGGCAATTGAAAGATTGATGTTCTTTAAAACTCTTTTTCCGGCCACTTCAACAGCCAAATTTTCTATTTCAAGTAACATATAATCACCTTTTTACGAATAAATATGAATTTATTATACTAATATAACTATAATTTTAAAAATATAAATAGTTAACATCTGTTAAAAAAAATTTAAAAAAAAGAGTATAACTGAATTATTCAGTTACAATAATAAATTCGCCGACTTTTTCCACTTTAGCGAAAGGAACTAACAATAAGTCTCCGTTTCTTTTAGCGCCTTTTACATGAATATTACGATCGCTTTCTATCCTAATAGCAATATCAACGATTTTACCGGTTTTTTCATTGATGATCAATTCATCAAGCACACCGAGAATACGTGCATTGTTGGTAGCTACTTGATAGTTTTTGATTTCACTCCATAATTTTTCTTCTCTTTTTGGAACTTGTTTATTTTCCATTAAATCACCTGATAAAAATAATTTTACTTATATAATATTATAACTTCATTATATTTAAAGATAATATTTATGATATAATTTTTTTGCAATTTCACTGTCCGGGATTGTGTTGATGTTTAATGCCAGTTCGACCTTTTTGAGAACCAGCTGCATTTCATCCTGAATGATGTTTTCGCTTCGAAGTATATTCAATCCCGAAGGCACGCATCCGTTAAACTCATAGGAATAATCCAATCCAAGACTTTCAAAAACCTCAACGGGAACTATGACAGACAAGGCATCCTTATCGGATTTCATGTAGGTTTTTAAAACATCATCAATGGTTTTTGAAGATATGAACGGCAAGTCCGCATTTATAAAAAGCAATATATCATTTTTGGATTGCTTTTCAAAATAATCCAGGATATATGAAAGGTCCTTTAGATAGTCATCTCCCGAAGTGTCCAAGATTTTGAAATCATCATTTAGTGACTGCAGATATTTTGTGGTTTCACAAGTGTTGGGACTTACTGCAATAACGATTTCATCAATCAATCTGGATGATTTGAGATTGTCAAGCACATATTTTATCAAGGGCTTATCATGTAATTTGAAAAGGGGCTTTTCGCAGGGAACCTTTAGTCTGGTTCCCATACCTCCAGCCATCAGAATTGCATAAATCATGACAAACCACAAAAAATGATTAAGCGAATTTTCCGCCTGCCATTTTCATACGGTCTTTAAGAATACATCTTCCACCCTGTTTACCACCAATAGGTACTTTAGGTGTTCCCATAGAGTTCATACAACGAGCCATGATTGCAGAACCTAAAGCAAGACCATCTTCAACGAAAACAACATTTTCAAATTTGTCCTGAACTGCCTCAAGAATGAGTTCAGGTTTGCGTCCGGTAATACCTGCCCTTCCGGTGATACCTAAAGCTGAACCCGGAACGATGACATTTTCTTTAAATGCAACATCCAAGACCCTTTTTACGATATTTGTACTTACATAGTCAAGGGTTGAAAGCAAAGTTGGAAGACCGTCTGCATCATAGAACTGTGCACCCAACTCCATCAATTCAGGCAATTTGTCACCATTGAAACCAACGTCACAGCCGATCAGGGTTGTTCCTGCCTTGGCGGCAGCTTCCGGATTGACCGGCACAGTACCGAATCTTTCAACATCCATAGGAACCTTGGTAATGTTGATGAGCTTATGGGCCTCAAGGGCGTTTGCTTCAGCCTTTTTCTTATCAGCCTTTTTGATTGCCTTTTCATCATACAGATCCAAAGCTGCACCGTTTTTCTTATCTATTTTTCCTGAACCTCTTGCAAGTGAATCGCTTACAACACCGGCAAGGCCCAGGAAGTTACCAACAGTATTAGCATAAGGTTCATTGTCATTGACTATACGCCCGGCGAGAGTGGATCCGAAATCCAGTGAAACACATGGGTTTCTGTAATCGACATCAGTCCATTTGGCACCTAACTTGATTCCCGCAGTAACAAGTTCACCTTCCATCTCATTTGCAACTGTTTCCTTACCTTCAGGCGGAACCACACTTACAACAGCACCGTCGAAGAGAATGTTTTCCAAAAGGGAATGCTTCTGAAGCCTTTCAGGGAGTTGTGAAATGCTCATTGCAGGAGACATTTTCCTTGGAGGAATGTCTGCTTCAAGACAGCCGTCAGCCAGAGCGATGATTAGCTGGCCTGCCTCTTCAGCGGTGGCGAAACCTGCAGTTACCCCAGTTGATCTCACAACAAAGTCCAAATCCTCATCCTTATCGACCTGACATTTTTTTAAGGATTCCAAAACTGTATCCCGGATAAGTTCTGTTACGGCCTCTTTGGAAAGTTCAATCCCCCAAACGGTTTTTCCGAAAACTTCCTCATTGGCTTTAGGCGGGCGAATATCACGGGTCATCTTGACAGTTTTGTTTAACAGATATGATTCACTTGTGTTCAGATTAGTAGCCATTACAATGGATTTTGTAGTGGTGTTTCCCAATTCAACAGAAGCAGTCACATAAAAAGTATCCGGCTTTTGAACTGCGCCGGGACTTGCAGGACCTGCCCTTTGAGCTCGTAAAGTAGCAAGATTACCTTCTTTAGAATGAGCAATAATAGGCTTAGGACCTTTACTGAAAATTTTACTTAAAAAAGACATAATATAACCTCAATCATAATTAAGTTATTATATCTTTTTAAAATAATATAAATCTTGTTAAAAAGTTTTTGAAAAAATAGTAAAAAAAATAGATGATTAGATGAAATGAATCATCTAATCGGGACCCTTTTAATCTATAATAATTTGTTAATTGGGTGGTCTTCTACAGGTTCGGTACCGATATCTTTTGCTGCTTCAGCAATCATAATATCAGCCATACCACATGCAGGGAAAGCAAGTCTTGCGTTTTCGATAGGTCCAAAGAGAACGAAGTCTCCTCCAGCCATTTGTTGAACAATGTTGGAACCTATGTCACAAACAGGCCATGCTTCTTTGTGTTCTTTTTTGTATCCTCTTAACCAGTCCCATGCGGATGGAACGTTGTGAATACCAGATCCTACTGGGTATCCCCATTTAGCTTTTACAGCAAAGGAGGTTCTTACAGCAGGTCCTGCACCTTGACCTAATGGAGTTACTGCTACATCCATGAATGGTTTTGTGATTCCACATTCGTCAGCCATTTCAAGGATACCTTTATCAATTACATCTCCACCGTCTTCCCAAATTTGGATTTTACCTTCAACACCAGGATTCATTGGGTTGAAACCTAAGAGAATGGAAGCGTCAATGTCAGAGTTTTTAACAGCTTCAATTTCTGCAGGTTCTGCAGCCATACTTAAAGAGTTATATACAGCTCTTTCAGTTAATCCGACTTCTTGTACGTATTCTACACCTGCAATTTTAGCAGCAGCTGCAGTTGAATCTATAAGGAAAGGTTTGTCACAGACGTCTCCTACAAATTCTAAGTATTTTACCATAGCTTCTGCAGTAGCACCGAAAGTTTGTACAACACAAGGGTTTCCGGTTACATCAGACATTTCTTCCATTGTTTTAATTCTTTCTTCAGCAGCATCTTTATCAAAGATACCTTCTTTTTCATCACTAATAATATTGTGTCCACCGTAAAAGATTGTTCCTGCTAAAACGGTTGGGTATTCACCAGGTTGCCCACCCATTTTCATACCAGCAACATCAATGACGAGTTGTTCTTTATCAAATCTTAACATAAATATAAACCTCCTATAATAAGGCAGATAACATTGAAGCTACACCGAATTTAATAGCCACAATTAATATCATTAATCCAAGTATAATACCATATAAAATACCAACATCTCTACCAGTTTGTTGGCCTAAACGTTGATAATATTCTCCTACTGTGAAATCAACTTTTTCTTCTGCATCATCTAATTTTGCAACAATGTCGTTGAATTCATCAGAGGAAACCATAACTTGAGGTACTGATTCTTCACTCATAAATAACACCTCTTAGAATCCTAATGCTTTTGCAATAAAAGGAATAATTACGATTAAAAGTAATGCAATGCAAGCACCATATGCAAATCCTTTAAATCTTGTTGCAAGTAAACCTGCGAAAAGTTTACCTTCTCTTGCAAGGAGTTTTGAACTGTATTCAGCATCATCTGCTGCAGTTTTCATACCATTAATATTTGGTTTGTTTGAAATTTGTACCATAATTATTACCTCCTTAAATCAAGAATAAAAATCCAATTATTAAAGTGAAAGCTAAACCGATCATTATACCTTGAACTTTACCGGAATAATTACCAGCCATATTTCTTTGGACAGCACCAACCATATCGATTTTAGTGTTTATATCCCTGATTCTTGCTTCGATAAGGCCAGTTTCAGCAGAAACAACTTTCATTGCTTCGCCTTCTTCTTCCTCTCCACCGTCATCATCAACAGAAATAACCATAGCTTCTTCTTCGAAAGCACCTGGATCTTTTTCTACACATTCATTGATTTTAGATTGAATTGCTCCGATATCTTCAGTATCAATTAAATCTACAATTTCTAATTGTTGTTGGAATCTTTCAACACCGTCGAGTGGAACATTTTCTACGAAAGGAATAGCTCCAGTTGCGCCAATGATTTTCTTTTTGTCAGGGTCAGCACCGTTTTCGTGTAAAGCTTTAAAACTTTGACCGGTAATGTGACCTTGCACTTCAGCACCAGCTAATATTAAGAAACGAATATTAGGGTTTGAAATAATATTTGCAACAACTTTTTCAATTCCTAAGTTTTCTGTTTTACATGGGCCTGCAATAGCTGCTCCAGAAAGTTCAGCTTCAATGTGAGAAGCTAAAGTAGTAACTGCAACAGGGCTTTCAGGATCACCTACAATGTAATCCCCACTGATAACCGGCCAGCCATCTGCAGGAGCTTTTTTATCAGCCATCTATAATACCCCCAATACTTGTAAGATTGGTAATGCAGCAAATATAATGAATGTTGCTAATAAGAAACCATATACCATGTTGGTTAATAATCCTGCAGTAACGTAGGATCCTTCCCTACCAGGATAAGAGTCAACAGGGCTTGTATATGGGTCTAATGAAGCCATTAATTCATCAGCAGCTAATTCAACTTTTGCTACTTGTTCATTTACTTCATCCATAGTTAGGAGAACAACTCCTGAACCTAAAGATGATCCGATAACCCCAGTTACAGGGTCATATGCGAAATTCATTTCAGGTACAATTTGTACCATAGGTAACATTTGAGCCATATTTGATTCCTCCTAATCTATTGTTCTACTTTAGGCCATAATCCAGCCCATTTGGTTGATGCAGCATCATTACATGAAGCTAATACAAATGCTCTGAATGATACAACCCATCCAATTAAACCAACGATGAATACTACAAACCAACCGAGTCCACCAGTAGTGACAGACATGAGACCAGTGAGAGTCATGGATAAAAATGCAGTGGATGCTGCACATTTGAGAGTTCTTACTTGATCTTCGTTTGGTCCTAAACATGCGTTGAATGGGTGTTGGATAGCCATAGTACACATAATAAATAATACAGCAATAAAACCAGTTGCAACAACGTGTTCGTAAATTGTCATCATGTCGTAACTACCTGCAATAGCAACAGCAAATCCTAAAATGGATAAAGTAGCTGCACCTGCAATTTCGACAGTACATTGGAGCATAATAGGGATTTTCATACCTACAATTTTAGTTGCTACGATAGCAATGATTGCTCCGATAATAACAGCAACGACAAAACCAGCAATTGGTCCTAACATGTGAATGTTTAATTTAGTTGCTAAACTGAGACCAGCTAATGCGGAAATTACCCCTACGGAAAGTGACATATATCCTATAGATGGTACCCCAGTACCTAAACCGTAACTAGCTACTCTACGGATAGCATCTGCTCCCCATATGATAGCTAATACTGCGCCGATACCAGCAATAACTGGGCCAACAACATCTCCTAAAAATCCGGATGCATATATACAAAGTAATCCTCCGACGATACCTAAAGCTAATAACATAGTTGAGCTTACTGCACCTGCAGCTGCACCGTCAGCACTTCCACCAGCAGACATTTAGAAACCTCCAGTTAAAATAACACAAAATATTCCGACAACGATAGATGCGATAGCACATGCGATTGCTCCAGTTCCAATTCTTTTGAATTTTGGATCGTGCATACCTTCAATGGTACCACCGATGTTATAAGAAGCAATTACAGAGTTAATAAAGAACACACCTACACCTAAAATAGCAGCTAAACCAATACTTATAGCAGGGTCAGTTACAAAGGTACTTTCATTAACAGCAGTGTTAATTCCGTAGTAGACTAATCCACCACCGAAACCACCAAGGAGTCCTCCAATAAGACCACTTATAAATGAAGTTACAGGTACACCGTGACCTTCGGTACCTGGAGTTTTATAAGCTTCTTGGTTACGTTTGGTAATCCAGTCTACAGGTACTTTAGATGCAGCAGGAACAATACCTACACCAAAGATGTAGATTAAGTTTGCAATGAGCATGGTAATACCCATCATAATCATAGCACCTATAGCACCACCTATACCTATTATATAGAATGGTTCACCTGTCATAGTTGCAGCAGTAATAAGACCTGTTAAACCTGCACCAGCAGCTAACATAGCAGTACCAGTACCTACACCAGTAGCTGTGGACATAGCTGCAGGAGCTCCTCCTACAGGGATAAAGTGCACACCTGCACCAATCATAATACCGCCTATTGCGATGAATAATATTAAAGTAATTGGATCCATATCGAAACCTCCTTATTCTTCCTCATATGGTCCATATTTATTTCTTGCAAATACTTCTAAATAGTTATCTATGATGATTAATAAGATAACAATTATAATACCTACAATAATACCACCATATACTCCAAATACTACTGTATTCCAGAAACTAAAGAATACAACGAGACCGAAACAGAAACCAGTTAATGGTCCACCGAATTTAGCACAGAAGTTAACAACATCCATAGAGTTTTTAGCACCTAATGGAGCTTTAGTAACGATATCCCCTTGGATAGCTACAGGAGTTCCTCCACCAAATTCGAATTTTTGGTACTCACTTTCAGAACCATAGTGAACGTCCCCAGTTGAAGAACCGATAGCACCTAAAGCAATACCCCAAAGCATTGCTAAGAGTGGTAATGGGAATACGTGTAATGGTTCGCCCCAAAATCCTAATGGAATGGTCATTAAGTAAGAAATTCCAACAATACAAAAACTAGTTATAAATCCGTGACCTACGATAGGTCCTAAAGATTGAGTTAATACATCCATAAATAATGGTTGTTCAAATTGGGATTGTCCAACAATCCTTCCCATGTGGGATGTAACAGTATAAATAGCGTGAACAAAAGCAGCGACACAAGCACCGATTGCAATAGCTACTAAAGGCATCATGCCTAAAGACATAACTAAGTATGCAATAGCACCAGCAACACCACACCAAACACCATAAGCGACTGGTTCACCAGAAGCCGCTTTGTTTATCATACGGTGTAAATGTCCCATCTGTGGAGCAAGTTGAACTTGGGAGTTAGGGTTACTTTGAGAACCGATATCAGATTCTAAGTCCTCTGCAGCCCCTCCGATAGTAGCAACTGCACCCATTAATGCAACTACACCTAATGTTACAGGGTCCATAATTTTTTTCCTCCAT
>Ga0326514_10001793_pt1 | contig 13803 bp, 20 predicted proteins | sample 3_2548_0518_D_FD_203653 | JGI IMG/M metagenome (GOLD analysis project Ga0326514, IMG submission 203653) | Bovine rumen microbial communities from UC Davis, California, United States - 3_2548_0518 | ecosystem: Host-associated > Mammals > Digestive system > Stomach > Rumen | place: USA...
CTTTTTTACTGGCATTCTTTCGCGGTTTACGATAGGCAAGCATAGCCGTTGCCAATTCCGAATAACTTCCTCTCTTAGATCTGAGAAGCTGCTTAAGTCTTGTTCCAATGTACTTCATACCTTAATTAGTGTTAAAACCTAAATAAAACAAGAATAAAACCCTCGTTTTATTTTGGTAAATATTAGTTTTATTGTATTTTTGCCAACAAATTTAAGGCAAAATATCCGTTAAAACAAGAATTTTATGAGTAATTTTCAACAAGTAGACCCGAGGGAGTATTATCAATCTCTCTCAAAAAAAGAGAAAAGTAAGTTTCTTTTGTTTCTTTCCCGTAGATACGGTTATCTGTCGGGAACTATCTCTGGTAAGCTACGAAGCCTTCCGAGCGGAGAATTACGAAAGGATGAGCGCGAAAATATTATCAATACAATCAATAGTGGCGTATGGAGAATATAGAATTTAGGGTATCGCCAGATGGCAATGTCTATTACAAAAAGAGTGGCGAAGAAGAGAAGAGGCTTACAAGATTCTGCGCTGCGGTTTATACTAATCTTATGGACCTTATCATGAGCAGATTCCCTGGTGCTTGGGCTAGACTGAGTCTCCTATATCCAGCACAGAACAAGACAAAGGTCGCTGTGGATATAGCATCATACAAGCGAGTCGAAAGATTTATTAGATGCAATTTTGGTGAGCATGATTTGTTGACCTCTGATATCGAAAAGGATATTCTTAATTTCGAGGAGGTGCGTTGCCCCTTACGTGGTATATGTAACGATGAAAATATAATATGTAAACCACAGACTTTATTCAGGCTTTCACCTGCGGAGCGAGAAGTTGTCAAATTATATCTGCATGGATACACCTTCAAAGAGATTTCCGAGAAGTTAGACAAATCACCATCAACTGTAAAGGTGCAGCTCTCTCGCATCAAAAGAAAGGTTGGCGCTAGAAACTGCAGAGAGATTATCAAAGTAATGCGAATTCATAACTTATAAGGTGGGTGAGCGGTTGAAGGGTTCATTTTCTCTCCCATGCCACAACCGCCCCACCGTTTTTAACTATGCCAAAAGAATGTGAGAATTGTGCTTTCAAGAGAAGCTGCATCAACGGCGCATACTGTGTAAAGCACAGATTATATGTTCAATATTCAACTAAACCAATATGCAATGAAAGTTAGACAATTTGAAGAGGCCATCAAGAAAATGGATTCTCGCATAGTATTAGACGAAGTAAAGCTAAGTAAAGGGCAAGTCCGTCGATTTTACGGACACATAGGCACAATGCTTCTTATGTGGAAAGAAAATGGAACTGGTCACACTTGTATCCTTCAAACTATTTCGTCTGAAGAAGTTAGCCACACCACTCATGATGGAGTGACAGAGAGTTGTTATACCCCAGATAATAAGTACGACATTCATTTTGAAAACATATAGAACGATGATAAAAAAGAAACGTCTACCTAGAAAGATAAAAAAAGCTATGAGAGGGCTTTTGATCGACTACAAAACTGGAACTGTTTTTTATAGCCATCGGTTTGTTCTCCGGAGATATCCTCATACAAAATGGGTGTATAAGGCGTCAAAAGAGTTCAGGCGTTTATGGAAAGAGAATAAAGAACAGGATGAGAAATTAAAAAAAGAAATCGACAGGTTTAACAATCTTAAATGGATTATAGATGAAATATCTTGCTATAGAAATAAAAGGTCAGTTTGATACATTCGTTGATATATTCAACGATAATGACGAGTTAGGGGGCTTGATAGACAATGATGTCGACTTCAAGGTTCTCGGTACAGTCTGTGATGACAAAGAGTTTGGCGATATGTGTACTACCGATTGTGATGCTTTTCGATATGGAGTGTGCAGGTCAAAACTCGTTCGAGACAGGTTTGGAAAATTGTGGCATGTAATACCATCATGAAGAAAGGGAGGTCCTGACGTATACTCTGCATATAAAAGTGATTCGTATAACTTAAAAACAAATAACTATGACTTACGTACTATTATTGATTTTGGGGATTCTGCTCGGCATAGCAGTTGTACCCTTAGTGATTTATCTTAGAGCAACACATACTGGGTGGGACGACAGCAATTTCTTCAACGTATTGAGGGTATTGTGTCATCTATCTATGCACCCTGATGATTTTACTAAACTCAGGTATCCTGATGGTAAAAACCCATTCTGGTATCTGACAAAAGACGAGTTTAGCGAAGTTGTAGATAGTAGACCTAATGAGGAGGATTGACTATGTTTAAAAGTAATAGAGGAAAACATTTAATTGCAGGAGGACTGATATATGCAGTCATGCTTGGTCTATGCTTTGTACTTAATGTGCAATATCTAAAAGGCACTATCATTGCTTTGGTAGCAACTTTGATACCTGCTTGCGCAGTGGAATATAAAGATAAGTTATGGGGAGGAAAGTTCGACTGGCTGGATGTTGTAGCCACAATACTTGTCCCTGTAGTAGTATCGGCAATATTGCTTATCGTGAGCCTATTATAATTTAAGTTAAAAGAGAAATAACTATGGCAACAATTAAAAAATATATAAAACCTTGTATAACTATTGTATTTGTCGATAGAACCAATATATTATGTTCAAGTGATACAAGTATGAAGTATATATGTTCAGAAATTTGTAAGTTTTGGCACATGTGTCGAGACAGGGCTGGAGGCAAATATTGTTCAGATAAAAAATATTAGTGACTATGGCAGCAACAGACTACACATTTGGAGCAGGTTGTTTTGATATTTACCTGACGAAGAAAACAAAACCAAGAAAGGACGGGTTGCACATCATGAGCACCGACCGCAGACCGTTGGAGGAGTGTGAAATTCTCTATATCTTTGAGCACTACCTTCGCAAATGGTGCGAGGATCACGAAGGTGAGGACACGATATTTATCAAAGATAAAGACGGCAAGCTGATATTCAAGGCGACGTTGTTAGACAAGGAGGAGGAATAATTATGTTAAAAAGTAACAGGTGGAAACATTTGATAGCAGGAGGACTGATATATGCAGTCATGCTTGGTCTATGCTTTGTACTTAACGTGCAATATCTCAAAGGTACTATCATTGCTTTGACAGCAGCTTTTATAACTGCTTGCGCCGTGGAATATAAAGATAAGTTGTGGGGAGGAAAGTTCGACTGGTTGGATGTTGTAGCCACAATACTTGCCCCTGTAATAGTATCGACAATATTGCTTATCATGAGCCTATTATAAATACTGCTATGCTAATGTAACTATGGCAACAATTAAAAGATATGAAGAACCTACCCGATAAGATATACTTAAACCTTGGTGACTTGTCCGAGGAAGAGTACAATGAATTGGATTTCAATGACCTGTCAGAAGTAACATGGTCTGATGATGATGTGCAAGGCAGAAATGTGGAGTATGTCCGCAAGGATGTCTTTGTTAAGAAGGCATGTGAGTGGCTAAGAACTCATAGTGAGGCAGATTACTTTCAACTGATTTCTTCTTACAACTATTGCGGTGCAGGTAATTTGAATAAGAAGAGAATGATTGAGGATTTCAAAGAATATACGGAGGAATGATTATGAAACTGATAGACAAAGACGCTTTAGTAGCGGAGATAGAAAGCAAAATAGAGAAATATACCAAACGTGGTGAAGAGTCAGATGCCAAACGTGATGGATATGGTATGTATTGGGGTGGTGTGTTATCCTGCCTTAATGAAGTGCGGACACTATGTGACTCCCTTGAAGTGAAAGAGGTGGTCTTTGAAGAAACAAATGCAGATTTTGAAATTGCTTGTGAAAATATCTTCCCCAAACTAATCAAGGAGAGTGAGGGTAATAAGATAAAGAAAGCATTGATTGATTATTTCAATTTATACAAAGAACAAGAAAAATTTGGAATTAGGTCATTTTACGGAATACCTACTGATAATATTCTTGCCTGGCTTAATAAGCTAGGCGAGCAAATTCTAATTATGGCGAATTCTCCACAATTAGGTGAGCAGAAATCTGCTGAGTGGAATGAAGAGGATGAAAAGATGCTCTATGATGCTACTGGTGCTGTTGGTGCTGCAGACTATTATACTTATGACGATAAGCAAGAAATTGAAAAATGGCTGAAATCCCTCAAAGAAAGAATAGTAGTTTGTCGAAATCATTAGTCCTGCTATTTTTGCACGGTCAAGTTGTAAGAGTGTAATATTACAAGATATTTACCATGGTCACAAAAGAAAAAATACTTAATGAAACGAGAGGAGGCTTGGATATTATCCTCGACCTCTATCCTCAGGCATCTGTCTGTCTTGACAATAAACAGGCGAAGTTCAAAAAGAGAGATGGCGAGAATACAGCATCCGCACATCTGATAGAGAAGGATGGTATATGGTATCTTAAGGATTTCGGAGAGCCTGGGAAAGGCAAGAACGGAATATCTCTGTGGATGGAGTCGCATAATCTCGATAGCGATAGATTCGGTGAGGCATGCATGCAGCTTGCAAAGCGCTTCAATATCAGTGACCAACTTGACCGTAATATCAACACTCCTAAATTCGTCAAGAGAGCGGCACGTCAGGACGAGCCTGACGGCGAGGTGGTCTTTCATCTTAAAGAGAAATTCAGTGACGAGGAGTTGAAGCTGCTCGGCCCGCGAGTGACGCAAGAGACAGCTGAAGCTTTGCACTGGCACTCGGTGGAATGGATAGGTCGTGCAAAAGATAGAAAGATAACAGAGAAACATTCTACCGATACTTATCCAATCTTTATCCGCGAGTGTCTTGTGGAAGAGGCTCATGGAGATAAGCCAGAAAAGAAGTTTTATAAGCAGTATGAGCCGAAGAATCCAGATAAATCCTTTCGCTTCGTCTATTTCCCTACAGGAGGGAAGGAAGCTGACTATATTAATGGGCTTAAAGAGCTGGAGGCGGCTCACCGAGAATATGTAGAAAAGGAGAGAATAGACTGGGAATTTACACATTCCGAGAATCAGCCGTTCAATGAGCACAAGTGTAAGCTTCCTGAGGTGATACTCTGCTCAGGCGAGAGAGACGCTCTCTGCGTACGCAGTCATGGATATAACCCAGTATGGCTTAACAGTGAGACTGCTACTCTGACAAGCTACCAGCATAATCTGCTGCTCCAACATGCTGAGGTAATATACAATATTCCTGACATAGATTCTACAGGTATTCGTGCGGCAACTCAACTGGCATTGCGCTATATAGACATCTATACAGCCTGGCTGCCGATGAATCTAACTAAATATCGTGATAATCGCAACCGACCGAGGAAAGACCTGCGCGACTGGATGGATCTGCGACCGACAAAGCAGGACTTCCGTAATCTTCTCATGCGTGCTAAGCCGGCTCGGTTCTGGGTGGAAAAGAAAGACAAGGATGGATTAAATACAGGTAAGTATGATATTGATACGGAATACCTCTTCCATTTCCTGCAGCTCAACGGATTTTATATCCTACACGATGAAAATTCGAAAGATCCACGTTTTATACGAATCCAAAACAACATAGTATCGAACGTCACACCTCGCGACATAAGGTCTTTTGTTCGAAGATGGAGCCAGGACGACGAGAATACTCAGCACCACAATATTCGTAACCTTATCCTGAATACTCCAAGACTATCACCAGTCAACCTGGAAGCTCTACAGGAGACACAACCTGACTTCACGGCTTTTACCGCATTCAGTCAGCAGTTCTTCTTTAAGAACGGTACCGTCAATGTCACTCCAGACAGAGCGGAATGGCATCCAGCTAAGACGAACCAATCCGATACTTATGTATGGGAAGACAATGTGCTGCCTTACAACTATAGAGAACTTCCGCCAATGTTCTCTTTCAAGATGGAGCGTGATGAAGATGGCAGAGAAGGTCTTTCTCTTCAGGTGATCGACTCAGTAAGCAGTCATCTGTTTGGATACCTCATCAACACATCGAGGCTTTACTGGCGTAAAGAGATGGAGCTTCCATTCTCCAACAAGGAAGAGAGAGAAGCCTACGCTAAAGAGCATCGGTTCGATATTGCCGGCAAAGGACTTACCCCTTCAGAACTCGAGGAGCAACAGCAGAACCTGTTTTCTAAGATCTTTTGCCTGGGATATATACTGCATCAGCATAAATCACCTTCTCGAGCATGGGCGCTGATGTCAATGGATTCTAAGATTGGAGAGAATGACCAGTGTAATGGTGGAAGCGGCAAGTCTCTATTCTACACATTCCTTGCCAAGCTTCGAAAGTTGGAGCATAAGTCTGGTCGTACTGGTGACCTAACGAAGAACAATTTCTGGCTTGACCGTATCGATAGATATACGCAGATATTAGAGATTGACGACATGGACGAGCGAATGCCGGCAAGCTTCTTCTATGACAACATTACTGGACCTATGGAGGTCAACCCTAAAAATAACAAGAGTTTCGTAATACCGTTTGAAGAGAGCCCGAAACTGGGCTTCACAACCAACTATGTTCCTTCCGACTTTAACGCTTCGACGGAGCGACGATTGTTATATATGGTGTTCTCGGACTACTATCATAAGCGTTCCGACGAGACTGACTATCTGGAAGACAGGGGAGTCAACGCAGATTTCGGTAAAGAGCTCTTCACTGGTCAGTATTCGGAAGAGGAGTGGAACGCTGACCTTAACTTCGCCATCCAATGTGTAAGATTCTATCTATGGATGAAGAAGAACCATCCAGAGGCCAAGATACAACCGCCAATGGAGAATATCAGGACGAGGAAGCTGAAGAGAGATATGGGCGAGAACTTCGAGGAGTGGGCTTACGTATACTTCGCAGAAGGAAGCGGCCATCTAGATACTCAACTGGTACGTACGGAGGTATTCGAGAACTTCAAGCGGTATACTAATCTCGTAAATGTTAAGATGAAGGGATTCTCCCGCAAACTACGTGCCTTCGCCGAGATATGCCCATACATATACGAGATGGATCCAGAAGACTACCGTAATGCACAAGGACGTAACATCCTTTATACCGAAGATCCTGACGACTTCGGTAAGAAGAAAGCAACAGAGATGGTATATATGCGCTCGGTGAAGGAAGAGGAACGCAGGAGAAAGGAAAGAGAGATATATGGAGATAACTCATTTTGACCTGTTATGTTAAGATAGCTTGTATTTTTCACTAAGGTAAATAGATTGTTTATTTTGGACGGCATGGCTCGTGAGAGTCGTGCCGTTTTTCTATACACTTTGCTTTTTTCCGATTTCTTTACATAACGCATAAAATGCCGTTTGTTTCCCCTTTTACCCCTTCTTATTTTGTACCAAAAAACTGTAAGACTGTATGATAAGGTGTTTGTCCGAACGTAATTTGTTGATATGTAGGTGTTTTTATCTTTTGATTTGTATATACACTTTTACTTACACTTTAATATACAAATAAAAAGTAATCTGTATATTCTGTATAAAGACAAAAGAAAAGGAACGAAAAAGGACTCTTCATACAAATCGAAATCTGCCATACAAATTTGTGTATGGACTCCTTTTTCAATCTGTATTAAAACAAATTTACTGATTTACAAATAGTTGCGCCTTTTTTACATACACATACAGTTCATACAAATAAAAATGGCAAAATTCAGAGGCTATGAAATTTTTTATTTTTCTCTCTCTGAGAAAAACATGAAAACTTGTTACATTCTTAATTCTTCTTCTAAAAAAACGCAGCTATTTACCTAAATAAAACAAGGGTTTTTTATATATTTGCATCGTTTTATTGTTGCTAACCTGTTATATATGAGTAATATTCTTATTTATGTCAAAGTACCGCAGTATGAACGTGAGTGGTGTGAATACCACTTCGGGTCACCTTGTGACTTCCCAGTCGCAACCAATCTAAACTCTGTCATTCGCCATTTTACCCGCAAGCGACCTACCGGCATGCCGCCAGAGACGCAGCAGGATGGTGAGCTCGCCATCTGCCTGAAGGGCTCGAAGTCGAAGAAGCCAGAACTCTTTAACTATCTCTCGGAATATGGCAAGTCCGCTATAGCTGACGCTATTGATGACATCTTCGTCATGCACATGTGGGAGGAACTGACCGATATTGGCTGCCGATCAGTACAACTGTCAAAGCTTATCCGTGACTGGATGGACTCTAACGGCATCTCCATGAGAGGTAATAACTATGATAACCTTCGCATGAAATTCCAGAGAGTGAAAGATGCGTACCGCAAAAAATCTGTGAATGTGTCGCGCGGATATAAGCATGAAAGAACTTAATGTTTTTTAACTCGATTTTTTTATCCACAAAATAAAACTTTTTTTTCAACCCCGTTAAAACCCGTTCAACTATGTCCAAGTTAGTTCACGTCAACAAAATCGAAATGATACGAATTGAGGAGTTGACACCTCTCAAAGTGATAGACAGTACCTCTTGCCGATTTGAAAGGTCGGTAGATTTTTCTCAATTAGAGATAAAAGAGCTCGTGGGAGTGGTAGTGGAGGATTCTTATGACAACAACCAGAAGACCTACACTACTACTGCGACATTCGAGACTAAATGCAAGGAGCCTATCACCTCCAGGCATCTTGCTTTCCGTCTTACATCTGTTGATGGCAGACAGTATATGATAGGCACCTCTTCGCGCCCGTACCCTATTATTAAAGAGAAAAATAACTTTCCGGAGAAGCCTAACGATTCAACAATGAAGACGGTAACAATAACATGGAAGGCTCCTCTTCCCATGCTGCTTGTCATATAAATAAGGTATTTTCCTGTAATTGCAGTTCCTCTTATCTTTGCGTAAAACTTTCATATATGAGGTACGATTTCTATATTACAGGTACGATAGGCGAGGAGTTTGACTGGTGGACCGGTCAACCTGGTACTACATCGGCTCAGGTTAAACACTTCCTCGATGATCATAAGGACGAGGAGGTGACGATAGCGGTAAGCTCTCCGGGAGGATATCTCGATGAGGGAATCACCATAGCAGAGATGATTGCCGACCACGGCAAATGTAACATGGTGATAATTGGCATGACCGCCAGCAGCGCTACTGTCCTTTGCATGAAAGCTAAGAGCGTGAAGATAGCCCGTGGCTCTTTAATGCTTATCCATAACTGTTCTCAGTATGTGTTCGGACAAGGAATGTCGAACAAGAAAAAGATAGAACAGTACATCGAGAGTCTGAAAAAGACACGGGAGGAGCTGGACACTATCGATAAGGCTATAGCAGACTTCTACTCATTCCGTAATGGTAAGACTATCGAAGAGAACTGCTCGATGATGGACCAAGAGAAATGGATGACAGCTCAGGAAGCCGTCGACTTCGGCATAGTGGATTCAATACTAGAGGACGAAGATTCCCAGAAGCAGACAAAGGCGATACAAAATGTATACGCCTCCTTCAATGGTATCGAAGAGCATTACCACCTACCCAAACTACCTGTGTTCGACAGTCCGGAACCAAAGGTACCAAGAGGTATAATGGCGAAGCTACGCAATATCTTCAATGACTTCCGTGGAGTAGTGGAAGATGATACCGCTAACGAGATTACTCCTACCAATATAACAGACAGCAAAATGAAAAAAATTATTTTGAACCTTATCTGTGCGATCCTGGCAGTGCAGGATATCACAGTAGGAGAGAAGGGCGAAGCCCAACTCACCGAAGACCAGCTCAACAAGCTGGAGAAAGCTCTGAAGGAGAAGGACGACCGAATCACAGAGCTCGAGAACGAGAAGCAGGCAGCCATCAAAGACAAGGAGACTGCGGAGAATGAGAAGACTATAGCTGAGAAAGCGAAGTCTACTGCCGAGCAGAACCTTGCTACTCTTCAGAAAGAGTTTGATGACTTTAAGGCACAGGCAGGTGATGACACTCACCTGAAGCCGGCTCAGAATAAGGACGAGGCTGTGACCTCTTCGTCGATGTTTAACGCAATAAAAAACATTCTGTAACATGGCAACAGCAGCACAACAACTGATGACTCCAGACGAGATGGCGGAGCGCATCACCCCTGCGGAGCTTGAGACCTCCTGCAAACAGTATAAGCGTGAACTCATCATGCAACCTATCGAGGTGATGAAAGAGAACACGCTGAAGTATATCACACTCGTGCCAGGCGTTCGTAACCAGATCATGTGGGGAGAACTGAAAGGCGACGCACAACTGGCACCTTGGTCTAAGTCACGTAAATCTGACGCAGACTACAAGATAGAGGGCCGAGCTCTTCAGGTATGGCCAGGCAACTGCGCATACGACTTCGATCCTATGGAAATCTTCCAGAGTATCTATGGTCAGAGTATCATGCTCGGTCAGTCTATGACTACCCATCAGATTGCACGCATGGTAGCAACATACTTCGCTGCGAAGATAGGTGAGCATCTCAACGATCATATATGGGATGCTAAGCGCAACGTCTCCGGCAATAAGACTGAGGACCTGTTCGACGGCTTTGACACCATTATCGCCAGTGAAATTACTTCAGAGAAGATCAAGGAGAGTTTGGGCAACCTCTTCACCTTCGATGAAGCTATCACCAGCTCAACAGCCGTTGATCAGTTGAAGGAGTATTACCGTAAGGCTAACAAGCACCTCCGTGGTCGCGACTGCTATATGTATATCCCTGAGTCGGTATACTGGGCATACATCGACGACTATCAGGCACGCCATGGCGCACTACCATACAACACAGAGTTCGAGAAGCAGACTCTCGAGGGCTCTAATGGTAAGTGTCACTTCGTTGTTCTGAACAACATGGCTGACTCAAAGTACCTGAAAATCACCACCAAGCCTAACCTTCTGCTCGGTACCGACATCAACGCTCAGGAGAACAAGGCGAACATCGGTAAGTATGAGTCATGGCAGCTCACCTTCGAGTATGCTGGAGTCTATGGTGCACAGATCCGCACTCTCGCACCTGAGGCTATCCTTGTCGGAGAATTGAAAGATTCTTCTGAAAATCAAGACTCAGACCCTGACGACGGCGGAGAGACCATCGTTGTCAAGACTGATGTTGCTGTAAGCTTCGAAAACGCGGTAGTAGCAGCTACCATGGGCGAAGAGCCTACGTCGCAGACTGCGACAACGGAGCCCTCTGTTGCCGTTACCTATTCATCCTCTGACGAGAGCGTCGCTACCGTTGATGCCCAGACAGGTGCCCTGACACTTGTCGGTGCCGGTACCGCGCTGATTACTGCTTCCTATGCCGGTGACACCACGCACAATGCTGCTTCTGCAAGCTACGCGCTCACTGTCTCTGCACAGGGATAATTAAAAGGGTAGGTGGGTAAAACCGCCTACCTCTATTTACGAACTTAATAAATAAAGAAATATGAGTTGCACAACAAAAACACTCTATAAGAGTATCGAGGCTTGTCCTGGCAAGAAAGTTCTGCCAGGCATACGCCGTCGTCTATACTACATAGACAAGGCGTCAATAGCAACGTTCCCGAAGTTGCCAGAGATAGGTGCCGAGGGGGTGACAGACATGGCGAAGCTTGCACAGTTGCAAGGTGACTTTGTCCTCGCTTCCGAGAAGTACTTTAACTTCATTGATCTGAAGGACGAGGCAAGCAACGTCACCTTTGAGCCTGCCGGTGATGACAGTACTCTGGTGAACAACCAGGCTAATGCTATCGTGGCAGGGCAGGACGACGAGGTGAAGGGCTTCGGGCGTCAGGCTCTCAATGATGATATCGTGTATGTATATCAGAACCGCGACGGTAAGTTCTGCGTGCTGGGTAACGAGATGTTCAAGTGCCACACCTCACCTTCTGGTGATACTGGTGCGGAAGCTACAGCAGCAATCACTACTACCTTCGCCATCCAGTGCTATGACGAATGTCCCGTTCCGACATACACTGGCAAGCTCTATCTCTCTGACAAAACATACGTAGACTGTGCTGACGGAGAAATCAAGACCGAAGTAGGTGAATAGACTCCTCCTTTCAAATTAGTATAAGTGGAGGCGGAATGGGCGCAAATGCCTCGTTCCGCCTTTTTAATTATATCGCTATGGATAAAATATTAACCGCAAAAATTGGACTATTTCTGCAACTGAAAAATCCAACAGAGGAACAGATAAGAGAAGGGGCAACCCTGTTGTTGCGTTGCAACCCTAACAGGGAACGAGGCATTTACAACAATGCTATGCGCCGGCCTAAGGCAATGCTCCCATGGATACGTACTGATCTCAAGAAATACTATGACATCCGGCAAAGAGGCTTAACAACTTCTGAGGTGGAGAAATATAACAGAGAGACGGTAAAGGCAGTGAGAGAGACTCTCGCTCGTGTGCCGAGTGATGTGAAGGTCACGGATGACCATACTCCTAACATCCCACAACTGGGCGTACGTGGCAAGCGTCCTGACCATGACAGCCTGCCAATGAATATCCAATCCTTGTGGGATAAGAACGCGGAGAGGTGGTTGAAGATGCGTAAGATGCATGCGCAGCTGGCACAGATGATAGCACGTCCAGGATATGCTGCATGCGATGGCAACGAGCTATGCTTCCAGCTCAGGCAGCTGGATACGGAACTGCGAAACGACTACGAGCGTTATGACTCATATGTGGCAGAGGATAAGAAAGAAAAGTCTTCAGCCGATAGTGTCGAGAAATTTACAGATAATGTAAAGACTATCCAGAATGCTCGTACGCAGATATCTCGGGGCGTGAATCGTAAAACTCCACATACAGAAGCCTCTCTGCAGAAGCTGCAGGATGCAGTGAACACGCTGCATACCTTGAATCAGGTGATAAAGCCGGAGACCGCTGATAAACTCAAGGCTCTCGGCATAGTAATACCACAACATGCCTAGAGGTAGGGACATCAATGAGATGCTGCGCCCTGTCTGCGAAGCACCGATACAGGCATACTTCGGACAGGGACTGCACACGTTAGGGCTTCTCGGCTGGCTGCTGCCTCAGACTGGTAGAGCTGACGTCTGGGTGAGCAGCTATTCTACAAGTGAGCCTTTCCTTAACGGCTTTCGTCTGTTGAGAGACAAAGGAATGGTCCGACACTCCGCCATACTGCTCGATCAGAGAGCAGCGCGGAAAACACTACGTCTGGAACACTTGCTCGAAGCTTCGTTCGAACATGTGTTCCTCGGACAGAACCATTCGAAGCTCTTGCTCGTGAGAAATAGTCTGATATCGGTAGCCGTAGTGACTTCTCAGAATCAGACGTACGGTGCACGAGCGGAAAGTACAATCATAACAACCGACAAATCTGTGTTTGATGTCCTGATGCAGCAGTTCGTGGATATCTGCGGAGATAGCTCGGTAGAAATAGATGTGAAGAATGGAAAAGGAATTGTTACAGAAGATAGAAGCGCTGGCTCGGCTCCTGCTGACACCGGAGCAGATTGGCAGCCTTTTGGAGTTGAGTGGTGAACAGGTGGCGGAGTTCTCTAACCAGTGGAGCGAGACAGGACGCATGTATCGTCGTATCCTAGCGGAGAAAGCAAAAGACCTGCATGAGAAGACTCTGCGCCTGGCAGATGTCGGCTCTCCTTCTGCCATAGAGGACGCTAACAAATGGCTGGTGACAGCTCAGATAAGTATTGCATGAGATTCGATTTAGATATATATTCAGACAACCTGATGCTGACCAGAGAGGAGATGGTCGAGAAGAAAATTTCCTCTCAGGTGATAGAACGCATCATACGCCTCAGGGATGTATACAACTATATGCTGCGCAATCCTTTGAAGAAGGATCGCGAATATATAGATTACATCCAGTCAAGGTATTCTGTCAACGACAAACCTCTTTCGAAACGTAAGGCATACGAGGACTTAGAAATCCTCCATGCTATCATAGGCAACC
>Ga0326514_10001794_pt1 | contig 13802 bp, 16 predicted proteins | sample 3_2548_0518_D_FD_203653 | JGI IMG/M metagenome (GOLD analysis project Ga0326514, IMG submission 203653) | Bovine rumen microbial communities from UC Davis, California, United States - 3_2548_0518 | ecosystem: Host-associated > Mammals > Digestive system > Stomach > Rumen | place: USA...
AAAAACGCCCCCCACTGCACTAGGCTAGTGAGGAGCGCTTGTAATAATCGGAGGGCGACCGATTAACCACCTATGGGGAGTGTCGAAGAGCTTATTGCGTTGACTCTTATGAGGTCATAGTTACTATCGTAACATACTGCGTTGTTGGCTGCATCTGCCCAATAGTTGGTATACAGTCCTCTCGGATTGAATATGGGCCTCATTGAATAACCGTTCTGGATATTCTCGAATATTACGCCCTTCTGAGCGATTACTGCGATTACATCGGCGTTGGGGTCAACGGCTACCACATTGGTTGCTGTTACCGCGTCGCTTTCGCTTCCGCCCTCTGTGAGTACCCACTTACCGTCAACCTTTGCTCCAAACCTATCCACTGCGGGATAAATTCTGGTGTTGGGAGTACCGGAGACTGTGCCTGTGTAGTAGATACCACCGAAATTCTCAACCTCTTTGATTTCGAAAGGCATTGCCAGTCTGTCGGGGTTGAATGCTCCTACCTCAAGCATTACTTCAATCCTGTTTTTAAGTCCAGCCCTTACAAGAAGCACGTGGTCTGAAGCAGTCGTTGCCGTTGCGAAACTGTTGGCATTGAACGCGTCTGTCTGAGGAGAAACTTCCATCGAAGTTGCAATATCTTTCATGAGGAGAACGAAATTCTTAAGATTTTCTTCTGTTCCAGTCCATGAAGTTATTGTGTATTTCTGGCTGTCCTTAAGAGGCGTCTCAGAAGAGTTTATAGCGGTATTAAGAGCTTCGAGGATATTCTCATATCTCTGAATTGTGTAACCGTTCTGCAATCCCTGCATGATACCGGCTATATAAGCTGACATACCGTATTCTTCAAGGAAAATCCTCTTAACCATTACCTCCTGCACTGATATGAACGACTGATAATCGAAATTCTGTGCAAAGAAACGCTCTGTGCTCGTAGGTTTCCTTACAACGAAAGGATCAGGGCTATCTCCGTCTTCCAGTCCTTTGTAAGCGGGAGATACCGGTTTGATACTATCTACGGCTATCCTCTGGACATATCCGCCATTGGGGGTATCGTAAACCTCAACCAGTCCACTATTCTCAAGAGGGTTGCGCGCCTGTGATATATCTACCTTCTGGAATGCTACCCTAAGAGACAACTGAAAGAATTCATCGATAGCAGTTATATCGGTTCTTTTGAGTGCCTCAAACCCTTTTTCTGAAAAAAGTTCTGCTGTTGCTTTTGATGTGTGATTTGCGAAGTTGGGATTTGTCTCTCTGAGATAGTCCCAAAGTTGCGCATTTGACATTATAGCCATGTTACTTATCCTCCTTGTTTAGATTAGCGAAAAATTCGTCTACTGCTTTGACGGCCTCGCTAGGCTCGTCGTCTTCCTCTTTACTTGCTTGTGACGTTTGAGACAGAAACAGTTTGAGGTTCGTGTCTTGCAAGTCTCGAATGCGGGCATCTTTCGCTTCTCCATCTGCTTTTAACGTTTCTATAATGCCAAGATCATCTTTTAACGCATCAAGTAGCGGGGAAACTTTCGTCAAAGCCGTATCAGGATTGCTTAAAGCGTCAGTTATTCCGTTTTTGTATTCCTCGTAGGTCATATCGACTGCCCTCCTTTTCTTAGTTACCAACATAATAACACACATTCTCAACATTTTCAACATTTTGAACGTTAAAAAAAAATATTTTGTTGATAATTTTGTTGATAAATATACTCAAAAAACATGCTTTTCTTCTTTTTAGGGTGTATATTATATATACAACCCCATTACGAAAGGAGACACAAAATGAATATTTTTAGAAGAATCACTCGAAGAAGCAGGAAAACCACAATTCCAGAAATTAACACGCAACCCATAGAAAACAGAAAAATAAAAATACCAGAAACATCGGCGCGACAGTTAGAGCAGAGTAAGCCAACAATATCCAAAGTTCCTGCAGAACGAACGGAAAAGGAAAAGACGACGGCGCCTACTCAACGGACAGAAAAAGGAAAAATGCCAGTTTCCGAAACTCGCAAAGTATCGATAAGAGAGAAAAAGACAACGACGTCAGGCACTCTTTTCAAAGAAATCGTTAAAGGAATAGGCAATATTGGGGATTTTATAATTTCTAAATTAATTCCAAGAAAAGGAAATGGAAATGGAGAAGGAGAAGGGGACGATACAGAAATAGAGCTGGCAAAAGAGAAAATAGAAGAATTAAAAGAGAGAATAAAAGAAATGGACGAAGTGGGGTATATACCTCAATTTTCTCACAGTTGGAGTATAGCGCCGAAGAAAATGCCTAACAGTAGGGGCGCGGGAAGAATGAAGGAAACAAGCGGAAATATTATAATAGACACAATAGATGATGCAATTAGAACAAAAGGATATGTCGCCGTTGCAAGAGCATTGGAAACGAATTGGGACGAAATAATATATTATATAGAGAGATTAGAGTTTGCTATATACGACGGAGAATACAGAAAAAGATCTGGCGGACGGTCCGCATACAATGCCGGACTTATGAGATTAAAAGCAATATTGATTTCTGAGACATAATTTGTCAACGGTTGACAAATCGGAGGGCGCGAATGCTAACTGTAACAATTGGAAGAATAGATAATACTTTTACTATTTTTGACGGAGAAAACACGGATACGTACCAAGGCGACGAAATGGGAGATTTTTGGAGCACTTATTTTCTCAACGATGCAAGAAAAAACAGTGCTATATTTTGGCATTTCAATTTATCATACTATGCGGAAGACATACTGATGATACTCCATAAAATGGGGTATACGGACGTCACGCGCTACGACCCGACCATATCAGAAATGAAAAGCCGTGATTATAAATATCTCATTTCCGATGAGGGCGTTACTTATAGAATAATAGTAAAAGTGGGCCACAAGACAACCTATATATATAATTCCGATAATTTGTTATCCAATATATCGGACGAAGAGATAATAAACGATTTCAATGACGATATGGACTCAGAACCGGGAGTTAGACTTGCAAAGGGAATATATAAAGCCGTTTTCCTTTTGAACGGTTTTCGTATTAAAAAGACTCCTTTTACAATATCAATGTATGCACAAGCCGACTGGAAACAAAGAGAGGGCCTGTATTTGTGTGACAATCTTATAGATGCTAATAAATACATGGTAGGCGATAATAGTTTAAGCGACTACATAAGAAAATCGTATCACGGCGGATGGAATTATCGGAACGAGAATACGCAAGTCCATGACAAAGCGAGGGAAGAGGGCGGATTAGTATATGACGTAAATTCTCTTTATCCTTTTATAATGAAGAATAAGCCTATGCCTTGGGGAACGCCAGAACTGATAAAAGGAAAGCCCGACGATAAGATATTATCAGACAAGTATCGCTATTACTTCATTCACGTAATATGTAAGTTTGAATTAAAAGAGGGACACTTTCCTTTCATTCAGAAAAAAGACAGTATGTATTATTGGGGACGCGATTATCTTGAAACGTCGGACATAATAAGAGGTGACGGAACGCGCGTAAAATCGGTTATAGGTACGGACGGAAAAAGGAAAGAGGTCAAATGCGAACTCATATTAAGCAAAACCGACTGGGAAATGATGCAAAGACACTATGATGTGTTTGATATAGAGTATATCGATTGTGTGGTATTCCACACTTGCAGACACGTATTTGATACATTTGTAGATTATCATTATAAGCAAAAGATAAAGGCCGATAAATCTGGTGAGCGTGGTATAAGGCGTATAGAAAAAATTATAATGAACTCCGTTTCTGGCGGACTCGCAAAGAGGAAGCAACGCACAAATATAATAATAGATTACGACGAAAACGATGTGACGGATTACGACATAAAGAAAACGGAACTGCAAAATCCGTCATATATATATCTTGCGTCAGCAATACTTTCATATGCAAGGGAATACACATACGAAACCGCATATGAATACAGAGACAGATTTTTGTATAGCGATACAGATAGTTTACACTTGGCCGGGAAAGAAATACCAGAAGACCTCATAATAGATCAGCAAGAACTTGGAGCATGGAAATTAGAAAAGGAATTTGAAGACGCTATATATTATAAGAAGAAACTCTATACATTAAAAACCAAAGACGGATTTAAGTGCACGTTGGCCGGTGTAGATAAGATCAGTAAAAAGGTAATACAGGATTACATGATGCAAGCTTATTACGAGAGCGATTTCTTAAAAGTTTTCGACGCAAAGTATAAAAGCGCGTTAACAGAAAAGGACCTTTTGGCTTTTGATAATAATCCCGGAAAAGTAGGATTGAGAAATCTAAAAGAAACGCTTACTAGGAGATTAGAGTTCGAAAGCGACGTAGACCCCATGTATAATATGATGTATGCGGAATATCCCACGATAATACAATGGGGGGAAAACTTTAATATATACACCGATGTAAAATGGTGTAAAATAAATTTATAATTTTTTCGCATTTTTACACTTTTTGCTTTTCGAGTTGGTATACTATATATGTAAATAAAAATATTTCAAAAATGGAGGGAACTGATATGGACAAAATAATGAGAGACACAAAAGATTCTATCAATGACTACAACGCTTATGTTACGCTTCTGGGAAAAGACAGCATAACAGCGAGACGTGTCTACGAGGATATAATACTTATATCCCATCTGGCCTACGCAGTCGATATAAGGAATATAGGTTTCGAATGCGAGTGCATAGACATAGAGGGTTACATAGACCCCGATATGTTTGAAAAATGGATTATAGAAAATTCACCAGTTTTTAGGGACAGGAGGTAAATGATATGGGTAATTACAATTTTTGGGATTCAAACGCTTATAAATGCCTTGAAATGACAGCTTTTGGACTGGGGTATGCAGCAGTAGTAATATTTGCTTATCTTTTGGGTATTGCTTCTATAGGATTTTAATTAAGATCAAAGTTGACTATAATAGCCTTCGATATTATAATATATAGTATCGGAGGTTATTATTATGTCATACGCTATCACAGTTTATTGTAATACAGGATTCAACTCAGTGAATATTCCAGACAGTCCGGCCCTTTTGGAAAATTGTCAAAGGGTATTAAACGTCGATGGACTGGAAATAATTTCCAATAGAACATTAACAGGGGTTAAAGTTAGGTCCACTATGGACTTGATGGAAGACGCCGATTATATCAAAATAGGCGACTTCTATTACAGCGTTAAAGGAGTAGCGCCTATAAGCCAAGACGTAGTGTTCCTATCTTTGACTCCAGATTATTTTTTAAGTGCGGGAGGCGTAAACAACTTCTCAAATTCTGGCAGTACAAATTTCGGTCAAAAAAGAATGATTCTTCTGGACGGTGTTACTTCTAGAGTACACGTATCCGACGATACTTTTGGGAAATACGTTGAAGACGACCCATTTTGCGCCCCGGCCTTTCCTTTAGACTATGAATGTTTCCATTATACTATGGAAGCAGACCCGGAGGGAACTTTTGACGATAACTATTATACGTTAGTTGAGAGCACATACGATTTAAGAAGTCTGGGCGACGGTACAGCAGACGCGGGAACGACTTATACCGACAGGAACAGCGGTGAGGTAGTCACAGTTCCCGACGTTCCGATCAATGAAAAAGGAACGGAATTTTATGGACTTGATGACCATATGGCTACGTCTGGAATAAGGCTTGCAAATACTCCTTACAGCATGGTTAGGGAAGCAAGCGGAACTACCACGCCCCAGGTTGAAATAGAATATACAAAAAACGGAATAAACAAAACCAGGGCTTTAGGTGTGGAGTCTGGTGTATCTGCAGCGACTGTTATACCCAAAAAAGCAATAGGTGTTGTTGTTAATCTTAATACTTATAATATAGATAGTATCACAGGAAGAAACTTTGTGCAGGCAACCGGACTTGCCTACGATTATGCTAACGTGAAAAATAACAAAGTTTTATACTCTATGGATACTCCGATCGCATTGTGTACACCGGCAGGAGATTATAGAGAGTGGAGTATTACGGACCTTTATTTACCAGAGTCCCCGTATAACACTTCTCCTATATTAAGATTTGTGACAGACCCCAGACTTGACGGACGCCCTTATTTTGGATTTAGAAATTTCCGTACCGATGAAACAATCCAGACATTCTTCTCGCATTGCGTCAAAGGTGAGAAGTGGAGACAAAGACCCTTAGTATTCACAGAGGCGGAAGGCGGAGCACTCAATCAGCTTAGATATAACCAGAAGAATTTGAGCGACGCGATTTCTTACAATTCCCAGAAGAATTTAACGAGAGCACAGGCCCAGGAACAGGCATGGGATAAATATCTCAATTTTGCTTCTAATTCGGGTCAGTCAATAGGCCAAGATATAATCAGCGGAGCGATAACAGGAGGATTAGAAGGCGCGATCATGGGGTTTGCCGCGGGAACATTGGGAACAGTTGCAAATTCATTCGCGCTTAACAGATCGCTTGAATTATTGCAGAATTCCACGGACAGGCAGTTAATCGCAGCACAGACGGATTATATGTTAGGAAGACAGAAGGAACTTCTGGAATACGGAGTTGCACAAAGCGTCGTTCCTACAGAAATAATGTATCCTCTTTCAGCAGACCTTATCGCGGATATGTGCGGACAGGGCTGTATGGTAGTGAGATATAAATACAGTTCGGCAGACGTTGCGAGAATAGATAAACTGCTTACGATGTATGGATACCGTCACACAAAGGCAATAGAGGCTGGAGATTTTACTAACAGAGTGCATTTCAATTACGTACAGGCTTCTGTTAGTATCGGCGGACTTCCTAAGTGGTGGGCTGACGGAGTAGGCGCACAACTTTCAAACGGTGTTAGAATATGGCACGAATTACCCAATAGAGGAGCATATAACGATAATCCTATATCATAACGGAGGTTTGTAAAATGTGGTACGAAAATTTCTTGAATATCATGCTAACAGGAGTGTCAAAGGGAACGAAGAAAACTTTGGCTGATGTGGAAAACTGGAGGGTTTTTAGAATAGTCTTCTTGAGATTATATCAAGACCTTTACGAACAGTTATCAAAGTGTATAAAGGTAAAAAGTGATACTCTATCGAAAAGGGTAATAATAGAGAGTTTCATTTGGTACGGTAACGTTTGCTTCTTTAACTACCAAGGAGGGGTTGTAAATTTACCGGCTACGATGGACGGAGCTAATCTCACTATATATGGAGAGAGCAGACGCTATTTCGTTTATAGTAGAAACGGAAAAGTTAACAAAAATATCAAATGCTATTTTGACGGACAACTTTTGTCAACCGTTGACAAAGACACTGGCGTTGTAGTTTGGCTTAATTCCACTAGAACTCCTTTAATAGAGACTGTTATATTTTATGCTCAGCAGATCGCCGATAGCTTTAGGACTCTTTCGGTTATGAGAAAAAGGCTTAAGATGCCAATTATAATTCAAGGAGACGAAAGCCAGTCAACAAGTATCCAGAACTTCTTCACACAGTATCAAAGCAATGAGGAGTTAATACATCTTGATACAGGATTCCTTGATGTAGACAAGACAAAGATAACGACCGTTTCCGCAGATGCAGATACGGCTCAGATAGTACAACTTATAGACTGGTACGAAAGCAAGTTTAGAGAGAATATAGGAATACAGTCAAACGGAAATATAGATAAAAAGGGTGAAAACCTCATTCAAGACGAAATCCACGTTAATGACGAATACGAAGACGTGCAACTTTTCAAGTATATCGATTATATGCAAAAGTATATCGAAGTTGTTAATAAGATATGGGGAGATATCATAGAAGTCGAAAGACCCGTAGAAGAAAAAGGAAACATAGAAAATAAAGAAGAGGAGGATATCTGATATGTTTATTCAAACAAAAACCTTTTCTGATATTATCGCAGAGGGATATCAATACCCGGATTATATACCCAGTGAACTTAGGGCGGTTATAACCTCATGGTATCAATTCCGCAACGTTTGCGATGATGAAAAATTCGCAGAAATGTTTAACAGGGTTCTGAATAGAGACTACGACAGATACTATCAGTTACTTCGAATCGACCCTACTATATCCGACTATGACTGGTTGGTACAGACTTACAGAGAGCGTTTACTTGAAAAGGAAAACACAGGAACTCTTCATACAGAGACAGAAGGAACTTCTTCTAAGACAACTGTATATGGTCATACTGTAGGAGTTGTAGGTTCTGGACAGGATACAGAACAGATCGCTCATGGTCATGTATTGAGAACAGTTTCTAGTGATGATAGGACAAACACAAAAACGCTTAATACATCAAAGACAAATACTATCAGCGACGACGAAACAGACACACTTGTTACAAGCGGTACAAACACCACTTCTAGCGAGAGCGATAGCAGTGGAACGGAAAAAGGCGCGGGATACACCGACAGTTCGAATCAGCGCACATTAGGCAAAGATATGCCGATGTCTAACAGCTATTCGGGAACTTCTGGAATGCCCGGAAGTTTAGACTGGCAAAATCCTAGCACACAGGCGGAAGTTTCCGGTGAGGTTACGAGAGAATATAACGACAATGACACAGGAGAGACAACCGCACATACAGAAACCACAACCACAGAAACTCCCAACGAGACAAACGCGCGTTCCATTTCAAGGGATAATACTCGCACGGAAAACGACACAGGAACTATCACAGATGTTTTGGACGGAGAAGCCGAAAGCACTGCTACAAATTCCGGTACTGACACAAGGACAATAACACACGGTACAGGAAACACGACCACTCATGGTGGAAGAGATACTTTAAGCACAACCAACGGAAATGATGTATCTGAGACGAAATCCGAGAGCGGAACGGACAGGGAAATATACACCGGAAGAAACGAAGACCCGGCCACGCTTTTGCGAAGAGCCTCTTCGTACATAAGCAATTCGAGTGCATGGGAGTGGCTTAAAAAGAGACTTGATGTATGTTTCATGCAAGTGTATAATCAGTATTAAAGAGGAGGTTAAACCATGTCTGATGCAAATTTAAGCCCACAGGGTTATAAATACGGCAAAAACCCCACAGCAAATAATCCATTTTGGGACCACGACTGGAGCGACTTGGACGTTGACGCTACTGCTAGCGTTGACGACACAGTAGGTACTCCAGAAGTCGAAGTTACCAAAAGTTTTAATCCCACAGGAACTGTTGTCAATTTTGATTTTGCCTTTTCGGGTATTAAAGGACCGCAGGGAGACACAGGCCCGCAGGGAGAAACAGGACCACAGGGCATACAGGGAGAGACAGGACCTAGAGGTCCACAGGGATTAACAGGCGCAACCGGTCCTAGAGGTCCTCAAGGTATACAGGGCGAACGCGGTGTACAAGGTCCGCAGGGCATACAGGGAGAGACTGGTCCTAGAGGTCCGCAAGGAGAACGCGGATTGCAAGGTGAACAGGGTATACAGGGTGAAACCGGTCCTCAAGGTGAAACAGGCCCACAGGGTATACAAGGACCACAGGGAGAGACAGGCCCGCAGGGTGAACAAGGCCCACAGGGTATACAAGGTCCTCAAGGACAGCCGGGCAATACCCCCAATATAACAATGACGGCTTCTATTCTCCCCATCGGAGGAGTGCCGGACGTAGAAGTTACAAAGAGCGGAACGCTCGAGAATGTGAATTTCGATCTGACATTTTCCGGATTGTCTTCTGGCGGAGCGTCTGGATTAAGCGAGTTATTTGATTATACGGTATTTTCTTCTGACGGCTCAGTAGGGACAGTACAAAATTTGTCCCTAGCCGATTTGTGTAACTCAATAAAAACTGCTTACGATCAAGGTTATAGATATGCAATGCTTATAACAAATCCAGCCCCAGTTAATAATGAAGGGCCATATATTAAAATACAAAATTCCCGCGTAAGCAACAGTTTTTATCTTCTCAAAAAAGATTATTACACTTCGGGCGGGACAACTACTGTAACAATGGAGACTGTTAACAGCATATACGGAATGAAATTAAAGCAAGGAATAACATCTTTTGGTAAGATATTGAAAGATTCACGTTTAGGCTTTGACCGTTTTCTACTTGCTTTTTCCGGTAATATACTTGCAGATTTGTTGGGTAACAACGGTTCTGTTGCTTCGACTCCTATATACTTTGGAAATAAACCGTTTGGTTCTTTGTCGTTAACACTGACTCCTTCTTATAGCGATTTGGGTGTTTCGGCAAACGCGGTATTTGAACTTAACGACGGAGATATTCGCGTCGGAGGAAATCTAGGAGGAAGCACTGGTTATACAGAAACAAACACGTTGTTGCCTCACGTAGGTATTAAATTTGATTTAACAGAAGGCACAACGACTCATACAATAGAAGCATGGGGCGCTTCATTACTATTATCAAAATAACGGAGGGACGAAATGATAGTTATAGGTTCAGCAAGAATTGATGAAAACAAAAAGATTTCTGGAGGACAGGAGGGCGATCAAGTCCAGTCCTCTTCTCCAGATTTCAAAGGTGAAGTATCACAGCAAAACTTCTATGTCCACAGCAAGGGTTGGAATATTCTCAGAGCGAAAGACGAAACGGTTGCTGTAAAACTTGCGGAGGCAATGATTAGGGCTTGTGAAAATAAACACATCGGATACAATCAAGATAAGAGGCTTGAAATAATTTCCGGTACTACCCTATCAGAAAACGATATTTCTTGTGACTGCAGTTCACTTGTTAGGGAATGCGTAATAGAGGCGACAGGAAAAGACCCAGGTAATTTCAATACTTCTAACGAGGCGACTGTTCTAACAAAAACAAGGCTTTTTGATAAGGTCAAGTTTACATCTGAGAACGATCTTTTCGCAGGAGATATACTTGTTACAAAAACCAAAGGACACACAGTAATAGTTACTAATGGACCAGTGAGGGATAAGAAAATGGATAATCAAAACGCAAAACCGGAATTGGACAGCGCGATAGAGGTAATTGCAAAGTATGCGATAAAAGGATATTTCGGAAACGGTTATAGCAGAAAAGAGAATATATATAACACGGTTCAGATGAAAGTTAATCAGTTGTTGAATAGGAGGTAAATCATGAACGTAATGAAGTATAGAGCAAATATAACACTGTTTTACCGCAAGGAAAGTATTCTTTTGAGCAATAACAAAAGGATAGATGGAAGTAGGACAAAGGTATTGGATGAAATCGCTTGCATAATGCGAGACGAAGATTTTGAAAATATCCAGGTAACCATAAAGAGAGTTGGTGATATAAAATGAACTCTCCAGAAGTTGTTACTGCTATTATTTCGGCTTTTGTGACTTTGTTAGTTTCCGTCGGAACGTGGCACGTTACAATGAAACAATATCGCATAAAAAATATGGACATGGTTGATAAGGCGATAGACGATGTCAAAGATTCCGTGACAACGAATATATCTCAGATTCAGATGCATCTTGTTGAATTAGATATGAAAATCGAAACGCTGTCAGAGAGAACAGACAAACACAACAACCTTATAGATCGAATGTATGCAGTAGAGAAGAAAACCGACATTAACGAAAGGGATATAGAGGAACTCAAAAAGGAGAGAAACGATGCGAAAGTCTCTTAAAAGTATAAAAGAACGACGCGCAAAATCTTTAACTTTATACGTTGCTTTCAGTATAACTTTCGTTGTGCTGTACACGATAGCAGAGTTCGTATGCTCCATAATAACAGGAGTCACACACGAGGAACTCACACAGCACGTTTATTTGTTTTTTGCGGGAGAGGTGGCAACGTCGGGGCTTATCAAAATTTTCAAGATTAGAGGCAATCAATGAGAGGGCATTTACAGAGCACAAACAGAAGACTGAATAGACACTGGCAAAGCGGAGGTGGAAGAGGCCATTGGGAGTGGTGGGATTATCATATAACATTTAATAGTGCTATAAGATATTCAAATCCCATTATAACAACTACTCCGTCTAGTAAGATTATGACGATCAAAAGATATGCCACTTTCAGAATTACTGCCGACCGGGCAGTAGACGGAAATGGAAACGTCGCTCCTGTTCCAGATTCTTTTGCGGTCGGGTCGCTGATTGAATTGGGGGACGTATACCACTTTGCAGCGTCTCCGTATAATGATGTAACCGTGTATAAGGGACAGGATTATAATCCGGACGGTGCAGTTGTAAATCCAGTTACCGGATATACAGAAACAGGAATAAAAGTCCCCGCAAATTCATACAAAGATTTAATCATCGATCTTACGACAATACAGCATCCGTATACTCAGCAGGATTTTAACATTCAAAGAAGAGTTGAACCGTATTATAGAGGGGATTTTGTCCCAGATTTTCCCTTGTCGTCTCAATATAACGTAACCGTATATGGGAAGATAGGTGTTAGATTCGATTCGAGGTCTTAATGATGTTTTCAAATAATTGTCACGATGTATCAAATTTATATAAATATCTTGAAATGCTAGACCCCAACGGCGAATTTTGGAGCATAAAGACTTTGCTTACATATAATAAGCCGTGGCTTTTTGTTACTTCCGGGCGAAGCATAGGAAAGAGTACAAACGTGGGTTGTTTCCTTGTATTGGATTATTTGGTAAATGGATATTCATGGCTTTACGTCAGAAGAAGAAAAGATGATGTATTAAATACCGCCCAGAGTTTTTTTGAAAACGTAGTAACATTGCTTAATGACAAATGCGGTTTTGACATAGAGTTTATAGAGTACAAGGGCGGAGAGTATTTTATAAAGCTCGCCTCATGGGATAAGAAGAAGAAGTGCGGGGAGAGCATGGCATTATCCCTTGAACACAAATACAAGTCAAACGTTTTCAATACAGATAGTTACAAGACAGGGACTATTGTTTATGATGAGTTCTTACCTAAAGAGGCAACGGAGTATTTGGGGAGTTACTACGTAAATCCAGAACTGGAGTTTACAAAGTTTAACGAATTATACGGAACGGTTGATAGAGAGATAGGAAAGCCGTTTTTATCAGCAACGAGATCGATCTTTTTAGGGAACTCCGGTGATACAACGCTTTACAGTCCATTCTTTATCGGGACAGGAATCGCAAGTTATATATGTAATGATGCCAAAGCAAAGATAGTTTCTCCGAAAGATAAGCCGTGGATTCTGAACAGAGTTAAGAGAGTCAAGGCCACAGAAGACTTTGAAAGCTCCATTTTATACTCAGTATCTGGAGAGAGCGACCGCAAATATAATTTTGAGAATGACGGCGGAGACGATTATAACAATGAATTTGTGAGTAAGTGTGATAAGATAGACGCCACCGTTTTGATAGTGAAGTTGAAAGGTAAACTTTACAGGATTTTGAGAAGCGGGAGCGATTTTTACATAGAGCGTTACAATTCAGAGGCTTACGGAAGAGTTTATTCTTTGGATTTAACGTCACACGGCAAAGATGATTTCAGAATGATAATACAATGGCACAATGACACTAAACTTATGGTGATACACCAAGCGTTTTTGACACACAATTTGTTTTTCGATAGTGCCGCAACAAAGCGGGAATTTATGGTATATTTATCTTTGATATCGTAACAAGCGGTCTAATAGTCCATAGTATCCAGGGACAGCACGCCCAGAAGGCGCCTTGATACGAAAGCGGAGTTGCTACCGCAAAGACGTGAACGCTTGCCAAGATATAGCCCCTTGCTACGCGCAGGGGGCGTTTTTATTGCTTAATCCGATTGACGCTGATCTTGTGTCCGTATGCACTGCTATTCGGCGCGCATTACGGTTCGGTTATCCACACAAAAAAAAACGGGTGTTATCCATGAGCCGATCGCAGGCCGGCAGGCCGTCGCGGGCGTCTCATAT
>Ga0326514_10001796_pt1 | contig 13777 bp, 27 predicted proteins | sample 3_2548_0518_D_FD_203653 | JGI IMG/M metagenome (GOLD analysis project Ga0326514, IMG submission 203653) | Bovine rumen microbial communities from UC Davis, California, United States - 3_2548_0518 | ecosystem: Host-associated > Mammals > Digestive system > Stomach > Rumen | place: USA...
GGATGGTATGCAGACGGGAAAACAAGATGCCCAATAGAAGAACATTATGCATTGCCGAAAGATGGGTACTGCCATTTGTGGGAGAAAAGGAACGTTACGGATGACGATTATCCAGAAAGGCGGGAAGAATGAGTGATTTAATCAGCAGACAGGATGCGATTGATGCGATATGTACAGAAGGTACACGACTTGAGCGCAACGGAACAGTTGCAATGGCTGAGATTAAACAGTGGTGTGCAGATATTTTGGATGCACTGCCATCCGCACAGCCAGAACGCAAGAAAGGAAAGTGGATAAATGGAGTCTGTGATCAATGCGGAAGCCACGCTTCTTATTGGGCAATGGCTTCAACATATTACAGAAGTAGTTTCTGCCCTAACTGCGGTGCAGATATGAGAGGTGAACAGGATGAATGACTTAATCAGCCGACAGGCGGCGATTGATGCTTGCATCAGAGTGCAAGAATATCATGCATATGACGAAATCGAGGAGATTAAGGCGTTGCCATCCGCACAGCCAGAAATTACAGACAAGCAAGCGATAGAGCATTTGCAAGAATCCGGATGGATGCAAAACCACGATAAGCAGATGTATGAGATGGGGTTGAGAGAACAGCTTGCTGATGACAGTGACAGCTATGATGCCCTTTTGCCATCCGCACAGTCAGAGCAGAAGGCTGGCAAGACACTTGCGGAAGAGGTGGAAAGAATCAAACGCGAGATAACTGATATATTTACTGAACAAATGAGTATACAGACTGGCTATTGGACAGTTAAAGAGGGTGAAACAGCCTTTTGGGATATTTGCAGTGAATGCGGCGAGAAAACATTACACCAGATGCCGTATTATAAATATTGTCCTTATTGCGGCAAGCGGATGAAGGTATATTAAATGAAAGATTTTGATGGCGTTCATGAGAGGTAAACAGAATGACAGCAGCAATAATATTTGCGGGGATGATTATTTCTATAGCAATATTTTCTTCAGCTCCTAGCCCGCGCGATTACCGCACAGAGTTGAAAAATATTGCTTATCAGCTATCGCGGATTGCGGATGCGTTGAATAAAAAAGGATAAGTTGATTTGGAGATTTTTCGTCTTTTCAATTCAGAAAATGATTTGGAGATTTTTGTTTTTTCGTTTTCTTGATTTGAGAAATGATTTGGAGATTTTTTTGTCGAGACCAAACTAAATCTCACTTTTTAAAAATTTTTTCTCCCGAAATATACCCCCCCGATAATGCTAACTAGCTTGAGAAAATCTGACGAGTCTTGAGTGAGAGATAGCGGGGGAGGCCCTAAAAACAATCAACACCTGCCTATAAACAACTACATAAACATTACATCAAAAAGGAATGAATGAGAGTAAGATCGCTAATGAATCAAATGTGATCTTGCTTTGTTCATTCCTTTTGTTTATTTAATAATACAGAAAATTTATATAAATTATATTAATTGTCATTTATCGTTGCTCGGCTCGCACCCGATCACTGCGAGCCGGTTTTCCCTTGTTGGGCAGGTTGCACAAAAAAATCGCCGGATTTTTGTGCATTTTGACCCCTTGACAAACGCCTGAAATTGTGCTAGTCGAACAAGCGTTCGGCTTATTGCGTCCAAAGTATGTTTGCGTGCATTAAGATAGGTTGTGCGCAATTCAATTGCATGCGAGCTAACGGGGCACGATTGTTAAAAATTTAACAATCTCAATTGCGTACAATTAAATTGTATTCAATTGAATTGTACACAACTCGATTGCATACATTGTAACGCGCAAAGTGTAAAGTCGGTCATTAAGCCAACGCATGAGTCATCACACATTGTACACAATACAATGATACACAACTTAATTGTATACAATACAATAACACACAAATAGATTGTATACAATACAATAGTACACAATGTAGTGACACACAACTTAATTGTATACAATACAATAGTATATTAATACATTGAATACAATACAATAATGTACAATGTTATTGGACTTGATCTATTAATACTAATAGGATAAGATGAAGAAATGGCGCGGCGGGTTGCGAGTTAGAGATCTCTAACTTTTGTTAGGTTGATCTAACTATACTAAAAAAATAATAAAAAATGTTGACAAATTAATTATCTTTTGTTATAATCTAATTAAAGATAAACAATAAATACTAAACAATAACACGTACAATACTTCAACAAAGGAAGGTCTGGCAAAGAAACGGCAAGACAGAGGCAAACGATAATAACTAAATCAGCTAAGACAAAAAGGACAAAGAGTAGAGTAAGACAGACAGAACAGTCGTTCGACCAACAGAGACAGACAGCAAGAGACTAACAAACAAATGAACAAGTAAGCAAAAGAACATCATTGATACATACATTAAACTAACTAAGATAAAAGAGAGAGGATAATAACATGACAAAAGAGAGACAGACAAGACAGGCAAAGAAGGTTGTTAAAAACATCGCACTTGTATCTTTAATGATTATTCTGTTTTGTTGGTGTTCATGGTACGAAACTTACTATACAAGGGACGCAGTTGTAGTAAGTGTAGAGGGAGAAGAGGTCATTGTCTTAGATGAGTGCGGACATGAGTGGTCTTTCATTGGTGATGAGTTTAATGTAAATGATAATGTTACATTAATAATGAACACAATGCACACTGAATCTAATATCTTTGATGATACAATAGAAGATGTAAAAATGCGGTGACCGGCGGCGACCGCTAAGCCGCCAAACCATTATACACTATAGCGTCGCAGTTTGTCAAGACTAATTTTCAAAAAATCTGCACAAAATAATTATCCTAAAATTAATAATCTTTGTGCAATATTACTATTGCAAACTCTAACCGGATGTGATATTATTATATCATCAAGAGGAGATAAAAAACAAATCCAAGGAGGATAAAAAAATGATGACAGTTACAAGCGAAAACGCAATGAGCCTTTACTACGAAAACCTTTCCACTCTTGACAATAGCATTAATGCATGGACTGAAGCTGAAATTGAAAACTTCAAAGCCAACGGGAAAAAGGCTATCGAAGAAGATGGTTGGTACATGACAGCACTTGATTACAATAGCACAATAACAGTTCTGAAGGCAATCCTTGAAAGTTAAGAAGTCGCAAGACTTCTTTTCTTTTGCCCATTTAAAGATTGTTAAAAAATTCCCAAGGGCGGCGATTGTTAAAAATTTAACAATTTAAGTTGCATACAATTCATCAACGCATCCGGCCGTGCGGCGGCCGAAAAATTATACCACAACCGCTCGCCATTTGTCAAGAACGAATTTACTAGCATTTTGTATAAAATATTTATCCTAAAATTAAGATATTTTGTGCAATATTCCATCTTGCAAATCCGGTCAAGTTATGATATATTATAATCAGAAAGAGGAAGTAACACAATTGAATAGGGTGGTTCGGCAAGCTAAACGCTGTTGGGTCACTTGAAAGACAGATAACTTTCTTAAAAAAATTCAAAAAACCTATTGACAAACTGAAAGACATCTGATATAATAAAGACAGATAAAGAAAGAGAGGAAATAAAAAAATGAAAGAAAAACTTATAAAAATGTATATTGACTGGTCAACAGGAGCAGATGAAACTTTAAAAATGTCGGATTGGTTGTGCGCTTGTTTCGATGCTGATATTAGCCCTGATGAAATTGAAGAAGAAGCTGAAAAAATTTTAAAAGAGGGTTGACAAAAACCAAGACATCTGCTATAATTAAATCATCAAAGGAAAGGAGATAAAAAAAAATGACAAGCAAACACTGGATCGAAGATAGAAAAGAAAGAGAAAAAGCTATTAAGCAAATTGGTGTCGGACATGCAGTCAAAGAAGTGGAAATTGACAGACATCACCGCAACGGCCCTGAAATTCATCAGATTAGCGACACTGGAATTATCACAATCCTTAACAAAAGAACAAAAAAAATGATTACTCAGTTAATCGCAAGGCCGGGTCAGATTAGAAGATACTACAAAGAAAATGAAACAATTCCCGCAGGACTTATTGAAATTGCAAGACAGCATCAGAAAATGGCTTTAAATTACGCATAGAAAATTCTTTTAAAATTTTTAAAAAAACTGTTGACAAACTAAAAGTTATTTGATATAATTAAATCAGAAAAAAGAAAGGAAGAAATAAATAATGGTAGGAATTTACAAATATAAAAATGGACTTATTTTTACCGGAATCGTTGCAAACTCTGAGCAGGAAGCCTGGGAATATCTTGACAAAAAAGTCAATGAAACGCCTCTCATGTATCGTGGAGAAAAGTTAGAATCAACTTCTAGAAAAGCAAGCCGCACAGCCTTTGTAATAAAAGAAGTAACTTTAGTTTAAAAAACACTTGACAAAATGAAATTTATCTGATATAATTAAATCATCAAAGAAAGGAGATAAAACAATGTTCAAATTTTTTAAGAAAAATAAAGAAGTTAAAGAATTTTACAGCGTTGTTTTTTGCGACACTAACAATACGGATACAGCTTTTGGAACATATGGAACATACGATACCTATGAAACCGCAGACCATGTTATTAGAATGACATGGAATAAGAAAAAAGACCAAAAAGTTAATGATGGCTATAAAATTAGAGACTGTTGGATAATTATCAAAAAAAATTAAAAATTACTTGACAAATACTAAACCATCTGATATAATTAAATCATAGAAAGGAGATAAAAAAAATGTTGTATAGAATTGATCGGGAATTTGATGAGTATGTTGGGGCTGGAGAGTGGGAAACAAAACCTTATTACCAGTATGTATGCGGTCTGCGTAATGTTGGTAAAGCCTGTCTTGATGCTGATGAAAATGATAGAGTTGTAAAAATTGTTCATTTATGCTTTAGCGTTAAAGGTTTAATTGTCTGTCTTAAAAAAACTTGTTCTTCTTTTAAAAATCAGACTTCAAACTTGACAAAAGACGGAACAGATGTTATAATATAATTAGAAAATAAAAGAGAGGTAAATAAAATGTTTACTATTATGCTTTGGGATTCTGAAAACCTGTGGACTGAAATCGGTACCATCAGCGGTTGCGAGGCTGCTTATGAAGCCTATAAAAAGGCTTGTGAACTTGCTGAAATGGTTGGTAAAGATTGCGCCATATTTGACACCGAGACAGGCGAGGTTATCGCAAGTCTTGAGAGTGAGGGCTGAAAAGCCCTCACTTTTTTTGGCGGCGCGCTGGCGGTTGGAGGCGCGCCGAACTTCAATTATATCACAACCTTCGGGTTTTGTCAATAGGCAATTTGTACAAAAATTTTGACCAAAAATATCCCGAAATTTGTGCAATTTTTTTTCGTGAAAGGGTTGACAGCCGGTGCGGGGTATGCTATACTAGTATCATCAAGAGAGAGGAGAAACCCCACATGAATACAACACTGTTCGCCCACATGATTGACAAGTACAACGAGAAAGCCTATACCCATAACTACATTTATGGTTTTATCTTCCAGAACATGGTTTACATGGTATATGCCACCGCAGAAGTTATGCCCTATGTTTTAAAACTCGATAAAGCAAGCCGTGGCGCAGGTTATAGCCTTCGGTTCTGCCCGACAAAAGAACAGAAAGTATTTTTACTTTCCAAAGGTGCGCAGGTTCTTTGCTCCAAAGAATTTTTCGAACTGACCGTAGAAAAAAATAAGCCCTATAATAAGGGTGAAGTTTTTGAAAAGATGGTTACTGAATTTTACGGCCAAACCTGGGTAAAAGATAGAATCCCCTTTACAGAAGCAGGTGACATTGAAGTAAATAAAATTGCTTATCAAATCAAATTTGAAAAAGCCACTTTTACGACAGAAAAAACACTTGCAAGGATTTAAAAGTCCTTGCAAGTTTAAAAAATAAATATTGACTTTTAAAAACAATTTTGATATAATAATAATGAAGGGGGAAATAAAAAATGTCTTTAGAAAAAGCTATCAAGAGTGGAAAAGAACATAGAAAACCTTATTATAAATATTGCGAACAGATTGACCCATCTTGCCGGAATCATGGCGGCTGCCCGTGGTGCGAGGGAAACCGCAAATATAAATATATAAAAAAATATAAAAAAGACCTTGACAAATTAAAAGAATGGATGTATAATTAAATCAGAAAAAAGAAAGAGAGATAAAAAAATGACAGCTACAACAACAATCTTCTTCGACATGGATGGAACAATCGCAGACCTTTATGGTGTAGAAAATTGGTTAGATTACTTGCTTGCATCGGATGCTCTGCCTTATGAAATCGCAAAACCGCTTGTAAAGTTAAGCGCACTTGCAAGGGTTTTAAATAGACTTCAGAAACAGGGTTATAGAATCGGGGTTATCAGTTGGTTATCAAAAAATAGCAACACTGCCTACGATGAAAAAGTTACAAAAGCTAAACAGGAATGGCTTAGAAAACATCTTGCAAGCGTAACATTCGACGAAGTAAACATTGTAGCTTATGGCACCCCTAAACAGAACTTTGCTAAAACTGCAAATGATATCCTTTTCGATGATGAAGAAAAGAATCGCAATAACTGGATAGGAAAAGCCTTTGATGTGAACGACATCATGAAAATCCTCAAGGGGATGTAAAAATCCCCTTGACAAACTAGAAAGCATCTGATATAATTAAATCATCAAAAGAAGAAAGGAAAAATTAAAAATGAGAACTGTAAGTTATGAAGTAAGATTTCCGAATGGGTCTGTTGAGACCTCTGTGAATTATCTGGATATTAAGGCGCGGAAAGGCCGCATCCTACGAACCATTTTGACCGAGGTCGATGAGCGCACAGAAAAGTATCTGGCGCGGTCGGCGGTTCAGCGCGCTAAGGTTCGCGAACTTTTGAAAGCAAAGAGGGCTTGACCCTCTTTGTCCGGTCAAAAAATTTTAAAAAAGAGTTGACAAATAGTTCCTTTTATGATATACTATCAATAGAAAGAGAGGTAAAGAAAATATGAAAAATGTTATTCGTGTACTGATTATGATTATGGTTCTTTGTTTTGCAGTTCCCATTTCTGTTGAAGCAAAATCCGCAAAAACTGATTATCAGATTGCAAAAACTTTAGTAAAATCCACTCACAAACCAATGAAATTGGTCAAATATAATAGCAAAAAATCTAACTTTATTATTTCTCATAGAAAAGGAAAAAATTATATTGTTGTTGAAAAAATTGTTTCAACTTCAAGAGGAAATAAAAGTGGATTGACTTCTGACGGTTATTACATCGCCTATAATAAAAAAGTCCCCAAAGGACGGTTAGTAACAAGTTATATTATTTATGCCCCTAATTCAAATGAATTTGACGAGGTTTTGTGGGTAGTAGATAATGAAACTTATCGTTAAAAAGGGGGTTGACAAAATCAGCCCCCAATGATATAATTAAATCATCAAGAGAAGGGGAAAAATAAAAATGATTGAAAGATTTTTAAAATTTTATGAAGCGTGTTATAATAAAAAAATGTCTTTACGTTTAGATATTATTCATGAAAAATGTGAAGGTTGGTACATTTGTATAACTCATGAAGATTCCGACACTATAATTTTTAATAGTGATAACTGTTCTCTTAATCTCTTATGTGCTCATGCTTATATTGCTTTAGAAGAGTGGGCAAGAGAATTTATTGAACTGGAAGATATTGAAATTAATTTAAAATAAGTATTGACAAAAATAATTCTTTCTGCTATAATTAAATCATCAAAAGAAAGGAAGAAATAAAAATGACCGTACTTGTAACTAAAGCAAATAGTGATTATTGGTATAGAATTAGAGTTATTAGCACAATGGAAGATATTCAAAGATTTATCAAAGAATGTAAACATCCCATTATCATTGAAGAAAATAGTTATACTGATGATGCTATTTTTGATTTTTGGGAGGGGATGAAAGCTGAAGACATTCCCGTTATCAAAGAGTGTCCATTACATATTACAATTTATAATGATTATATAGAATAAAAATCAAAAGGAGAAATAAAAATGGATTATAAGTATGAATGCAAAGCCACTCTTGATGGTTATGCCCTTACAAAAGAAGAAAAAGAAGCCTGCTTAGAGTTGATTTCAAATATGAGAGCTGCAAAAGCGAGAAAGAGAGCAATAGAAGAACATAGAGAGAATTTGCGGTCGGTGGTTATTTCCACTATTGACGCAATCGGTTTAGAAGAGACTAAACGAATCATTAGAGAAATTAATAGAAATCTGCGGGGCGAGGAATAATCGCCCCTATTTTTTGGCCGGGCCGCCCGCGCTCGACACGGGCGGCTTTCTATTATACCACATGGCCGCACTTTTTGTCAAGTGAAAAGTGGCTGGCAGGTTGCACAAAGTTTTTCCCATAATTTTATGCAATATTACGACTTGTAATTTCTGAGAAAATCTACTATAATAATAATTGTCAAGGGGAGAGGCGAACAGTTCGAAGGACACTCCTAAAAAAATGACAAAGTTCTTCAAACCCTCTTCGAGGGAGAGACTAACAGCGTGATGGCACTCGAAAAAAAAGAAAAGAATTTAAAAAAAACCCCTTGACAAATCACTGAAAACCTGCTATAATAAAAGCACAAGATGAGAGAGGGGCAAGCCCCATAAAACGAGCCAGAAAGGCGAGTACGTAAAGTCGACTAAATCGTACAAAGTGGAGTGGGATACAGAGCTGAAGTCCATCTCGCTATGATAAGCGAAACTTTAACCTCTCAAAAATCTTAAAAAAGGGCTTGACAAACAAAACAAGATGTGCTATAATAAAGACAAGATAAAGGAAAGGCAACAAAATCGAAATAAGGTAGTCGGCAGAGCCAAGCGCCTTCTGATTACTTGAAAAGACGGAAAGCCAATCCAAAAAATCTTAAAAAAACTATTGACAAATTAAAAATCTTATGATATAATAAATACATAAGATAAAGAAAGGAAAGTGATTCTCATGCGAGACCCCCCGAAAGAAAAATAAAAAAAATAAAAAAAGTTCTTGACAAAATAAAAAAAATAAGTTATAATAAATACATAAGATAAAGAAAAAACAAAACACAAAAAAGAAAGAGGTGCTACACTATGACAAAGAAAGAGATGTTTGCTGAGATTCGTGCTATGGTTATCGACAATGCTGAGATGGTTGCTTTTATCGACCATGAGATTGAACTGCTCGATAGAAAGAGCAATGGAACTCGTAAGCCGACCAAGACGCAGGTCGAGAATGACGGCTTCAAGGCTGACATTCTGACGGCTCTTGCGGAAGCTGACGCTCCGCTGACTATCAAGGAGCTGTGTGCGGTTTGTCCGTCCATCGACGGTCTGACCAATCAGCGGATTACTCATCTGCTGACTGACCTTCGCAAAGATGGTCGGGTTGCTCGCTCCTACGTGAAGAAGGTTCCGTACTTCTCGCTGGGTAACGAGGGGGAGTAATCTCTCCCCCTCTGGGGTCTAACAACTGAATACTGATAACGCCTCGTCAAAATTGGCGGGGCGTTTTTGCACGCAAAAACGCCGATTTTCCATTATACTATATCCCGCACATTTTGTCAATTGACATTTTGCACAAAGTTTCCGCCGCAAAAATCCCAAAATTAGTGCAACATTACCACTTGATTTTTTTAAATTTTTTTGTTATAATGTATTTACAAGGTAAGGGAAAAAGCCTTGTAGGTGGTCAAGAAAAAAAATAAAAAAATTTTTAAAAAAACTCTTGACAAACTTAAAAAAATATGATATAATAAATATATAAGGTAAGGAAAGTCAAAGAAGTCAACAACAAAAAAATCCTAGGTAAATAAAAAAAGTTCTTGACAAAACAAAAACCTTATGATATAATAAAATCACAAAGAAAATAAAAAACAAATTAATCAAAAGAAAGAGGTAATGTGTAATGACAAAGAGAGAAATGTTTGCTGAGATTCGTAACCTTGTTGCTGATAACGCTGAGATGGTAGCTTTCATTGACCATGAGATTGAACTGCTTGAGCGCAAGTCCTCTTCTCCTAAGAAGCCGACTAAGACTCAGCTTGAGAATGACAATTTCAAGGCTGAGATTGTAACTTTCCTTGCTGAAGCTGATGCTCCCAAGAGCATTAAGGAACTTCAGGCTGAGATGCCTTCTCTTGAGGGGCTGAGCAATCAGCGTATTACGCATCTGCTGACTGACCTTGTAAAAGCTGAGCGTCTGACCAAGGATTATGTCAAGAAAACCCCTTATTACTCTATCAAGGCTTGAGCCTTGACAGATAAAAATTGTGGGGAAATGTAAAAATTTCCCCACAAACCCCTTGACAATCTGTAGGGGATGCGGTATAATTAAACCATCAAAAGAAAGGAAATAAAAAATATGACGTACAATCTGAATGGAAAAAATATTCGCATCCCCGATGCAGACATTGAAAATTTCATGAAAATGCTTGACCTCTCTAAAGATGAAGCGGTTAAAATGTGGCTTGAAGATGAGGGTTATCTTGAAAATGCGGAAGTCGAAGAGCTGACCGCAAAAGCCAAGGAAAACAAAGTTAGTCATGAAGCAAAGGCAAACAAGCCTAGAAAATCTGTTAAAAGAGAACGAAAACCCGATGAAGAAAAGGAAAATCTTATTGAAATCCTTGCAAATTGTCTGAAAAATGCGGGATTTGATACAGAAATTACCAACAAAAGCAAGATTATTGAGTTTAATGTCGGTGAAAATCACTATAAGTTGGATTTAATCAAACAAAGACAGCCTAAAAAGTAAAAAATCTGACAATTTTTAGCTGAAATTTCGTGAAAATGACGAAATTTCAGCTATTTTTTTGTGCAAAATTATCACTTGACAGCCGCAAGAAAGTATGGTATAATTGGCGGCCGGCTTACTATCGTGCCGGCCCGGGTCATCTGTCAATAGGTAATTTGCACAAAATTTTTCCGCAATCTTTGTGCAAATTGCCATCTTGTATTTTCCCGAAAATCTGATATAATAATAATTGTCAAGGGGATAGCGGAACGGCGCAGAGACTTGAGCCACTCCTTAGAGGGTTAATGGTCGGTGTAAAATAATCCGAAAAAAGTTTCAAAAACCCCTTGACAAACCTAAATAAATCTGATATAATTAAATCATCAAATGAAAGAGAGATAAAAAAAATGAACGTACTTGTAATTGACACCGAAACCGCTAACTCCATTGAACAGCCGATGCCGTATGATGTAGGCTATGCTATTGTTGATACTGAAACAGGAGAAATCCTTGTTGAGCGGTCTTTCGTGGTTGCTGAAATCTTCCTTGATAAAGAATTAATGAGTAGCGCATATTTTGCGAAAAAAGTTCCGCAATATTGGGAAGGTATCAAAAATGGCACTAGGGTTATGAAATCTGTATGTAACATCCGCAAACAGATTTTTGCAGATATGAAGAAATATCATGTTTCAAAAGTTGGTGCATACAACATGGGTTTTGATAATAGAGCCACAAAAAATGATATTCGTTATATTAGTGGTTCTATGATGAGATGGTTTTTCCCCTATGGAACAGAGCTGTTTTGCATTTGGAATATGGCTTGTACTTCTATTCTGAATACTGAATCTTTTGTGCGATTTGCGCTTGATAATGGTTTTATTTCAGCTTGTGGAAATATTCAGACAAGTGCAGAAGTTGCGTATAGATATCTGACAAATCAGACAGATTTTGTAGAAAGTCATACAGGTCTGGAAGATGTAAAAATTGAAGTTGCAATTATGCTTGCGGTTTTTCGGTCTGAAATGGAATACAGCGATAAAATTAATTCAGCTTGTTGGCAGAAAGTTCAGAAAACTAGAAAGGCGGTTTGTGGTGCCTAACTACAACCGCCCGGGCGAAAATTTTTTTAAAAACCGCTTGACAAAATAAAATTAATGTGATATAATTAAATTATCAAAAGAAAGGAAATAAAAAAATGATTATTTGGACTATTGAAGAGTTATACAATTGGGCAAAAGAAAATCAGATAGAAGATTTTACGGTTTTCACTTGTGATGAAGGATGTAGCACTAATATTTATGTCGAAGAAATTCAAGTTGATAAAGAAAATAAAACTATAACACTTTAAAAAAGGGGTTGACAAATACCAAATCATTTGCTATAATTAAATCATCAAAGAAAAGGAGATATAAAAAAATGTTTGAAAATGAAAAAACCGCACTCACAATGAATATTATTTTCTTTCTTCCTCTGCTTATTATCAACTTCTTCTGTTATGGAATCGACGGAGACATTGGATTTATTGAAGCGGTAAGAAAAGATTTTAAAAAAGTGATTGACAAATAATAAGCACTATGTTATAATTAAATCATCAAAAGAAAGGAAATGAAAAATATGTGGACTACTTATTGGTGGACAATTACAGACATTACTAGCGACTTTTGCGGTGAAGAGTTTCTTACAGAACTTCAGAATGGAACTTATAAAGACCATAAGAAATATGCGGAAAGCCTTTTTCCTGGGGTAAAACTTCACAGTCTTGGACAGGTTTCTGAATTTGAAGCCGAGTGTATGGGATTAGATACATACTAAAAAAATGCACAAAGAATCGCGGGAACGCGGTTCTTTTTTTGTATAATCCGCCTATTGACAATCCCTATAACCGGGTGATATAATTGTCGGCCCGCGGGCCACCGCCCAGGGCCGCTTCTCCCTCCCGCATCCCATATGCGATTTTTTTCCAGAACCTTGGCCCATATGACCGCATCCCATGGATTCCCAAAATTAGACCTTATATGGCGGCGACGGCGGGACCAATCCATCCGATCTCTTAAATGGCGCCGCCGCATTCCACGGCTTGAAAATTTCAAAAATTTTTTCTATAATATTTATATATATAAAAAATTTTCCCGCTTATCTGTTATCCGCACTTGAAAACTTAAAAAATTTTTTATATAATATAATTGTAAAAGAAAATATATATATTTTAAAAAAGGAAGAGAATAATATGGATCTATATGAAGCACTAAAACAGGGGACTAGTTCAGACGAACTTGTTAATGCGTTCTACCGCGATCTTAATGCTGCCAAATCCCGCATCGAAGAGGAAGAGGCTCAAAAGCTCGAAGAAGCCAAGAAAACCGCAGAAACGCAGGAATATCTTGAGATTGCTAGAGAGAACTTTGCAAATTCAATGCTAGAATATACTGCCGCACTCACTGGTTATTTTGATCTAGTAGAGGACGCCGCGATATATGATAATATGATGACTATTATTGAGAATCTTCTTGGTGATCTTGAAACTGAATTTGTTGAAAGTAAAAAGAATACCAAGAGTACAAAGGCAAAGACTAATACAGACACAAAAGACAAGAGTAAAGATAAAAACCTTAATCTAAAGCAACAGAAAAGTGATGAGGAAATCATTAGAGCTTTTCTAGAAACTCTTAAATAATTAAATTAATATAATATATAATTAAATAAAGAACAACAATAGCCTGGGAATTAATTCCAGGCTTATTGAGGTTGATGTAAACGGTCGTTTACCCGCTTTCAGTATCGTCATCAGGTCTAGTCCCGTGCAGTTCACTCTCACAATTTTTAACAACTCTCACAATTTTTAGCAACTTCATCCAATTTTTAATAACTTTATTTAATTTTTAATAATTCTCATAATTCTCAACAACTCTATTTAATTTTTAATAATTTTAGTAGCCTTAATGCTTCAATAACCTTAATAATTTTTATAATTTGCAACAACTTTATCCAATTTTGGTAACTTTATTTAATTTTAATAATTTTATTATAACTTTAATAACTTTATTTAATTAATAATCTTATCCAATAGCAGCTTCATCCAACCTTATCCAATCCCAATAGCTTTAT
>Ga0326514_10001797_pt1 | contig 13777 bp, 13 predicted proteins | sample 3_2548_0518_D_FD_203653 | JGI IMG/M metagenome (GOLD analysis project Ga0326514, IMG submission 203653) | Bovine rumen microbial communities from UC Davis, California, United States - 3_2548_0518 | ecosystem: Host-associated > Mammals > Digestive system > Stomach > Rumen | place: USA...
CTCTTGCTGGCGATTCGGCGTTGCCTACTGGCGAGGGTATAACTTTTTCCAACTCTGCCCGAAATTTTGACAAAGGGGGTATCAGCGTGACAAAAGCAAAATGGAAAAAACTGATTTTGGAGCAGCTGAACGCCCTTGGCACATATAAGCCGGCATTTGACAGCGTGATTGAGACCACTGCCGCCATACTGGAGCAAAGGGATAGAACGGCAAGAGAGTTTAAAGGCTCTGGCGGTTGCTCGGTGATCAAGTACACCAACAAAGGCGGCTCGACCAACATGACGAAGAATCCCTTGCTGACGTTGTGGGACGATCTGAACAAGTCAGCCCTTGCCTATTGGCGCGAGTTGGGACTGACGCCGTCCAGCTACAAGAAGATGGCCGGGGAGGGCGCAAAACCTGAAAAAAGGAGTGCTTTAGCCGATGCGCTGGCAGGACTTGACGGGTAAAAACTGGCCTGACGTGCTGGCATATACGGAGAGCATTCGCTCCGGGAAAAAGATTGCCTGTAAAGAACTGAAACAGGCGGTTGACCGTTTCTACAAGGATCTGGAGAATCCGGATTACTGGGTTGACACTAAAGCCCCAGAGTTCTGCATCCAGATCATTGAGCGGACGCTTTGCCATCAGCAAGGCGAGCAGCTGGACGGCACGCCTCTACGTGGCACTCCTTTCCTGCTGATGCCATTCCACAAGTTTATCATTTACAATCTCGTCGGGTTCAAGCTGAAAGGGACCGATATTGTCCGGTTCCACGAGGCGCTGATATTTATCCCACGGAAAAATGTGAAGACCAGTTTCGCCGCCGCTTTGGCTTATGCCCTCTCCCTCCTCTACCGCCGCTCAGGCGCAAAGACCTATATCACGGCAGCCGCTCTTATGCAGTCCCTTGAGAGTTTTAATTTTCTGGATTACAACATCCGCCGGATGGGCGAGGATTCAAATCACGGCGGCGCTATTAAGATCATAGACAACAACAACGAGCACTCCATGGAGGCAGCCCTCCCGGACGGCTCGTTTTTTATTCGGGCGCTGGCTGCCAATCCGGATGCACAAGACTCTCTTAACTGCAATATTGCAATTGCAGACGAGATCCACGCTCTGAAAAAGCCAAAGCAGTATAACCTCTTCAAGGAGGCTATGAAGGCTTATACGAATAAGCTGATTATCGGCATTTCCACAGCGGGAGACAACGAGAACTCATTTCTCGGCAATCGGCTGAAATACTGTCGCAAGGTTTTGGACGGCACCGTCACCGATGAGCAGTATTTTGTATTTATGTGCTGCGCCAACCCGGACGAGAGCGGCGAGATCGACTACACGAATCCCGTTGTGCATGAGATGGCGAATCCTGCCTACGGGGTGAGCATCCGTCCGGCAGAGATCCTTAACGACAGCTTGCAGGCGCAGAACGACCCACAGCAGCGGAAGGACTTTTTTGCCAAGAGCCTAAACGTCTATACGTCTGCACTGCGAGCCTATTTTAACATCGAGGAGTTCCGCAGGTCAGATGGCGAGTACAACTGGACACTGGACGAACTGGCACGTCTGCCAATTGACTGGTATGGCGGAGCAGACCTGTCAAAGCTCCATGACCTGACCGCCGCCGCTCTGTACGGTAAATATAAGGGCGTGGACATTATCATCACTCACGCCTTCTTTCCAGTCGTCGCTGCCCATATCAAGGCAGACGAGGACAACATCCCGCTATTCGGTTGGCAGGACGACGGATGGCTGACCATGTGTAACACTCCGACCGTCAATCATGCCGATGTGGTCAGCTGGTTTGTATCCATGCGTAAGCGCGGCTTCAAAATTCGGCAGGTCGGGCACGACCGGAAGTTCTGCCGAGAGTACTTTCTCGGGATGAAAGCGGCGGGGTTTAAGGTGTTTGACCAGCCCCAGTATTATTACAAAAAGTCAGAGGGATTCCGCTATATTGAACAGTCCGCCAAAAACGGAAGCCTCTACTACCTCCACTCAGAGGCTTATGAGTACTGCGTGGAGAATGTCCGAGCGATCGAAAAGACGGACGATATGATCCAATATGAGAAGGTTACACCAACGGAGCGCATCGACCTGTTTGATGCCTCCGTTTTTGCCGTTATCAGATACCTTGAGAATTTGGAGCGGCAGAAGAAAGGAAAGGACTGGTGGGGAGCCAAATGAGCAAGAAAAATCGGAAAACCCAGCAGAGGGCAAGAGCAGAGCCCTCACAGAAGAGGAGCGCCGTCTGGATGTGCGGATCGGACGCCTTTGAGACGTTGGCGTGCAGAGGGTATACTCCGCTATCCAAAAATCCGGAGATCATTGCCGCCGTTGATACCATTGCGAACCTGATCGCATCCATGACCATCCACTTGATGGAGAACACCCCGGCGGGAGACATCCGCATTCAAAATGAGCTGAGCCGAAAGGTGGACATTAACCCCAATCGCTACATGACACGGGCTACCCTTGTCCAGTGGATTGTCAAGACTATGATGCTCTCCGGCAACGGCAATGCGGTGATCTACCCCAGCACGCAGGGCGGGTACCTAGAGGATTTGGTGCCGGTGCCTGCCGCTAATGTGGTTTTTACGCCGGATGGCTGGGGCTACAAGATCACGATTGGGGGCGTGGATTACAATCCCGACGATCTGCTCCATTTCGTCTTGAATCCGGATGAGAACGAGCCGTGGCGGGGCATCGGCTACCGGGTGGCGCTGGCAGACGTGGCCAAAAGTCTGAAGCAGGCCGCTGTCACCAAGGACGGGTTTATGTCAAGCAAATGGAAACCGAGCCTGATCGTCAAGGTGGATGCGCTGACGGAGGAATTTTCCTCCCCCGAAGGGCGGCGGCGTTTGCTGGACAGCTACGTGGACACCACGGCCGCCGGAGAGCCGTGGATGATCCCCGCCGATCAATTTGACGTGACACAGGTAAAGCCGCTGACGCTGACAGATCTTGCCCTTCCGCAAGCGGTAGAGCTGGACAAGCGGTCTGTGGCTTCTGTCTTGGGGATCCCCGCTTTTGTGCTGGGCGTCGGCAGCTTTAACCGGGACGAGTGGAACAACTTCATCAGCCGGAAGATCATGTCCGTTGCCCAAATCATCCAGCAGGAGCTAACCCGGAAGCTGCTATATAAGCCGGAGTGGTACTTCCGCATGAATCCCCGGAGCCTGTACAGTTACGATCTGAAAGATCTTTCCGCCATTGCGGACGACCAGTACATCCGGGGCATCATGACCGGCAACGAGGTTCGAGATTGGCTGTCGCTGCCCCCGAAGGAAGGGCTTGACGACCTGATCATCCTTGAGAATTACATCCCGAGGGGCATGATCGGGGATCAATCCAAACTGAATGGAGGTGAGTAAATGGAACAGAGAGTGATGAGGATGCGTGATGCTACAGTCCGCGAGCGGGACGGTGGGCGCTATCTGGAGGGGTACTTTGCCGTATTCGGCGAGCCTTATCAGGTCTGCGCTGGCTGGGTCGAGACAATCTCCCCGGGCGCTTTTGCGCGATACCTTGCCACCGGTCAGGATGTCAAGGTGCTGTGGAATCACGATACCAATGTCGTCTTGGGCTCCACTGCCAACGGCACCGCCTCCCTGCGAGAGGACGAGACCGGACTGTTTGGCAGCGTGCTTATCAACGACAAAGATCAGGATGCCGTCAACGCCCATGCCCGTGTAGAGCGTGGAGACGTGGACGGCTGCTCTTTTGGGTTTGAGATCGCCCGCCAAGAGGAGTGGTGGGACGACGATGGCGTCTACCACACACGCATCATGGAGGTGGACCCCCTCTATGAGGTCTCACCCTGCACATTCCCCGCCTACACCTCCACCAGCATCAGCGCACGGGCGGCGCAGACTCTGGTGGAAGCCAGGGAAAAGCTGGAGCGCGCACAGGCAGAACGACGCAGGCAGTGGCGAGAGCAGATGCTCGCCAGAGTGAAAGGAGTATAAAAATGGCACTTAAGACCCTGATGCTGAGACGCAGCATCGACAAGAAGAAAGCCGAGCTGGAGGAGCTGCGTAATAAGGACGCAGAGTTTTCCACCCGCGAGGCGGAACTGGAGACCGCCATCTCCGAGGCGAACACCGCCGACGAGGAGCAGGCTGTCACCGAGGCTGTAGACGCATTTGAGGCGGACAAGACCGCCCACGACACTGCAAAAGCCGGTCTCGAGCGCGAGATCGGCGAGCTTGAGGCAGACCTCGCCAATGAGGAGGCGAAGAAGCCCGAAAACACCACAGCTCCCAAAGAGGAGAGAAAGGATGAAAAAATCATGAATATCAGAGACAGCTTTTTCGGTCTGGACGTACAGGAGCGCAGCAAGCTCTTTGAGCGTGAGGACGTCAAGGCGTACATTGCAAAGGTGCGCTCCATCATGCGGCGCGATGCCGGCGACATCACCAACGCGCAGGTGCTGATCCCCCAGGTGATGCTCCCCTATCTGCGGCAGGTGATCGAGGAGAGCTCCAAACTGCTCAAGCACACCAACCTCCAGCGCATCCCCGGTGAGGGTCGGATGATCATTGACGGCGGCTTCCCCGAGGCGGTCTGGACCGAGATGTGCGGCAAGCTCAACGAGCTGACCCTCTCCTACAACGACGTAGAGATCGGCGGCTATAAGGTCGGCGGCTACGTTTCCGTCTGCAACGCACTGTTGGAGGACTCCGACATTGCCCTTGCGTCGGACATCATTACCAAGCTCGGTCAGGGCATCGGCTATGCCGTTGACAAGGCGATCGTCTACGGTACTGGCACCAAGATGCCGCTGGGCATCGTCACCAGACTGGCACAGGCCACCCAGCCCTCCGACTATCCCGCCACTGCTCGCGCATGGGCGGATCTGCATACCTCCAACATCATCTCCGTCACTGCTGCCAACAGCACTGGTATCAAGTTGTTCCAGCAGCTCGTGAGTGCTGCCGGCGCCGCTCGTAATAAGTTCGCACGCGGCAACCGCTGGTGGGTGATGAACGAGACCACCAAGAGCAAACTGGTGGTCGAGGCTATGAGCATCAATGCCGCTGGCGCCATCGTCTCCGGCATGGGCGATACGATGCCTGTCATCGGCGGCGCTATCGAGACGCTGGATTTCATCCCCGACAACGTCATCATCTTTGGCTATGACGGGCTCTATCTCATGGCTGAGCGTGCTGGCATCAAAACCGGTCAGAGCGAGCACTACCTGTTTACCGACGACAAGACAGTCTTCCGCGGCACCGCTCGCTATGACGGCAAGCCTGTGATCGCAGAGGGCTTTGTCGCGATTGGCATCAATGCCGCGACTGTCTCCGCTTCCGCCGTCACCTTTGCGGCGGATGCTGCTAACGTCGTCAATTCCAACCCTTAACAGACGAGGGCTTGAGCAATGACGCAGAGTGACATCTTTGAGCTGCTCAAGACGGACATCGGCATGGTGATGATAGACGACACGCGCAGCACACTCCTCAATCAGGAGATCAGCGCTGCAATATCGTTTATCCGCCGCGAGGGCGTCGATTTGGAGGAGCCGTACAGCGCCGAGGACGGCGATCTAATCCTCATGTATGCCGCTTACTTGCATCGCAAGCGGGCGACAAACGAGCCGATGCCGAGAATGCTCCGCTATGCTCTCAACAACCGAGTGCTCTGGAGGGGTGATGGCGGATGCTCTTAGACAGCGGCATTGCAACCATCTGGAGGGGCGTCAATTCTGCCCCTCCGGGCGGTAAGCCGTCCGTAAGCTACACGCAGATGCTGTGGCGGAGCTACTACGGTGAGAAAACCGTTGGAATTAACCGCTACTACACGGCAAAAGCCCACGACGACCGAGCGGACCTGCTCATTGAGATGCAGCGTTGTCCGGATATCAGCACGGCAGACCGATGTGCGGTTGAGAGCTATGGCTCTGGCGGTGTCGCTCGCTACTACAAGATCTTGATGGTGCAGCACATAACGGACGAGTGCGGCCTGCCCGCAACCGACCTGACGCTGGAAAGGATTGATTCCCTTGACGCCCCTTGAGACGCTGAGAGCCGCCCTTGTGGCGCTGACGGAGAAAACCTATCACTACACCGCCCCACCGAATGAGACACCTCCATACCTCATCTGGGCGGAGGACAGCCGCAACGACTTTGAGGCCGGAGGCCGCCACTGCGAAAAAGCGTGGCAGGGCACCATTGACCTATACACAGTGGATGAAGCTGACCCCCTGACAGGACAGGTGGAGGCGGCGCTTGACGGTCTCCCCTGCTGCGCATGGTACATCAACAGTACGCAGTACGAGGAGGACACGGGACTTATCCATCATGAGTGGGTCTGGACGGTGGCGTGATGGCAAAAATCCAATGGACGAAAGCACTGGAGGACTACGCCATCCAGATCAACCGCCTGTCGTTGAGAAGTCCGAATATCTGCTCCAAGGCTGTCTACGAGATGGCCAACATCGTGGCGAATGAGATCAAGGAGCAGCTCAACTCCCTCCCGGCAGAGCCGGACCCCGAGGGCCTGAAAGCGTGGAAAGAGGGGCGAAAGGCAAAACTGACCGTCAGCGAGAAAAAAGCACTGATTGACGGCTTTGGCATCTCTCCCATGCAGAGGGATGACGGCTTTTATAACGTGAAAGTTGGCTTTGACGGCTACGACAATGTGGAAACGCAGAGTTACCCCAACGGACGGCCTATCGTGATGATTGCCCGAGCGGTCGAGAGCGGGAGCAGCGTGCGGGAGAAAACGCCGTTTGTCCGCCCTGCGGTCAACAGGGCGCGGAAAAAGGCTATCGACGCCTGTGACCGAATTATCAACGAAGAAATGAAAAAACAATCCACTTGAGCGGCAGATGTGTCTGCCGCTCGTCTCTTTAGAAAGGACTGAATAAAATGGCACTTGTAACCACTGGTTTTTCCAAGCCTTACGTTGCACTGTATAGCGCCTCCGGCACTAACGTCACCTATTCCGGCGGCATGGAGCTGGGGCGTGGCGTAGAGGTCAGCATCGAGGCGGAGGCTGCTGACGATAATAACTTCTACGCCAATAACGAGATCGCGGAGACTGAAAGTGGGCGCTTCAAAAAAGGCTCCGCGACCATTACCGTTGATGGATTGGAAAACGCTGCTGCAAAGCTGATCCTCGGTCTGCCCGCAGCGACTGAGGTTGGTGGCGTCTCCATGCAGGGATACGGCGACTCGGCAGAGCCTCCCTATATCGGCTATGGATGTGTCCGCCGCACCATGTCTAACGGCGTCACAAAGTACTGGCCGCTGATCCTCCCCAAGGTAAAATTCGCCATTCCTGCGGACAACGCCAAGACACAGGAGGAGGATATCGACTGGCAGACTCAGGAGCTCGAGGCGACCATCTTCCGCGACGATACTGAAGCCAGAAACTGGAAGCTGATCTCCGAGGCTGGGCTGGAGACGGAAGCTGCCGCCTATGCTGTCGTCATTAGTATCCTGGGCCGAGGTGACGCGTAATGGCATCTATCACAGTTTTTGGCAAGGAGTATCCGCTGTTTTACACCGTCGCGGCGCAGGATCGCCTTGCCAAACGTTTTGGCAAACTGGAGCACATCAAGGAGGCCTTTGATACGGAGCTGGGCGCAGCCGCCGTCACGGATAACGCCGCTTTTATCGCATCTGCCCTGATGCAGGGCGCTGAGGAACGGGAGCGTGTCCGTTGTATTGCTTTTGGCGAGGAGTTTCTCGGCCACAAGGCGCTGACCTATGAGCAGCTTTGCGCCGTTCTCCACCCCACCGAAATCGGCGAGGTGATGAAGCAGGCCATGGCCGCAATGAAAGACGGCAGCCAGGTGACGGTGGAGGCTGAGGCAAAGAGCGGAAAAAACGCAGACGCCACGCAGTGAAAATCAACACTGCGTGGCTTTTGCACACCGGCATGAAGGCGGGGCTGACCAAGTGGGAAACTCTGACCTCCAGCCCTGGCGAAATCCAAGACCTTGCCGCTTGTGCCGCCATTGCAAATGGGGCAAAGCAGAAGATTAGATTGAGCCTTGATGAGGCTCTGGAATTGAGGTGATACCATGGCAACAGATATCGGACCGAAAATCGGTCTCGACGGCGAGGCTGAGTTCCGCAAAGCGCTCCAGGCAATCTCGACACAGGCGAAAACGATGGCGTCCGAGATGAAAGCCGTCACCTCGGAATTCGACAAGAACGATACCAGCCAGGAAAAGCTCACCAAGCAGACCGAGGTGCTCAATCGACAGATCGAGAACCAGAAAGCGAAGCTTGAGATGCAGAAGCAAGCACTGGAGGCCAGCAGAGAGAAATTTGGCGATGCTGGCGCAGCTACCCAGAAATGGCAGAAAATCGTCTATGACTCCACCGCCGATCTTAATCGGATGGAGCACGAGCTGAATGATGCCGAGAGCGCCATGGGCGACTACGGCGACGAGACGGAAAAAGCCGCAGAGCAGACGGAGGACGCCAAGGAAAAGTTTTCGGATGTCGCCGGTACGGTCGCAGAGGTAGGCAAGGCAATTGCTGCGGCTGCTGTTGCAATCGGAGCGGCGGCCGTTGCAGCCGGAAAAGAGATCTGGGACATGGCAAACGCAACCGCTGAAGCTGGGGACGAGATTGACAAGATGTCGCAGAAAATCGGCATCAGTGCAGAGTCCTATCAGGAATGGGGTTATGTGTTTGAACGCTGCGGAACAGACGTCAACAACCTCCAATCTGGGATGAAAACACTGTCCTCCGTCATTGCCGATGCAGGAAACGGTTCTGCTTCTGCTGCGGATAAACTGGCGGCAGTCGGTCTTTCCGTTGACGACCTGAACGGGAAAAGCCAAGATGAGCAGCTGTCCATTGTGATTGCGGCGCTGCAGGATATGGAGTCTGGCGCGGAAAGAACATCCGCCGCAACAGATCTGCTCGGGCGATCTGCTACGGACATGGCGGCAGTGCTCAACATGACAGCCGAAGATACGGAGGCGCTCAAGCAAGAGGCGCAGGATTACGGCATGGTCATGAGCGACGATGCGGTCAGTGCATCTGCCGCCTTTGAGGACAGCCTCAGCAAGTTGCAAGGCACTATAGGCGGTGTAAAAAACAGCATGGTTGGCGAACTGCTCCCCGGCATTACGCAGATCATGGATGGTTTTTCCGATCTGGTTTCGGGAAACGAGAATGCAGGCGAGGAAATCAAGGCTGGAGTAGAGTCTGTTATCGAGACTGTAACCGGCATGATACCGGAGGCAGTAAGCATAATCACTACGATTGCGGAGGCAATCCTGGAAAACGCTCCGTCGATTATCCAAGCGCTGGCGCAGGGCATTATTGATGCGATACCGCAGCTGCTCCCCGTTGTTACCGCCGTCGTGATAGATCTGATAAACACGCTCGCATTGCTCCTGCCGGAGATCATCAACGCAGGCATGCAGATTCTCATCTCGCTGGCTCAGGGCATTGCCGAAGCGGTTCCGACGCTGATACCGCAAATCGTCCTTGTTGTGACCCAAATTGTGCAAACCCTCATCGATACTCTCCCGCAGTGGCTGGACGCTGAACTCCAACTGATCACGGGACTGGCGCAGGGTATACTCGACGCAATTCCGATACTAATTGACGCTCTACCGGAGATTATCACCGCTATTGTAGATTTCTACCTCGGCTCCATCCCGGAGATCATTGACGCCGGAATCCAGCTTTTGACCTCTCTCGTGGACGCTCTGCCGGAGATCATCGAGGCGATTGTAGACGCTATTCCGGAAATCATCGAGGGTATCATCACCGCCCTTATGAATAACATTCCGGCAATCGTAGACGCAGGAATCCGCCTCCTTACGTCGCTGATCCAGAACCTTCCAAAGATCATCCTAACCATCGTGCAATCTATTCCCAAAATTATCTCCAGCATTGTCAGCACGCTTGCCGGCAACAACGGGAACATTGCCGAAACGGGCATTAAGCTATTCACATCCCTGGTTGATGGCTTGAGCACCATTCTGATCGAAATCGGCAAAGCGGTGATAGAGATTGCACTCGGCATCATCGACGGTTTCAACGAGTACATGGACTCCTTTGGCGAAATTGGTGAAAACATTGTCCGTGGACTGTGGGAGGGTATCACAAGCCTCGCACAGTGGCTGTGGGACAACGTTTCAGGCTGGATTTCCGGCATCTGGGACGGCATCTGCGACTTCTTCGGCATCCATAGCCCGTCCCGTGAGATGGCGTGGATTGGACAAATGCTCGTAACCGGTCTCTCCGACTCTATTGATCGGTACGGCGATGACGCTGTTGCCGCAGCAGAGGAAATGTCTGAGAATGTGCTGGACGCCATGCCCAACTACGCGGACGCCATGGCGCAGAGCATGGATGCATCGGCATTGCGCCACGCCGATCTTATCGATCAGATGTCGGGTGGCGTCAATGTCAACCTGACAGGCGGCGCGGACACGCTGTCGACCGGCGTCAACATGGGCGGAGTGACCATTGTAGTCAACGCTGCACAGGGGCAGGACGAGAACGCTATTGCGGACGACGTAATGTGGAAACTGGAAAATCTGTATGAGCGTAGGGAGAGGGTGTTTGCATGAGAGGACGAGGCTATTTCAACTATAACGGCAAAGTGTCCAGTGCATACGGCATTGAGATCGAGGCGTATCCGGACAGTACCGCTGCGGAGAAGATTTTTGAAAAAATCACAGTCCCCGGCAGAAACGGTGAGCTCATCCGTGACACGGGCTCCTATCGCAATGTCACCCGCGCATACTCGGTGTATATCCACGCTGCACCATCTAACCTCCCGACGGCGGTTCGTGCCGTCGCCGGTTGGCTAATGGGCGGCAGTGGCTACCGCCGGTTGGAGGACAACTATGATCCGGATATCTACCGCATGGCGGCATTTTCCGGTCCCGTGGAGATGTCCAGTTTTTTTGATACTCATGGCCGAGGGCGGCTCGCTTTTGACTGCAAGCCCCAAAAGTACCTTAAGAGCGGCGAACGGCTCATCTCCATCGCAAAGTCCGGCTCCATCCTCCACAATCCCGGCTTTATGGCCCTGCCCCTCATTACCGTCTACGGTTCCGGGGCGGGAACGCTCTGGGTTGGAGACTATCCGGTGCAGGTAAAGGCGCTGACCGACAGCCTGACATTGGACTGCGAGACGCAAAATGCCTACAAGGGTACGATCAACCAAAACGCCAACATCTACGCTCCCGTCTTCCCTTCCCTCTCGCCCGGCAACAGCGCTATCGGCTGGAACGGAGGAATCACGGGAATAGACATCGTGCCGAGGTGGTGGGTGCTGTGAGCTATCCAATCCTGTATAGCAGTACTGCGACAACATACACCAACAACGGGATTGGCGTGCTGTCGGATGCGCTCTCGTGTGTTGTGACGGAGGAGCGCAACGGCGCATATGAGTTGGAGATGCGCTATCCGGTTGACGGTATCCATTTCTCGGACATTTTCCAGCGATCGATCATCCTTGCCAAGCCTAATCCGGTAGATGATCCGCAGCCATTCCGCGTCTACAGGATCACAAGTCCGCTCAGCGGCATTGTGACGGTGTATGCAGAGCATATCAGCTATGACCTGTCCGGTATACCGGTCTCGCCATTTACGGCGACATCCGCCGCATCCGCAATGGATGCGCTGGAGGCAAATGCCGCCGTTACCTGCCCGTTTACGTTTTGGACGGATAAGACGACATCTGGGACGATGACCGTGACGGCTCCCGCTTCTGCTCGTGCGCTGTTGGGCGGGGTGCGAGGGTCTGCCCTTGACGTGTATGGCGGAGAGTACAAGTTTGACCGCTGGACCGTGCTCCTGTACGCGCAGCGGGGGCAGAATCGTGGCGTCTCGATCCGGTACGGCAAAAACCTGACCAACATTGAGCAGGAGCAGAACTGCGCCAGCGTCTACACGGGCACCTATCCCTATTGGATTGGCTCTGACGGAACACTTGTGCAGTTGCCGGAAAAAACCATCAACGCCTCGGGCAATTACGACTTTACTCGCATCCTATCTCTCGATCTCTCCCAGGAGTGGCAGACGGCTCCGTCTGCGGCCCAACTGCGGAGCAAGGCCAGCAACTACATGGCAGCAAACGCCATTGGGACGCCGAAGGTGTCTCTCAGCGTCTCCTTCGTGCAACTGGAGCAGACGGAGGAATACAAAGATCTCGCCTTGCTGGAGCGGGTGGAACTCTGCGATACCGTAAACGTGGAGTTCCCGGCGCTCGGCGTCAGCGCAACCGCTAAGGTGGTATGCACAGTATACGATTGCCTTATGGATCGGTATGACAGAGTTGACCTGGGAGACGCACGGGGCAGCATCGCAAAGACGATAGTGTCCCAGGCACAGCAGATCGCCGACATCCCGTCCCAGACCAAAAGCGTGGTGCAGACGGCGGTGGACGAGGCAACCGCACTGATCACAGGCGAGTCCGGAGGCTATGTTGTCCTCCGTACCGACGCCGCCGGAAAGCCTTACGAAATCCTGATCATGGACACGCCGGACATTGAGACTGCGGTTAAGGTATGGCGGTGGAATAAGGCCGGGTTGGGGTACAGTAAGAGCGGTTACAACGGCCCTTATGGGACGGCAATCACCCAAAGCGGTGCCATTGTGGCGGACTACATTACCTCCGGCACTATGCAGGCCAACCGCATCAAAGGCGGCACGCTGTCCCTCGGCGGAGCCAGCAACGGCAACGGCGTGCTAAAAATCTACAATGCCTCTGGTGCTTTGGTGGGCAAGTGGGACGCATCCGGTATCAATGCCATTGCGGGAACCGTTGGCAACTGGGTCATTGGCGCAACTACTATCTCCCAGTCTCACACGGCTGCAGATGGAAAGGCCTATACGGTTGTCCTTGCCAACTACGCAAACGATGGCAATACCAGCAGAGTGTTTCACTGTTCCGTGGACGGCGTAGACACCTTCCAAATCCTGCGCAATGGCAAGGTGTATGCCAAAAACGCTGACATTACCGGCAAAATCACGGCCACCAGCGGCTCATTCACCGGCGAGGTAAAAGCCACCAGCGGCTCGTTTGACTCTGTTACCATCGGCAACTCGACGATAACCGGCTCCAGTTTTTCCGGTTCCGCTGGCACAGTCTCGGGCGGCACATATAGCAGCCCGAAAATCAACGGTGGAACTCTGGGCAGCTCCACCGGAGGGACTTACGTCGGCACTATCTCCGGCGGAACGCTATCCAACAAAACGGGCGGCACTTATGTGGGCACGTGCTCTGGCGGCAAGATCAGTTCTTGCTCCCTCGGTGGCACGGCGCTGGAAATCGGCAGCGGAACAGGCGATTTTTCCGCATCCAGCAGCAGCGTGGCCAGAGTCTACGGCGCAACATGGGTGCAGCTCAAAGCCGGGAGCAAGCTGGCACAGTTTACCAGCGGCGGCTATTTTAGCGTTCCAAACATGAGCGTCTCAGGCGATTTGAGCGTCAGCGGCACGAAAAACCGTGTAATCGGCACAGCCCACTTTGGCCAGCGCTGCCTATCGGCCTTTGAGACGCCGCTTGCCACATTTGCCGACTACGGCACAGGAAAGCTGGACGAATCCGGCACCTGCTATATCTGCCTCGACCCCGCCTTTGCCGAGACGGTGAATCCCTCCCATTCCCCTACCGTGTTTTTGACGAAATACGGGCAGGGTGACATCTGGGTGGAGACGGTGGCGCACGATTGCATCTGCGTCAGTGGAACGCCTGGATTGCCCTTTGCGTGGGAAACCCGCTATATGCAGGCCAACACCGTGGAGGAGCGGCTACCAACCATCAACTACGGCGATCCGATGGAGGAGACGCTGGACTTTGC
>Ga0326514_10001798_pt1 | contig 13777 bp, 14 predicted proteins | sample 3_2548_0518_D_FD_203653 | JGI IMG/M metagenome (GOLD analysis project Ga0326514, IMG submission 203653) | Bovine rumen microbial communities from UC Davis, California, United States - 3_2548_0518 | ecosystem: Host-associated > Mammals > Digestive system > Stomach > Rumen | place: USA...
TTTGTCAAGTGTTTTTTGAAAATTTTTTTAATTATTTTAGGATTTTTTTATTATATCAAATGGATGCTTATCTATTCTTTTTTTATCCGAACAAATGTTCGATTGGAAACAGGATTAGCTACGACTTACTTCGGTTAGTCACGACTAACTCAAGACTAAATAAAAAAGCCTTGCTTTTGCAAGGCTTTATTTTATTCTACTGTAATTTTCTCAATAGCAAAACCATAAGGATTTTGATAGTCTTTTTCAGCAGTTTTTTGTTCTTTGTTCCAACCTTGATAAATGTATTTGTTCTCTTGTACTTCTTTAACAAAAGCTTCAGCCTTCTTTTTTGAAGTGAAGTATTTTTCTACTGTCTGGAAACCATCTCTGTCTGTAGAATACCAATAATCATAAGCTTGATAGCTCACTTTATAAATTGTTGTCATAGTTCTTTACCTTTCAATCACTCTTTGTGATTGCCTTTCCTTTATTATGTATTTATTATAACATCGTTTATTGTATTTGTCAAGTGTTTTTTAAAAAAATATAATTTTTTTTATTTCTATTAGATTGAGTTAGTCAAGACTAACTCTTGCTGTTTTGGGAATGTCACTAATCGAGCAAAGTAGCAAAACGCCGAACGAATTTGCTCAAAATAGATTAAATATTAAAAATTCGGCTCGCTACGCCCTTCAGCGAGCCGCCAAATAGATGCCGATTTGTTCAAAGTTTAGTCATTTTACTCATTAGCACTCCTACGCTAAGTCGGCTAATGAGTGAATTCGTTCAAAGTTTTATTAATTCATTCCTTTTTGATTTTTTCCAGTTAGTCGTCACTAACTCCGCAGTTTTAGGAACAACAGAAAATGAGCAGATTGGCAAAACGCCGAATAAAATGGCTGGAAATCTACAGTATAATAAAAAAGCGGATCGCTATGGCAGTCAGCGATCCGAGCTTTACTAATTGATTTTCGTTTTTCATTTATAAAAATAAAAATCATTTATTTATTTATTATCATTGTTGTTGTTCTTTTGTTTATCATTGTTGTTGTTCTTTTGTTTATCATTGCTCTCTTGTTTGTTTATTATTGTCTTTTTGTCCCACCTATTGATTCGTTTGGCTTTTATTTTGAAATCAATCATCTACGCAGTGTTTCTTGAAATGTGTTCTGGTTAGTAAAAAATAAAAAATATTAATCTGGTATAGGGGGGTCTATTTTGGGATAATATTTTTAAATTTTTGTATTTCTCTCTTGGCTGGTCAAAAAACTCTCCAAACTATTTTTCGATTTCAGAACACGACAACTCCAAACTATTTTTCAAAATCAGAACACGATAAATCACCTATTAGAACCAGAACACGAACTATACCTTTTTGGAAAAGTCACTTCCCCACTACGCAACACTTTACATTCCTCATCCGGTATATTATACATTACCAAATGGCAATCACTTAAATCAACCTTGTGTTCTGTTTTACTAAAATACTCTTTCAATTCTTCTACACTTCTGCAACCAAATAACTCTTTATCTTCAGTGAGTTCTATATCACTAAATCTTGCTTTCCCATTTAAATCAAACCAAGGTCCGCCGCCATCCGCCTTTTCATATCTGTATATCTTCATTTTATCACCGTCCCATGCTTGCTCATTGATCTCATTCTCATTACCAATCGTTTAATCCATTGATTATCACAACTTAAATCAGCAACAATGTAATCCGCCTCTTTAGCAATCTTATCCAATAGATCTTCCGCATCCCGCCTATACAAAAATTCCATTGGTGCGCCATTCTTTTCCGCCCATTGTTCTCCTATTGTTTTTATGCGGGCGCCGGTCTTGTCGGTCTCAATACCAGTGCCGCCGCACACAACAGTAAAAAGAAAAAATTGACTATCTTCAATTAGTTTCTGCATTGTCCGATCTAGCTTCTCATAATCACTGAATCCCGCAATCACAAGTTTCATAACAATAATCTCCTTTCTCATTATAATTATATTATACCACAAAATTTTTTAGATGTCAAGTCTAAGAAAAATTTGACAACTAAAAAAATTTATGGTATAATATAATTAGAGAAAATGATGAAAGGAGTGCCACAATGGAACAGAAAGCTAATCAAGGCACTAACTCTAATGATTATATTAAAATGGATTGGAATATAAAAACTGCGGAAGCCCGTAAACAAAAGGTAGAAGAAATAATAGCAAACACTCCCGCAGAAAAACTAACTCCCGCCTATTTAGAAAAAATGGCTGATTATATCCTATTTGAAATGGATAAAGAAGAAAGAAAAAAGAAAAAGATACTTACTGATAATCACATGGTAACAGTAAATAAAAGAGAATTATCTTTTGAAGGTTTAATAGATAAATTAGAAAGCGGAGAGTCGGCAGTTCATAATATAATTGCTAATGATAAGAATATTCTTTTCACTCCTAAAAATTCTATAACCCAAAAAGATCTTAAAGAAATTCCTTTTCTTAAAGATTTAAAACAAGATATTGCTATTATAAACGAAAGAAGAAAAGATAAAGTGGGGAAGGCGGCATTCGTTTATAAGAAATGGGCAATAGAGTTAAGTAAAGATCAATATACAATAAAAGATTGTTATAGAAAACCAATTCGTTTTAAAAGTGCATTTAATAATAGTTCCTCTTTTGGTATTGATTTATCTGATAATATTTGGATTGATGCGGAAGGTGAGATTCATAATGATAGTAAGATAAATCTATTTAATCCAAAACATGTATCTTTATTATTACAATACTATGTAAAATTAAAACAAGATAAATATGATATTTTTACAAGTGACATGCATTATTTATTAGAGGATTTAGAGGTCTATATAGATAGAGCTTTAGAAGAAAAATATCCCATGTATTATGATTTATTAATTTATAAATTAGATGGATTAAAAAATCAAGATATACAAGAAAAATTAAATAAGGATTATGGGATTAAACATTCTGTTGAGTACATATCTTCTTTATGGAAAAACAAAATACCTAAGCTAATTGCGGAAGAAGCTGAAAACAGTTGGCTTATATGGTATTATACAATGAAAGAAAAAGGACAATGGAAAAAATGTAATTCTTGTGGTCAAATTAAATTAGCTAATAATAGATTTTTTTCAAGAAATAATACCAGCAAAGATGGTTGGTATAGCATTTGTAAAGAATGTAGAAATAAAAAATATCAAGAAAGAAAAAAGAAAAAATAATTATTAGGAGGAATTAATTTGGCAGAACAAAGATATTGTCCTAGGTGTAGAAAGACAATGTCAGAAGTCAATTTTTACACCTATAAGAATAAAGAAAAAGCGGAATTGTGTAAATCCTGTCAAACAGCACATATAGACAACTGGGATCCAGAAACATTCCTTTGGCTTTTAAAGGAATTTGATGTACCCTGGATAGAGCCAGAATGGAATGTGCTGCGGGATCGCGCTTATCAGACTGCTAAACAAAAGAATCCAAATCACCCTATGTTGACTGGAATGAGTGTATTTGGAAAGTATCTTTCTAAAATGAAACTTAAACAATGGAACCAGTTTACTTGGGCAGATACTGAGATGTTAAAAGAAAGGCGGGAGGCGGAGCGGAAGGCCGCTGAAAATGGTAGCGCAGAATTAAAAGAAGATAAAATTGCGGCAATGAAAGAAGCATTTGAGCGAGGAGAAATAACTGAAGCTCAATATCAAACTTATGCGGAAATCAATGCTCCAGAGCCAGAATTTGAAAGAGTAGAAGGTCAAATTCAACAAGTAGGGCAAACGCAACAATCCGCTTATGAACAAGTAGAACTTGTTGATGTAGGTGCGGATCTTACTGATGACGATAAAAGATACCTTGCTATGAAATGGGGAAGACTTTATCGTGCAGATGAATGGGTTTACTTAGAGCAAAAATATGAAGGTTTTATGAATAGTTTTGATATACAAGGAGAAGGTCGTATTGAAACTATGAAAATGATTTGTAAGACCTTATTAAAAATGGATCAAGCAATAGACTGTGGAGATGTAGATACTTTCCAGAAATTATCTAGGGTTTATGACACTATGATGAAATCTGCAAAATTTACTGCTGCACAGGATAAAGAAAGTAAAAGTGACTTTGTTGATTGTGTTGGTGAATTAGTTGCCTATTGTGAAGAAAATGGTGGTCAAATACCTAAATTTTCTCTTGATGCGGATTACGATGTTGTAGATACAATAATAAAAGATTTAAAAGATTATACGAAATCATTGATTTATGAAGATAAAGCTCTTGCTCAAGAAGTAGAAAATTATTTGAAGAATAGACAAATTGCAGAACAAATGAAACGAGAAAGAATAGAAAGCAAACAAAAAGGAGAATCACAACCTGAAATAAAAGATGAAGATTTTAAAGATTTTTCAGAAGAGATTGAAAAACAAAAGGAGATAGATAGGAACGCGGAAGGCGGTGAACTTGAAGATTGAGTTTACAAAATTTATTAGACCTATCTGAACTAAGAGATAGTAAAAAAAGCGGACTATCAGAAGAGCGTTTAAAAGAGCAAGTTGATAATTTAAGACCTATAATTGCATTTTTTAGAGAATATCCAGATTATTTGGTAGATTATATGAAAGGAGAAAATAGCACTTTTCATTTTTATTTCTATCAAAGAATTTTTTTGCGGGTGGTGATGCGTCATAGATATGTGTATGCCACATTCCCGCGTGCTTATTCAAAATCATTTTTAAGTATGATGGTTTTAATGCTTAGATGTATTCTTTATCCTAATAGTCATTTATTTGTAACTACAGGGGGAAAGGAACAGGCTGCTAGTATCACAATAGCGAAGATTGAAGAAATATGTAAGCTGATTCCCGCGCTAAATAATGAAATAAATTGGGATCGAGGAGTTTCTAAAAAATCAAAAGATAATGTAAATTATGTATTTAAAAATGGTTCTTCAATAGATGTACTTGCTGCAAGACAGAGTTCCAGAGGTCAGCGTAGAACTGGCGGACTTATGGAGGAGTGTGTCCTTATTGATGGGGATATTCTTAATGAAGTTGTTATCCCTACAACCAATGTCGATAGATTATTACCAGATGGAACTCGTCACCAAGAAGAAGTAATTAATAAAAGTCAAATATATATTACTACTGCGGGATGGAAAAATTCCTTTGCTTATGATAAACTAATAGAGCTTTTAATTCAAGGATTAGTTGATCCAACTGAAGCTATGATTATAGGCGGAACTTATGAAACGCCTGTTAAAGAAGGCTTGTTAAATGAAGACTTTGTAGATCAATTAAAATTATCTGGTACTTATAATGATGATTCTTTCGATCGAGAATATAGAAGTATTTGGTCTGGAGATGTAGAAAATGCTTTTTATTCAGCAGAGAAATTTGATAAACATAGAACTTTATTACAACCAGAATATGAATATAGCGGAAGATCATCACAAAACGCGTTTTATGTTATTGGAGTTGATGTAGGTCGTACCAAATGTACTACAGAGGCTGTTGTTTTTAAGGTGACTCCACAACCACAAGGTGCTGCATTAAAATCAATTGTAAATATTTATACTTATGAAGCGGAAGATTTTGAAATGCAGGCTATAAAATTAAAAAAATTATATTATAAATATAAAGCAAGAGTGTTATCTATAGATGCCAATGGATTAGGAATTGGTTTAATAGACTTTATGACAAAAACTCAAGTAGATCCAGATACTGGAGAAGATCTTATTCCTTTTGGTGTTGCGGGAGGTACTAATGAAGATGTGCTAGAGCAATACAAAAAGATAAAAGGTATTGGAGTTCAAGAAAATGCAATGTACTTAATAAAAGCTAATGCTCCTTTGAATACAGAAATGTATTCTTATGCTTCTACTCAAATGTCTAGTGGAAGGGTTCGTTTCTTAATAGATGAAGCAACCGCAAAAACTAAATTAATGAGTTTAAGAAAAGGTCAGAATATGACCACAGATGAAAGAAATACTTATTTAATGCCTTTTATTTTAACTTCTATTTTGCGTGAGCAAATGTTAAACCTTGTAGAAAAGAATGAAGGTATAAATATTATTTTAGAGCAATCTAATCATGGTATTAAAAAGGATAAATTTTCTGCTTTTATATATGGATTATATTATATTAAATTAGAAGAAGATAAAAAGAATAAAAGAAAAAGATTTTCTATTGCAGATTTAATGTTTTTTAGTTAAAAATTTTTGGGCAATCGTTATTAAAGAACTATTTATAATTTTGAATTATAGTTGTAAAGGAGTTAAAATGAGAGCAAGTCGTGGAGAAATAAAGATAGAAGAAATTTTAACAGATGCGGGATTGCCTTTTAAAATGGAATACTCTTTTCCGGATCTGATTTCTAGTTCTGGTAGACCTTTGAGATTTGACTTTTGTGTATTTGATGATGATGGAAATATAGATTTTTTGATTGAGTTCCAAGGAGAACAGCATTATGAACCAAAGTCTAAATTCGGCGGAAAAAAAGGTCTAAATAAACAAAGATATAATGACAATAAGAAAAGAACCTATTGTGTTGCTCACGGATATAGATTAATTGAAATTCCTTATTGGGAAGAAAGCTTAGTAAATTATGATTATATTATGCGGGCAGCAGGTTACTAAAGATATTAGGAGGTGCTAAATTGACTGAGGAAAGAATGGCTGAAATTAGAGCTAAAGGCTTTAATATTTATAATGGAAGCCGTTTAGAAGAAGAAGAGCATTTTCCTACTGGTATCCAAAAATTTAATAGTCCTCAAGATTATTATAATAAAATTCGTTTAAAAACACAAACACTTGATGATGCTATTTATTCTTTAGGGGATTTAAAAAAGGGTAATCCTCGTTTAGCTGATAAAGCTTTTGTTTTACAATCTATAGCTAATCATGATTTAGATGCTATGAGAGAAATATCTGATTATTTTTATAAAATAAGTGGTATTTATGCTCGTATTTTGAGATATATGGCTTTTATGTATCGTTATGATTGGTATGTAACACCTTATATAAATGATGATAAAATTAAAAGTGAAAAAGTTCTTGATAATTTTAAAACCGCTTTAAAAATATTAGATAGCTATGGAGTTAAAAAAACTTTAGGTGAAATTGCTTTAAAAGTATTAAGACAGGGTTGTTATTATGGATATAAAGTAGATACAAGTAATGGAGTGGTTTTACAAGAACTCCCGCCTAAATACTGTCGTAGCAGATTTAATTATAGTAACAAGCCAGCAGTTGAATTTAATATGAAATATTTTGATGACAGTTTTAGAGATGCGACTTTAAGAATGAGAATGTTAAAATTATTCCCATCAGAGTTTTTAAAAGGTTATCGACTTTATAAAGCTGGAAAACTAGCACCAGAGTTTCAAGGTGATACTAATGGTTGGTATTTATTAGATCCAACTATGACAGTTAAATTTACTGCAAATGGAGAAGAATATCCAGCATTTATTTCTGTTATTCCTCTCTTAATAGATTTAGATGAAGCACAAGCATTAGATAAAAAGAAGACTCTTCAAAAATTATTGAAAGTGGTTATTCAAAAAATGCCAATGGACAAAAATGGAGAGTTAATATTTGATGTAGATGAAGCTCAACAATTACATAATAACGCAGTAAATATGCTTAAAAGAGCAATAGGAGTAGATGTATTAACAACTTTTGCGGATGTTACCGTAGAAAGTATGAATGAAAATAATTCCTCTACTGCTCAAGCAGATGATTTAAAGAAAGTTGAAAGACAAGTATATAATGAAGCGGGCGTATCGCAGCTTCAATTTAATACAGATGGAAACATAGCTTTACAAAAATCTATTTTAAATGATGAAGCTACCATGTATAATTTATTATTGCAATTTGAGGCTTATTTAAATGAATTATTAAAACCAGTTAATAAAAATGTTAAGAAGTTGGAATATAGAGTACAACTTTTAACAACCACTATTTATAATTATCAAGAATTAGCAAAATTATATAAAGAACAAACTCAATTAGGATATTCTAAAATGTTACCTCAGATTGCTCTTGGTCAAAGTCAAAGCAGCATTCTTGCAAATGCTTTCTTTGAAAATGATATACTTGATCTTGTTAGTGTATTCATTCCGCCAATGAGTAGTAATACTATGAATGCGGATGCGCTACAGACTCATAATCAAACAAGAACAAAATCTGGCGGGAACGCAGATAATAAAACGCAAGACAGCGATAATAAACCCGGCAGAAAAGAATTAAAAGAGGATGAAAAGTCTGATAAGACTATTGCAAATCAAGAAAGTATGAGCTAAGGAGGAAGAAAATGAATAGAAGTGTTGCTACTTTATCTTCTCCTGAATTCATTAATATTACTTCAGTGAGTCCTTTTGCTTCAAAATGCGAAATAAAAGTTTTGTATTTAGGAGAAAATAGGAATCGTACTTCTATTGATAAAGCGACAGCTAAAGAAATGGCTCAAACATTGCCTGGCTGTCCTATTGTAGGATACTACAGTGAAAAAGAAGAAGATTTTAGAGATCACGGTGAACAAATAATCATGGATGGGGATGGCATTAAATTTAAATGCTTAACTGTTCCTTATGGTTTTGTAGCACCAGATGCTAAAGTATGGTTTCAAGACTTTGAAGATGTAGACGAATTTGGGAATGCTAAAGTAAGAACATATTTAATGACTGAAGGATACCTTTGGACAGAACAATATGAAGAAGCTAAAAGAGTTATAAATGAAGGACGCCCGCAATCTATGGAGTTAGATGGGGATTCAATGAAAGGTCATTGGTCTACAGACTCTAATAAAGGGGTGGATTTCTTTATAATAAATGATGCAATCTTTACTAAACTTTGCATACTTGGAGAGGATGTTGAACCTTGTTTTGAAGGGGCGGCAGTCACTTCTCCTAATGTAAGTGCCAACTTTACAAAAAATGAAAATTTTTCAAAAACTTTGTTCTCTATGTTAGAGGAATTGAAGTCACTTACATACTCTTTAAATGACAATGATAAAGGAGGAAAATCAATGCCAGTAGAAGAAAATGTGTCAGCTGAAGGAATTACTGATGTAGAGACTAAAGTAGTTGAAAATTCTACAGAAGAAATAGCTGAAACAGAATTTTCTAAAGAAAATTCGGACAAAGTAGAACAAACATCTACAGAAGAAATTCAAGATACAGTAGAAGATCAGTTTGTTAAAAAAGAAGATGAAGATAAAAAAGAGCCTGAAGAAGAAAAGAAAGAGGACTCTAAAGAAGAAGATAAAGAAGAAACTGATTCTTCTAAAGAGAAAGAAGAAGATAAAGATAAAAAGAAAAAGTATAGTCTTGAAGAAAAATTTGCTTTAATGGAACAAGAGTTCAGTGAATTAAAAGAAAAATATACTGCTCTTGAGAAAGAAAATGAGAAATTAACTTCTTTTAAATTGGAAGTAGAGAATGAAAAGAAAGATGCTTTAATTAAGCAGTTCTATATGTTATCTGATGAAGATATGAAAGAAGTTATTGAAAACAAGTCAAAATATTCATTAGAAGAGATTGAATCTAAGTTAGCTGTTATTTGCTATCGTAAGAAAGTTAATTTCTCTAATGAAGAAGAGAAGAATGTTGAGGCAGATCCTGCATTAACATATAATCTTGAAAGCGATAATGCTTCAAGTCTTCCGGCTTGGTTGCAAGCAGTTGAAAATAACAAGGCTGAATAATAATATCTAAGGAGGATAAGCAAAAAATGGGTAATCTTGCAAGAAATGGCTATGGTCAAGTAGAACCTAATCAGTTGTCTGCTCAGAAAACTGGACAGATTTATGCTAGCCTTCCGCTCGATGCAGCAGTAAAGGTCCTTCAAAATGGACAGTTTATGTATTATGATTATCAGAGTGGAAAAGTATCTGCAACTGATTCTACTGGAGTTTCAGAGCCGATGCTCGTATTTAATGAGATCAAGTTGTATGAAGATCAGTATAGAACTTCTTACAAAGATTTCGCTATGATTCGTGTAGGAGATAATTATGTTACTTCTAAACTCGCTACAGAGGGTTATGGCGATGGAGCTACCAATTCTGGTGCAACAATAAATCCTGCTCATATAGAGTATGGTTATAGAATGGATGGTATTGCACCTCGTCTTTTCAAGACAAATATTGGTGACATTTATACTACTAATACAGTAGTTGATACAGCTACTGATTATGCTGTTGGTCAGATTCTTTTCCCAACAGAGGTAACTTATGGTACTGGTTCTGACGCTTATAAGGTTCTTGAGCTTACAAACGACAGTTCTGCAACGCCTTCTGGCACTGTAAAATTTGTTGTTGTTAAAGTTTATACTATGCCGGATGGTCAGCCAGCAGTTAAAATACAAAGAGTAGCGTAATAAATAAGGAGGAAATGTAAAAATGGCTTTAGAATTATCACAGTTAGTTACTTTAGCTAAGACCGTTGCAAAAGCGTCTCCTTCTGCTTCTGTGGCTTATAGCTACGATGGAAAGAATTACGCTTATAACGATCTTCAGGATACACTTCGTAATGAGTTAAATGCCCTTGCTGGTACTTACTCACTTTACAGAGAGAATAAAAATAAAGTATTTTCTTTAATCGAGGAAACAATTGATGAGGTACTTCCACAGCGTGTTCTGGAGCAGTACTCACAGTTTGCTGAGATTAAAACATTCAAACAGGGAGAGAAACCGATCTTTACTCAGAAGATTACAACTGCAGCACGCAGACGCGCTAAGCAGTTCATTGGTAAAGTTGGTTTAGCTGGTCTGTATGAAGTATTCAAGCTTGATGGAAAGAGCTATGAAGTTACTACTAATGCTATTGGTGGTGCTGCTCAGATTGGATTTGAGGAGTTCCTTGATGGTCGTGTAGACTTCGCTGATGTTCTTGAGATCGTACTTGAAGGTCTTGATGAATGCATTTATGTTGAAATCGAGAAACAGCTTCTTGGTGCTGCACAGACAATTCAGCCGAATAATAAGGCTAGCCAGGCTGGTTTCAGTGAGACAGCTATGGATGATCTTCTTGCTAAGGCTGATAGCTATGGTAAAGCAGCTATCTATTGTACTTATGAGTTCGCAGCTCAGATGGTTCCTTCTAACGGTTGGGTATCAGATGAGATGAGAAATCAGAAGTGGAATAATGGTTATCTTGCTACTTACAAAGGACATAATGTAATAGTTCTTCCTCAGTCATTTGAAGATGAAACTAATGCTGTTAAGGTAATTGATCCTAAATATGCTTTCATTATTCCGGTTGGAGCAGAGAAGCCAGTTAAGATCGCTCTTGAAGGCGAGACTATTGTAGATGAATATACAAATTATGATCGTAGCCGCGAGGTTCAGGTATATAAGAAGATTGGTGTAAGAGCTATCTTCTCTAATGCAATTTGCGTATACGAGAATACTTCACTGCATCGTTAATAGATAAAAGTTGAATATGGGGAAGATTAATTAATCTTCCCCCATATTTACTTAAATAAAAAGAGTTAAAAGGAGATAAAAGGAATGGATAATAACACACTTATAAGAGTTAAAAATAGGAACAATGGTTCTACAGGATATTCTTTGCCAGATTCTCATATAACGAGAACTTTTGCACCTAATCAAGAGAAAGATATTAGTTTAGGAGAGTTAAAAGAACTTTCTTATATTCCAGGCGGGGAATATATTATACAGAATTTGCTTATCATTGAAAATGAAGAGGCTTTAAAAGAACTTAATTTAGAAGTAGAGCCTGAATATTTTTATAGCGAAGATAAGGTAAGAGAAATATTATTTAATAATGATAATTTAGATGAGTTTTTAGACTTTTTAGATTTTGCTCCTGAAGGGGCTATTGAAATTGTAAAACAAATTGCGGTTGATGAAGAAGTTCCTGATACAAGAAAAAGAAAGGCAATTTCAGAAAAAACCGGGTTTAATATAGATGCTGCTATTAATTTAAATCAGCAGTTAAATGCGGAGGCGGAGGCCGAGGCGCCGCAAGAGAAGAAAGAGCGTAGAGTAGTTAAAACTGAAAAGGGAAGCGGACGACGCACTGCCGCACCTTCAGTTCCAAATTATAAAGTAGTTGATAAAAAATAATTTTATTAGAGAAAGGGGTGTCTTATGAGTCAAAATCAAATCACCCCATTCTCAACCATATATGATAGTTTCTTTTCACATATTACAGATGATATGTATATGGAACTTAATGAATTGGATACTTATGAGATTCTTCAAGATTTACTTGAAAATGCAATCCCAAGATTTGAGTTCCCGCGTTTTAATATTTTTGATTATGAAATTGGAGTATTAATTGAAGATACATATCAAGGAAAAGATAGTAATGATAAGGAAGTTCCTGCCTATTGTTGGGAAGGAGGATATTTCAATCATTTATTATCAAGAGAAGAAATAAATATTTTGTCATTATGTATGGTTATTGAATGGTTAGGACAACAACTTGAGACAACAGAGAACACTAGAATGAAATATAGTGGTTCTGATTTTAAATTTACTTCACAAGCAAACCACATGGCAAAAATTAAAGTTTTAATCGATGCTAAGAAAACAGATTGCTTGCATTTACAAAGATTATATAAACGCAGAAAAGTATCTGGCTCAACAATCCAATCTACATTGGGTCAAATTATTTCAACTCCAGATTATGGCGTTGAAGATAAAGATATTAATTCTGCGGCGGGTTTTTGGAGTCAAAATGACTTTGAAATATAATGTTGATATTGAAAATGAAGTAATTAGAAAAGATATTGATAGACTAACAAATCAAATCTATAAATTACTTCCTGGCAGAGAAGAGGGGAATGATTGGGAAACCCCACTTAAAAATTTAATTGTTGAGATAAGTGGATTTTCTAATTTAGTAGGCGATAAATTAGATTTCTTTATTCTTTTATGTAAAATGGAGGGTTTGTTAGATTTAACAGACAAAGATCAATTCTTCCTTTTTAGGAAGAATATCTTTGAATGTTTAAATCTAATGAACAATTTAAAAAAATGTCTGGATTAGATAAAATGAAAACAAGAATTGCTTATAGAGGAGAAACAGCAGATGATCGCCTTGTAAAAGATAAGTATAAAACTTTTCAATCTACTTTAAGTAATTCTTATCAAGCGGAATGGATTACTCTTTTAGATAAAGAGGGAAATAAAACTGATAAAAGATGGCGTTGTTTAATAAATCCTTCAAGATTAACTGAGCAATTTGATAAGAAAGTAATTTCTATTGATTATGCGGCGGGTATGAAAGAAGGAGATGTCTTTTATTGGGATAGAACTGGTTTATATTGGTTAGTAAACCTTCAACAGCATACTGAAGAAGCTTATTTTAGAGGAACTATTACTAGAGCTGAATTTGAAATTGAAATAGAAGGTCGTCATTATTGGGCAAGTTTAAAAGGCCCCGATGAAACGACTACCGATTGGAAAGAAAAACATAATGTATTTTTTAATAACTTGAATCTTTCTTTAATGATTGAAATTGCAAAAAATAGTTCTACTGTAAATTATTTTAAAAGACATAATATTGTTAAAATGAAACATACTTATCCAGATGTAGATACAGATGAAATTATTACTGAAGAACATAGATGGAAAGTTGTTGCAACAGATAAATATTCAAGTGATAAAACAATTCAAGTTTATTTAGAAGAATATTATGACAATGAAATGGAAGACCAACAAGCTCCCATAGAGGAACCTGAACAAGATCTTATGAATCCTAATATCCAGGGTCCCGCAGTCGTAAATGCTTTCGATCAAAATCTTTCTTATTCTATTGTTGGAATAAAAGATGGTGAGTGG
>Ga0326514_10001799_pt1 | contig 13777 bp, 10 predicted proteins | sample 3_2548_0518_D_FD_203653 | JGI IMG/M metagenome (GOLD analysis project Ga0326514, IMG submission 203653) | Bovine rumen microbial communities from UC Davis, California, United States - 3_2548_0518 | ecosystem: Host-associated > Mammals > Digestive system > Stomach > Rumen | place: USA...
GGTGGTAGTATTTCTCGCAGAGTGGGTCGACGCTGGTGAATTGAGCGAGGTCGGGCATGTACCGGCGGGCTCCGTAGTCCAGCCAGTTCAGGCTATAGTGCGTGTCAAGTTCCTTGCCAGTCGTGGTGTAGGGCTGTATCCGTGTGCTGATGTCCGTCGTGGTGTTGTGATGTATCCCCGTGCTGATGCCCGTCGCGTTGGGCTTGTCGGGATAGAGCAGGCCGTAGGGGTAGTAGTTGTTCTCTTCCACCACCGAGCCGTCCTCCCTGACCACTGCCCGCACATTGCTCAGGTAGTCGTGTTGGTAGTAATACACGTCTTTTTCCATTTTCATTTTTTGAATCCCTTTATGAATTATGGTACTTTTCATTTTGTGAGATAAGGACCATTGAGATCACTAGAGAAATAAACGTCATCTATATCAGTTTTACTTGTTTTTACCATTGAAGTAAAAAGTAATCGTTACAAAATTCTTCTTTGTTATTTTACTCTTATATTTTTTACCCCCTTGGAAATATATTTTATTAGAGTGAAAGTTTATGCTGCTAATTTTTTCATCGATTAATGGCATATAATGTTCGACGTTGTCTGGGTAGCGATCTGGCTTAAATATGCTTTGGGGTTTATAGTTAAAATAATTGTTACAATTAATCCAGTAAACTTTGGTTATATTTCCGTCGGTCAAATAAAGTAAAGAAACTGAATAGTCCAATATTTCAGCTTTCTCTGATAACATAAAAAGAACTTCTGCAGCACCCTTAACTCTTTCATTTGGTTTTATCCATATATCATTTCCAATTAAAGTGAAAGGCTCCACGTCAATTGGATCCACATGGTCTTGATGTTGTGTGGAGATAATATCCCTTGGAGAGCTACAACCACACAATATTGCAAATAAGGAAATAAATATTATTTTATTGATATAATCCGTCATTGCTGTAATATTGCATTAATAAGGGTAACATTAACGATTTGTATGAATTGTCGACATTGAGATGGTTGTATACACCGCTCATGTTAGCAATAGAACCATTTTTAAAGGTCTTTACTGCTTTTTGAAAATTATTAGCATTAATACCTATGCCATTACTTATTTCTCTTGTAACATTATTATACGCTTTACCAAAATTTGTATCTGAACGTCCAAGATCAGTACCAGAAACCATTTGCTTGAATAAATAGGCATCAACCTCAGCGTTTATACTTTCAGGATTTATACCTGCCTCCCTTTGATAACCGTGAAATAGCTCATGTCCTAACGAGCCTGTATATGAACCTAAATTTAATTCAGTGTTCAGCAGCATTGGAATTCTTACCTCCCCACCACCTATACCATAGCGTGAAGTGTTGTGACTATAGGAAAACTGGCTTGTATTTGAGCCGCCATCTGAACGATTATTAACTATATCGTAATTATATTTAGAATTCATCAAGGCATCCATAACCGGTATGGCAAATTCTATTTCATACAAGGTATTTAACGAAGTAATAGCCATATTGACAAACGCATCATCAACAGGACTCTGCATTCCTCTCTCATAGCGGAAAGATTGTTGTTGTCCCAAAGCATCAGTGTAGAATATATTTATATACATTCCCGTAGGGTCAATATACCTCACTGGATTATTTGCACAATAGGCATACGGGCTGAGGTGGTAGTATTTCTCTGCCAGCGGGTCGACGCTGGTGAATTGAGCGAGGTCGGGGATGTACTGGCGGGCTCCGTAGTCAAGCCAGTTTAAACGATAAAGATTGTCAAACTCCTTACCGTTGTACTTGTAACTGCCCGGCCATGACAAATCGCTTATCAGCGTCCCGTCGGGATAATAGTCGCCGCGTTCTGACCCGATACCAGTGGTAGAGACTGCGCAACGAATACTGCCCAGATAGAGAGAAGAGGAAATCGTGCTATAATCACTTGCCATTTTTATCTTTATTCCGTAAATCATTCAGCATTTTTTTCACACATTCGTATACCACATAGCCACAGCATAGAATTGCGCACCCGAAAGGCAATAGGCTACCAAATATACCAAACCAGTTCCAGCCTGAGCCCGTTATGAAATATAAACACATGAAAAACAATACGTATATAGCCCAAAGACATGCGATGATTATTACGCATGTAAGAAAATATCTAAAATAACTCATTTTTCAATCCTCATTTGTTAATGTTAAACTTTATTAATTCGAAATACCATATCTGTTGCAATCAGGTATAACTTTCTTGATAACACTATCTGGCTGATTGCTCAAATAGTAGTATTTATATATTTTTCCCAAGCTTTTGTATCGTTCAAAATAATAACCATTACTTGTCTTCCAGAAAAGTGGAGTCTTTTCAAAGAAATCCTCTTCGCCTAAATTCAAAGGAAAATTCTTTCCTTCCAATTCGCTTCCAGTTGGAAAGCCATCACCCTTTAAGTCCTTCATATACATTTTTGCAATATACATAGTTGCGCTTTCTTCACTATCAAACAGTCCGACAAAAAACTTCATAAAAGGATATATCTTAAAACGCTCAGACTTATTATCTCTTTGTCCTATTATTGCATCCGCGTCATATTCTGTTCCTTTATCTCGCTTCGTATCTAAACCTTTGATGTCGTCATAATCGACATGCTTACACATAAGGGCTACACAAAGCAAGCTATCTTTGCTGTAAAAAATGGCCTCAGTTGTAACACTTAATTGCTTCCATGTCTCAATGGGCGATGCCACAAACATGTCCTTCTCCAAATCATATCTGGTAGCATACGGCCAGAAAAGAGTTGTCATGTCACTTGAAACTCCAGGATATTTAGAATAATGGGTGCTATCTTCACGTATTTTTACATTGTCCTCCATTTGAGGTTTGCGATAAATGTGATATTTCCTGTAATATTCAACATTGAGCAAATAACTCTGTGCAATACTTTTTTTATCTTGTTCACAACGAGTAGTTGTGCATTCTGGAAGTGCTATTGGTTCTTCCTGTTCACATGAAAACAAGAAAGTAAGCACTAACAGTGTAAATAGTGCTAAATAAAAATTCTTTTCAATTTTTTTCCCCTGACTCATCTTTTTGGTAACTTTTCATTTATCTCTTTTTGTGAAAAACTATCCACAGAATGTTCATATAACATCGTATTTAATGCATTATATTTATCGAAATGCACATCTTTTCTAGTTATAAAATTATGGGCATTTGGCATTTCATCTGTTCCCGCGACTCCATCAAACTTATGTTGTATTACATAAGTTGGAACATTTTCTACGGGGTGTTGCTTAGTTGGCTGGAATGGAGCAAGGTCCACTTCAATCTGAAATAAATTCTCATAGTTAATACCTCTATTCTTTGCATATTCTAACACTGCTGTTATATAGCCTTTAGAAAAAGCCGCCCCCATACTATGGCTTACAACTTTTATCGTTTCACCTTCCTTTAATCGTGAAATTATATCTTCAGACTGTTTGTAACCTAATATTACTCCTGCTGCATATCTATTAGATGCTGAAATATTGTTGGGCTTCCATATAGAAAAAGTATTTCTCCATCCTCCCATAGCACCATCTACATACATAGAGTTTCTGTCACCAAAGATATTCATCATACTTTCATCTAATCCATTCCAATAATCCCGAGTCCCCCCAGAACCGCCATGCTGGCCATTTATAAATATGACTAGTTTCCCATCTGGATCTACTGCATTCACTGGATTATTGGCGCAATAGGCATACGGGCTGATATGGTAGTATTTCTCTGCCAGAGGGTCGACGCTGGTCCATTGTCCGAGGTCAGACATGTACCGGCGGGCTCCGTAGTCCAGCCAGTTCAAACGATAAAGATTGTCAAACTCCTTACCGTTGTACTTGTAACTGCCCGGCCATGACAAATCGCTTATCAGCGTCCCGTCGGGATAATAGTCGCCACGTTCTGACCCGATACCAGTGGTAGAGACTGCGCAACGAATACTGCCCAGATGGTCGTAGAAAAAGTTGTGAACACGATTCACGTCGTTTTCAAATCTCTCGACTGAGTTCTCATCGCTAATCATTGGATACACAAGCTCGGGAACTATCCTTAGGGGCTGGTTTGTAAATAGTACGTCACTGATAGCTAACATTGTTCTTAAAGTATCGAAAAAAAAGATGAAACATCATTCTGTTTTTGTCTTTTTCCTCTATTTCGCAATTTGTTCTTTGAAATAACATGCTTTTAAGTTTCTTGTCAACCAAAGCGACATACTCATTCATCCAATAAGGATAAACCTTATCTTTAGTCGACTTTTTTGAATACCAATATTGTTTACCATTTCTGTCTCTTATACCCATAGAAATTATTTTAAAGTCGGCAACAATAGCATCCTCAGTAAAATATGCCTCTACTGTAACCCCACCACGAACAAGGTCATTCTCAATGATAATGTCATTCCCTATTATTTCAAATGGTGGGCATTCAATATGACAATTTTGTCCTGATTGTACTCTTTCTATTGACTTACAAGAGCATAGCAGCAATAGTAGTAGAAAGAAACCTGTTACTAATTGTGTAAGTTTAAAATCCATTATTTATAAAAACTTCTGCAAAGATAGTGTTTTCCCGTTTATCCTCCAAGTATTCTGGAAGAAATTGTTTTTTGACAAAATAACATGAGAACACGTTTATAGTTCATAGTGCATAGTTCATAGCCCATAGTTCATAGTGCATAGTTGGTGGGGGAAGGGAATAATCTGTTCTTATGTTATTATGTCTTATCATTTGTGTTAATTTATCTTAAAACAGAAGCGGAAATGTTAACGGATTTTGTTGAGAATAATCTTTGTTTTAGAGAAAAAGAAGGGTGCTTTTTGGCAAATATGAGGGTTGTTCTCAAAAAAGGTATAGGTTTTTTGTCATAAAGGATACCTTTGTAGGTCATAAAGGATACCTTTTTCGAGCAAAAATGATACCTTTTTTGCTGGAAAAAATGAAGGTTATGAGTTGTTTTCGTCGATTTGAGGCGGTTAGAAATTGCACAGTCTTCCTAAAAAATACCCCCAACCCCCTAATTTAGGGGACTAACGCGTTGCACACGCGTGCTTGAAAAATTCACGCCCACGGGAAAAATATTTTCAAAAAACGCAGAATTCATGTTAAAACGAAACTTCAGATTGTTAATTTGTGTTTACAAAATAGGGATGCGAGCTTTTTTGTCTTTGCCTAAAAAAACTGGGGGAATCTTTACAAATAAAGACTCCCCCAGAGAAATTTTTCAGTTCTTCAACTTTTATTTTTTACTCACGAATTTCCATGCTACGGTTTTCTGTCCATTTCTGCGGATGCGCAGCACACCTGTGTCGACTGGTACTCGTACCACGACTTTGTTCGACAGTCCGCTGTTTACTGTTTCAACCAGCTTGCCGTCTGGCGTGAGAACGTCAACTCCGGTGATGTCGTAGTTTTCACTGAGTACGCTTGCATGGTCGTCGGTAAACGACACCTGCAGGCCATAGACTGTAGCGTTATAGTTATTGTTCCCGTTAACGTTCTTGATGTCCGTAGCATTTTTGTTGCGGAGCAGGAAGCGACCAAGCGTGCTGCCTGTCAGGTGGAGCGTCACAGGTTGGTCGAGACTGCAGCGCTGTTCCGTTTCGCTGTCCACCAGTTCATAGTCATCGATGTTGAAGTCGCCCAGCTGTCTGAAATTCAGCGTGACATCACCTTCTTGCTGTATGCAAATGCCCAGAGGTATGTAAGCCTTGCTGCCGTCGATGGGACAAATGTCGAGTGCCTTTCCGTCGGCCAGACCGAATATAGCGAGCTGCGGCTTTACTTCATCGTCGAAAAGCACTTCTGACCTGCCGTTGGTGTTTCCGTCGAGGCAGATGGCCGAAGCCTTCAGGTCGTCGCGCGATGCCGTAATTTTCAAACCGTTAAGGTTATCGTTTCCGTTAGCCCGTCTTGAGAGATACCTCTTTGCGGGGTTAGGCTCGGCCTCAACAGCATTGCCAAACATGTTCTCGCTGAACGTCACGTCGAGCGTTGTGGCATCAGCTTTCGCAACCACGTAGAAGGCTTCCATGGGCATGATGGCGGTAAAGTTCTCGTCGGTGGTGATATAGGTACCAGCTACGGCGGTGGCCGACGTCGTTGTGTTGCCGTCGTAGGTTTTCACGGCCGACACCACGTCGCTGTTAGCCTCTAAGAAAGCTGCCACATCGACATGACTCATAAACGGGTTTCCGATGAGGAACGTGCGCGTAGGAGCCGCAGCTGAGGCGGTCACCGTTATCGTTGTCGCACCGCTATATACTTGTCGGTCGTTAGCCGAGCGGTAGGTGTAGCTTACCGGAGTCAGGCCATCCTCGTAGGCAAACCTATAGCCCTTGTTGCGCAAGAGGTCGGTCTCTTGAATGTTGGTCTGGGCGTGGGTCACCTCGTTGAAGTAGTTGTAGGCCGTGTGTTCCTTCGGGAAGCGGAATGTGAAGGCGTTGGCCTCAGCGCCGTCGGGGTCGGCCCAGGCTGAGAAGCCTTCGCCCTTGCCGTATGCATACGACAGCGCATTGAAACGCCTGCTCCATCGTGTCTCCATAATTTCGGCACCGCCCACCTGCATCTCTCCGTTAGCCAGTCTGACGTCGGCAGCGCGTTCCCACAGTCGTTGGTACACACGCGGCTCAAAGCGGTTCTGCTGATACGAGTCGCCTGTGAGTGCCTGGAAATAGTCGGGACTGGTGGCTGCTGTACCCTGCTTGGCGATAAACATGTCGCCTGTGTACATGTTCTGCAAGGGAGCCGTGAGCAGATAATAGCGGTTGGGCTGAAGCATCAGCTCTACCCAAGCCTGCGAATAGTTCAGCTTAAACACCTTCTCCACGGCCGCACGGTTTTCGAAATAGATGCGGTCGCAACCATACTTGTCTTCGTTGCCGCTCTCTATGGTCTCGTCGAGCGACGGATACAGGTTTGCGTTTGCCGGAACCACGACATCGGTACACAGGTAGGGCGAACCGTCGGTCCAGTTGTTCCAGTTGTTCCAGTCGGCATTCTCAGCGTCGAGCTTCCATGTCGTCCGTGTCGGGTGCACGGTGTAGTAGGCCGTACCTACACGCTGGCCGCTACCGTCGTAGATATAGGCACGCATCTTGTTGCCGGCCTTTATCGTCGTGAGGGTGAACGTCAGCTCACCGTCTTGCGTACTGGTAGCCTTGATGCGTCCCGTGGTAGCATCTTGGCTGGCCGCGTCGACGTCGGTATAGCTATAAGAGTATTCCACTGGCTCAATACCCTCGGCCGATGTCACTGTTGCTGTGCGCTGGTCCTCCAGCTCAATCCAGTAGTCGGTGCCTGTCATGGCTGTGCCGGTAAACGTGATGGCCTCGCCCAGACAAACCTTCGAGGCTTGCATGTTGTCGACTGTCTGTTGGCAGCTCTCCGTGTCGCGAATGTCGGAAATACCGTCGTGGTCGATGTCGTTGCGAAGGATGATGCCGTAAATCTTGTTAGTCTCGGCTACGGTCAACCCATTGGTGATGGCGATGCGAATCTCGTCGTATTCTTTCGTCGGTGTGAGTAGCAGCACCGTCTTGTGGTCTGAGCTGATAGAGTTCACGCCAATGGCGTTCCATGTATGTTGCTCTTCGCCCGTAGCCTCACCGTTCAGGTAGGTCGAAATCTTAAATACGCTGCCCAGGTCGACCTCGACATACTGTGAGTTGTCGACCACGACGCCAACCTGCTGACGGTAGTCTTGCACATGGCCCAGCTTCACGCTGATGACGGTCTGTCCTGAGCCTGCACCTTTCACAATGGTAGCGCAGGTTTCCAGATGCTCGTCGTAGTCGATGATGTTGCTGAGGTTGTCAATGACGTCGCCCACAGCCACTGCTCCGATGTTCTCGGCCGAGACATAGGCGTGGTCGTCGGCATAGTTCACAATGTTTGAACCCTCCATGATGGCATTGCCACAACCCACGCCGCTATTCGTATCGTCTACCTCCTCAGTAAACGGATAATAGATATACATGGTGCTGGCCTGGATGTTGATGATGCCGCTCTTCCACAACTGGAATTCGTCGAACACAATGGGGTTGCCGTTTCTGTCGACCGTTGGAACCTCAATCACGTAGCGAACCTTCTTCGAGTGTCCGCCGCCACCGACACCCACATTCACAACACCTACGTCGGTGAGCGCACGGCCATAAACCTCCCTTCCGTCGTTGAAGCAGCGGATATTGTAAAGGTTGATGGCATTCAGGTCGAGATAGGTATCTTCTTCCTCAACCACAAATCCCACACGCACAGGCTTCTGGTCGGCAAGGCTGCCGTCGAATATCTCCGTATGGTCTTTCTTCTTCACACCCACAATCATGAGGTTGTCGCCCAACGATAGACCGCCTGTATAGGTGGCATAAGTGTTCATGTCGCCGTCGACAATGTTCTCCGAGTTTTCAATGTCGCTCCAGCTAACCAATGCGCCCGACGACTCGTAGATGCTTGTAGAAAGCTCATAGTCGGTTGTCGTCACAGGAACCTCGCATTGGTGCTCGCTGGCGCTGAGGCCATGATGCAGCGTGACGTCTTCATGACAACCGTCGAGAGCTGTTGCCCTGAAGGTATAGTCGCCAGCCATGTCCATGTTCTGAACATAGCCGTCTTCCGTCACCGTAGCAGCAGAGCCTTCGGGCTTGCTGATCAAGGTCCAAGTGACTGTCACTTCATTGTTGCTCAGCAGCTGATAGGTCGACTGCTGGTCGCAAATGTTCACACTGTATGAAGCATTGATGGGGCAGTGGTGTTTTTCCACCGATGGTTTGGGGCGGACGAAACCGTAATACACGCCGAATCCGCTCCCCACGTCGAGCACGCCGAGGGCGGTGTAGAAAGTAATTTCAGCTCCAGAAAAATCTTTCTCGGCAACGATATACGACGTTTGGTCGCCTCCCGATGCCAGTGAGAGGGCAAGTCCCTCGGCCGAGACGGTGGTCGTTTGGACATCGTTGCCGTTGTGGTCGTAGAGTTTGATGTCGATCCATGCACCCAGCGACAGCAGGTTCACTACTTCAACCACGTTGAACTTGAAGCCCACTTGGTCGCCGGCGTGGAATAGGTCGGAAACCGATGCGTCGTTGTTTGTCACATTCACCCTGACCCTGCCTTTGAAGGCGACACTGGCCAGCTGCACGGCGCTGACAAGTGCAATTGTGTTGGTCAAATCGTCGTCAATCACCTTTTGCTCAGAGATGTCGGCCATAGGAATGGGGATACCACCGACGAGCGGAGAGGGCATGAAGGCGTCACAACTGACGCTCATCTGCGGGTGCCCTGTCTGCGTGCAATAGTCGGCAACGCCGTTTGTGGTAAGGTAGATATCGTGGCTGTCGCCCACAAAAGCGTACTTCACCATGAGTGAACCGCCTACGTCGGCATCGAGGCCGCCACCCTGTACGAGCACAAGTTCATCGAACTTCTTTGTCGATTTAACTGTCAGGTTCACGCAGGCATCGTCGTTGCCCACGGCAAAGAGCTGCAGTTTGACACCGCTGCCGCTGTTGCCCTCGCGAACGGTCAGGTCTTCAACGCGCTTACCATCGCAATAGAGCCAGATTTGCATGGTCTTGATGACGTTAAGCGACAATACCTTTGTGCCGCCGCTGGCCACGATGCAGAAGCCTGCGGTGGTGCCCGGGGCATAGTAGTTGTCGAGGTCTCGTATGCCTACGATGGGGCTGGCTGCAATGTTTGCACCTACTACGGCGGGGAATGTTGCCGTGTTGTCGAGGTCATCGTCGACCATATTGGTCAGACTGCTGGTCCATGCGCCGACTCCAACCGTAGTGATGACTCGGTTAATTTGGCAATTGTAGCCTACCAGTGCGCGCCGGTTGTCGAGATATGGGGTCTTCGAGGGATCGGCGGGGTTAGGGTCGGTCTCTTGCCATGTGGGGGCATTGGCCTTTGTGCGTGCCATAAGTGCACTCTCAGCATCAGAGACGTCGTCGGCAAAAACTGTTGTCGTGAGCAGCGCTGCAAGCAGTATGACGTAGCTGCGCAGCCTCGTGCAGTTGACTGTATGTTTTATATTTCTTTTCATTGTTCTATTCCTCCCATAATCCGTTAATATCTTCTTCTTCATCTTCCCATTCAACAAACTCTTTTGCCGACTGCGGTGCACGTTCGTCGTCGTCATCGTTTGTGGATAGGGCTATCATCTGACAATACTTAAATCGTGTCAGCTCTGTGCGGGGACAGAGATAGTGGTGCTTATTGTATTTCATATTTCTGCCTCCTTATTCATTTAATAATAATTTTTTTCTTTCCCATAATATAAATACCCTTTTTGGATGAGGGATGAGAGATGAGGGATGATGGATTGTCGGCTATCTTCCTGCCTTGCAGGTCGTAGACGGGGGAAAGTTGAGAGTTGAAAGTTGAGAGTTGAAAGTTATCGTTCCCGTAAACAGTCTTGATGCCTGTGGTTTCGTCGATCATGAGGTCGAAGGCAGATATCTTTGCATTAGTCAAAACCGATACGGTTTCCGCATCAATGTAGGCTCGGTTGGGAAGTAGGTAATTGCCTGCAGGATGAAGGAGTTTCATGAGACCGTTCTTGTTTTTTGACAGAATCCAGTAGTCTCTCCATCCGTTGGCACCGAAAAGTTCTTTTTCTTCGCTCTCGGCGATGCCTTTCCATACATTGCCGTCAAAAGTGTCTGAGGAGGTGACGGTGTGGCCGCTGCCTGCGGGGTAGACATTGAGGATGATGGTACTCGTGCCGGGCGTACAACTGACGAATACGGCATTGCCTGCGGGAACATCGTCGACGGGATTCATCTGCACAGAGCCACCCTGCTTACCGCTGTCGTAGAGGTAGGTGCCGGCCCATGCGCCTTCATAGATGGTGGTCTGTAGGCTGTTGGGGTTTTGGTCGCTCATCTGGACATCGAAGGGATAGTAGAATGTGGTCCAGTCGTAGAGGTGATAGCTTCTGCCTGTTTCTTCATTGACGCCGGTAAGGAGCACAGGCAGGTGGAGTGTCGGCGCTGGCATGATGATCCAGGCTGTGTTGCTGTTGCGCTGTGCCGTAGCGGCTTTGGAGAGTCCGGCATGATAGCCGTCGGTGGTGCCGCTGATGGCGAGGGTTCCGTCGGGACTGTCGGTGGCCGACGAGAAGTCGGTGCCGCCATACAGCCACATGAGATACTGCCCGTCGAAAACCTTCTCGAGATAGAATTTGGCGGCGTCGTTCTTGTTGGTTGCGGTTTGGAAGAACTGGGTCGCGGCTTCTGTGGTGAGGCTGCTGCCGATGTATTTGCCGGTGTTGGCATTGCGTAGCGCGTAGATGTTGTGCTCTGGCGAGATCAGACCAGTGGCATTCTCTCCGCCTCCGCTGCCATGTCCTACAAGTTCAAACTGCCAGAGGGCGCTGGCATGACTCATGTTGGGCAGGGCTGCATAGAAGTCAACGGTGCGGGCACCATACATGCGGTCGGCCTCTGTCTGGTCGAACTGATGGGCGGTGACGGATGTCTCCTGTTTGCGGTTGGCAAAATGGGTGTGGTCGACATCTTCGAGCCAGCCGCCACCGTTGAAATGATCGTGCTCGGAAGCATCGACCTGGCGGGCAACGTTGGCAATGCGGAAGAAACTGCCGCTGGAGAGATCCTCGGCCACGATGTCGTCTTCCGCAGCAATGGAATTAACAATAGTATAGGTCACTCCGTCAACGACATAGGTGTTGTCGGTAACGACGGGGATGAGTTCCCAGTCGATGGAAGATCGTATGTCGGTTTTCGTCTCTGTCGCGGTTTTGCCCATACCGAAATAGCGTGGGGAGTTGTTTGTTCCATTGGCAGAGAAACTGATGTAGCGGTTGTTGTTGTCGGATGATGCGGCAAATGCGGGATGCCAGACGCTACCGTCATTGCCAATGTTCCAAGTGGCGTTGGTGGTGCCGGGATTCTTTATGTAGATAACTTTCCCGTCGCAGCCTGTTATGGTGAGCTCACCACTGTAGAGACTGACGTTCCATACTGAAAACTGTGTGGGTGCAGAGGTGCCCGACATGGCGTTGCCGTTTGTGTTCAGATAAGTGCCATACTGCCTACTGCGTATAAGATAGTTCCCAGAGGTAAAGTTGTTCTGATAGTCAGATACATAGCTGCTGGTCTGTTTTGCTTTGATGGCATCGACGAGGGTCTTGAAACTGCTTCCCTGCGAGGCATCAAGATTCTCGTAGTCGATTCCCGTCACACCATGTGCCTGTGCTTCGGCAACTAAGTCGTCGAAACTCCATAAAATCCACACTTGCTTGTTGTCGTCGGCAGTGTCTTCAAGGCCGATGGCCCAGTAGGAAGTGTGCCCTCCTGGATGGGATTTCTGCCAATACTTTCCGTTGGCATCCTTGATTTCTACTCCCACATTATTATATTGGCACTTTTCAATGTACCAAGTGGTGCCTTCAGCCACGAAACCTGTTTCGTGGGTCCCAACGGCTGATGCACTTCCGCGTAGGGCGGAATAGTATAGTTGTGTTTCGTTCAGGTATTTACCTGTTCCTGCTGTTTTGCTGCCAATGAGATAGCCGTCGCCAGTGGCAACAAAATAGAACAAGTAGTCGTCAACATCGTGTTTAGATGTGCCGGAAGTAACATTCGTCACGCCTTCTGTTGACCAAAGCGCATTAGAACTGCCGTCGTCCATGTAATACTCTTTGCTATCCCAGTTTTGAATGAGATAGTAGACGGGTGCAGATTCATCCGTTGTCGTTACAGGCGGGTCGGTAACATTGCCCATAGCCTGAATGTTCCAGACCATAGACAACAATGCTATTAGGGAATATAGCAATTCCCGTGTACATGTACAATTATCTTTAACCTTCATAGCACATACGATGCATTTGAAGGAAAAAGAAATTTTTCCTGATAGTTTCATATTTTATGGTGATATTATATATATACTTGTCTATTAAGGATTAAGTAAAAATTTTACTTGATTTTTGCAAAGGTAATTGTTTTAGTTAATAATTAGTAAATAATCATTTTGTTTTTTGTTATTTTTAACAACAAGCGATGGCGCAGTATAATATTTGTTAATAAATGTTTGTTGCTTGTGCGTTATATTTGTAACTTCAGTTAATAAATAGTAACTTTGTCGAAAAACTTATTGAAGGTTACGAATGTATTATATTGAGAAGACTTTTGAAATCTCGGCGAGTCACCGACTGGAGCTGTCGTATGAGAGCAAGTGCACCCACGCGCATGGTCACAACTGGCGCATCACGGTGTATTGCCGGTCGGAGGAGCTGAATGCCGAGGGGATGGTCGTCGACTTCAGCCACGTGAAGCGGCTGGTGAAGGACAGACTGGACCACCAGATGCTGAACGAGGTGCTGCCGTTCAACCCTACGGCGGAGAACATTGCCCGGTGGATTACCGAACAGATTCCGCAGTGCTACAAGACGCGCGTTCAGGAGAGCGAGGGCAACGTGGCCGTCTATGAGAAGGATGGTACCACGAACCAGCGGTCACTGTCGCGAAGCGGGGAAAGTAATTTCACGGACCACCCGAAGGGGGATGAGTGATGACGTATAGGGTCAACGAAATCTTCTACTCGCTGCAGGGCGAGGGCTATCATGCCGGCACTCCTGCGGCGTTTGTCCGACTGAGCGGCTGCAATCTGGCGTGTCCGTTCTGTGACACCGACCACAAGGCATTCACAACAATGACAGCCGACGAGATTGCCCGTGAGGCCCGACGCGCGGCGGGTGACGAGACTCGGCTGCTCGTGCTCACTGGTGGAGAGCCCACGCTGCAG
>Ga0326514_10001800_pt1 | contig 13774 bp, 36 predicted proteins | sample 3_2548_0518_D_FD_203653 | JGI IMG/M metagenome (GOLD analysis project Ga0326514, IMG submission 203653) | Bovine rumen microbial communities from UC Davis, California, United States - 3_2548_0518 | ecosystem: Host-associated > Mammals > Digestive system > Stomach > Rumen | place: USA...
CGGTTTGGGCATGGTTCTCCCCCTAAACGGGGGAAATGCTACTACTGCATCGTTCGGACGCTTCGGAAGTAACATTGGTCAACCGCTTGTAAGCCAAATATCCGCCCTTGGCTAATGACGGTCGTCCCGGTTCGGATAACCTTCCACTTGCTTATTTAACATCGCCAGCCACGATGTCGGCGCTCTTTTTGTGTGTCGGTCAGCGCCAAGACCACAGAGGGTTTAATGCGGTTACTGTGTCCGCAACAATATTCAATTATTACCGTTATTAGTTATCTTTTTTTTCGTAGAAAAACATTCTATCTTCTATCCAATATTTTAAATGATCTGTTATCTCTTCTGCCGTGTGTCCTTTGCCCCGGTTCACTTCCCGGATCTCTTCAGAGATTGCATTGTGAAGTATCGCCATTAAATCTAACAATTGATTAATTCTCTTTTCCACCGCCACCTTCCTTCTTGACAAAAAATTCCATGATGTCCGCATCGGCTGCGATTGCCAATTTACACATGCCGTCTAACGGCGCTCTTACTGTGCGTCTTGCTCGTGAAAACCAAGAGTGGTAAGCAGTCCTTGTCGCCCCGGTGATCTCGCAGACCCTGTTCATGCGGAATCTTTTTGGCTCTGGGACTCCGTAGTATTTCTCAAGAGTATCGACAAGTGTATCCTTGTCTGCTGCCTTGTGTGCTTCAAACACCTCAATGTATGTCGATGCTACATCTGCGCCAAAAAGAATATTATCCAGAGCGCTTTCCTTCAAAAGCACATCACAGGATCCGTTCCTCTTCAGCAGAGAATAAACATTCACTCCCAAAAGATTCGCAATCTTGCACAGATCGATTAACGGCAACTTAATCTTTCCGTTAAACCACGACAATACAAAACCTTTTGACTTGCCTGTTACGTCAAAGATTTTCTGATACTGCATCATCCTGCGTTCTGCAAGTTTCGGCATTAGATAATTGATATTTCCCATTATTGTTTCTCTATCCGTTCTATCGAACATTGTGATTAGGTTGAGTACAGTTTTGGCTTTGTCCATTTTTTACACCTCTTCTACGTGCGCCAATAACAGATGTGACAGTGCAATTCTATCACATCTGTTATCAACTTGCACGTGCTGTTTTAAATGTTATGCAGTCAGCTGCTCGATAGCCAATGTCATCAAGCGATTGTCTTCACCAGTAAAGTATACAGGAAGAATAAGAACTTCCTTATCACCTTCACAGAGATACATCGGAGTCTTACTACTGTATGTACTGCGGATCTCAACCTCATCTCCCAGAAACGCACATGCGTCTACGATATACAGCGGATTGACAGCCTTGTGAAACCGTTCAAGACCTGCTGCATAGTAATACCACTTGACATTTTCCAGCCTGTCAGCAGTCATAAATGTCTGGAAACTAAATGAAGTTGCAAGACCGTCCTTGGTTCCCACAAACAACATCGGACGCATGTCGTCAGACTTAAATCCCTTTTTGTATTCTTTGGCAATCTCCGAAAGTTCCTTATTATCCAGACCCAGCTTGTAGTCGTAGTTCTTTTTCGCATTACCAATAATTTTGTCGATGTCGTAGTATTGTCCTTCTATACATCTTGTGATGTACGTGAAGTCTTCACCTTCGAACTTTGCGTGTTTACCGTCACACACAACAAGGATTTTTCTGTCGCTCTTGCCGATTGCTGATTTCAGGATCCCGACACATCCCAGACCAACCGTGAAAGACATCATAGTGTCGCTTTCAGGAAGGTTCCAGACGCCGATTCTGTGTCCGTCAAGAGCAATGAGTCTCTGCTTTTCCATGTCAAACCTGATTGCGTTCATCATCCCCTGACGCTCTTCTGGATGCGCCATAGCTGAAAGCGGTTTCAGATTGGAGAGGATTTCTCCGCTGATAAGTGAAACTTCCGTCTTGCTATCCAACACAGGAGTCTCTGGAAACACTTCAGATAAATCGTTCCGTACCATCTCGTAGCTTTTCTTGCTACTTGAAAGATGTATATGTCCGACTGTGGTTTCCAGAGTGATGTCATCACCCTTGAACACCATCTTTTTCAGTTCGTCATACTTAATGTAGCACTCACCATTCTCGATGATCCTGCCGTGAATGTCGATGTTCACAAAGTCTTCCGCATTAGTTGCTGTGGCTGTGATGATGCCGTTTGTAGCGGAGATTTTGATGCTTTCCAGTGCGGAGAAGTATGTGCTTTTCCCAACCGCAGGTGCTACCTTTGCGATAGCATTTTTGAAATCGTGCGAGTTAATTACTACTTTCATTTTGGCTCCTTCCTATGAATGTGTTTGTGTTTGTCTTTACCCTATATTGTATCACAAATTTTCTGCCAATGCAAGTATTATCTTGCATTATTTTTAACTGATTTACATGCGGTCAATCTCACCTGCCAACATATCAATCGTTCGTGTTCTAACAAAAACCTCCCTGCGTGTGATGTATTTGTTATCCGTTGAATATACTATACCACACAGGGAGATGATTTGCAAGTAATTTTTTGCGTTACTTTATATTTTTTACAACTGCGGATCCTTAGTTCCAGTAATGATAGAACTTGTATTTTCCGATAATCTGCCCGTCACTGGAAAAAGAAATTCCCTCATTAAACGGCTCAATCAGCGTGAATGTATCGCCTTTTTCCGCTTTGGCAAACAACTCACCGCCTTTGCTCATAGCTTCTTCCTTTGTGTTGCACTCTGCCATAATCTCATCTTTCTTGTTTCTGGTACGATAAACAATGAACATAGATTTTCCTCTCTTGTATATGAATGATTGTTACTTACTTATTTTACGCCGATTTCAGGACTTTTTCAATCTCTGCGTAGCTTGCTTTCAGCTTGATTGGATTATCAGGAAAAGCGTATGTAATGTTCTTGTCGCCAGTCCTCACAACTGTTACAGGATCTTTCCACTTTTCCAGCTTCACTACGTCACCTGCATGGATATTTTCCTTTGAAAATTTCCGTCCGCCAGACGCTTCGATAAGATTGTCATAGTATGCAATCTTCTCAATGCTTGTCTGGATGATTTCTGTGGCATTGTCAATCCATGTCTGCACAGTTTCCTCAGTAAGCACTTCACCGCCGATAGACTTGACGACTTCACCGCTGTTGACCTGCTCCAAGCGTTTGGCATAGTATTCAAGATTCTTTTTCTGTGCACGAATGCTTCTTTCCGCTTCTGCAATTCTGCGCTGACAAAATCCTTTTGTGCAATCTGTCGTATTCTTCGCAGTTTTTCTGGCGTTTTCTGCACATCTTGCATAATACTCTGATTTGCGGAATTCTTCCATTCCTTTGTCGAATGCTGCGATGATGCTATTTCTTTGATTCGCAAAGGCTCTTCCGGCAGAAGTGTTGTTGATTGGCTGTGTTGCAGCTGCATAGTCCATATTCAGGAATGGTTTCTGCAACTGCTCCGCCTTATCCATTGCTTTCTGTGCTCTATGGTCATAATATTGCGCACGACTTTCTGCCCTGTCCGCTTTGGCTTCCTGACATTCCTCAAAAGTCAGTCTCTCACCGACTCTTCCTTCGTCTTCCAGACCGATTTTCTTTGCGATCTGCTCTGCGAAGTACAGGTTCGGGAACTTCGCACGACTAATCCATGCACATTTCTTTCTGGAAAACAGGAAGTGTCGCCTGATTTCATCCTTAATCGCAGGATCCAGAGCACCATAGTCCTCTTTTTCCAGATAGATTTCCAGTTTATTTGTCTCCATGTTGCGGAAATATCTGCCCATTTTCCAGTCCTTTCTATACCTCTATGGTATCAATGATGTCACCATCGCATCGAACGTCTATCCAACCTCTGATAATATTGTAGTGATAGAAGTCTCTCCATATGGAAATCTGCTTCTTAGCCTGTTCAACGGTAAAAGCTGAATCATATGTCCACAGCTTCTTAACTTCACCGTTCTCGATGTACGTTGCGTTTGGCTCATAGAAAGTAAATTTTCCCACAGAATCACCCCCGATAATCCACGGTCTGCCCCTTGAAACAGTAACCAAGAAACTCCCAGACGCCATTGTCAACACGCCGAAGCGTCAGATACACAGGTCTGTGGCGGTTAATAGTTTTATCCAGTGCGGAATCATACGGCTCCCCACACTGAATCAATCCTCTGCTGTACATGATAGGCGGAACACACTCTGCAATCCATTCTGCAACTTCTCTGGATACATAGTCTCCAACATCCAAAGCGTCCCAATACAGATACGGATATTCGTATACAGGTTTTCCGTTATATACCTGCATTTCAGGATACGGAGTCTGGCTTTCACGCTCAATAAGATACAGCTTTTCGCCCATGAAAAACGGCTTCTGCTGTCTTCTTTCGAGTAGCTTTTCTGCGATCTCCTTTGTCGGGATCCAGTCATCACTGCCGTTCATTGTGGAAATCTGATACCCATTGTAATCGTAAACAATCTGGTATTCTTTCTGCATGATACACCTCTTTCTGTGCTGTGTTTGTTCTTAGGATATTAACACTATACCACATTGCTAATAGCATTGTCAATGGTATTTTGTATTATTTATTTATCGTTTAAACAGCACATCCCTTCTGAGAACCTCTTGTACCGATACGATTCTCGCTTCTGTGTAATAGTAGTAGTCGCAGTCCATCCAGTCCTCATCATGCCAATCATCAGGCTCATCTTTGGGAAAACAAGAGTTATTGCCCTGATTCAGCATTTTTACTGCATGTGCCACCGCCTCTTCCGTATCAAAGACAATATCATCAGTGATGATTTCACCCTTTTTTCCGAAAAACGGATCACTGCACACATCGCCGTACTCATAGTGGATGATTTCAAAATATTTCTTCTCTCCCATCATACTCTCCTTTCAATCTCCACAATCGCAGCAGACGCAACAGCCACGATGTCATTCTCTGTTGCCCGGATTTTCTCATCCTTTGCACAAGCAACAGCATACCGCATCGCCAAATCTATCCGCTCCCTGTGCGTTTTGCATTTCTGAATCTTCCGCACTCTCTTGGCATTATCAGTGATGCCGTAAGCCAGCCTGTTGATTTCCAATCTTTCCATTGTGGATTCCTTTCTTAACAAATTACTTCATGGCATTCCATATCTTTTCCTTTGAAGAACAACTTAAACTCTTCTTCAAAATAGACGAAAGCACAATTGACTGTTTCCTTATGTCTGCACGGATGTCGCTCATTGAAAAGCCTGATTGCGTCTTTCATTGTTTTGGCGATCACTTTCGTATATCCGCCACAAAACGGAAATCCGGGATCCGTGCCGTATGTAAAATAATAATTTCCCATTACTCGACCTCTCTGAATTCCATGTACTCATCCCATCGGTATTCCCTGATGGGCATCGGCTTATGATTATCGAAATAGAGAACCAGTGCTGGAGAGATGGCATTCCATCTCTCCACAATTTCCATCTTGACAAGATGTCCATCACTGATTAACTTCTTAGCCCTTGCGTGATAGTTATAATACATCGCTAGTCCACCTATTGATGTATGTATTTGCATTATTTAATGCAAACATTCCTTAAACACAAACTCACGGAATTCTTCATACTTCCCGTCATAAAGTAACCTGTTCTCGGGATGAAAGTTGCAGTCTTCCAGAAGGTCATGAATACGCTCTCTGTGAAGTCCATGCTCGTGAAGATCACCAAGAACCAGAAGATCCTGAAGATAGAATCCCCATCCGATAATCCCAGCAATCGGCTCTTCATCCATCTTTGACAGTGCTTTATTCCAATCAAGTCTAACTTCTTCTTTCGTCATATGTTCCCCTTTCAGTCATCAAAGACATTGATGATTTCCCACGGCGTTTCTTTGGACATGTCGTGGATTAGCCGATGAGTGCCGACTTTATCCATGCATTCCGCAGCAGTCCTGCCCCAGACATGGATGACTCTTTCCTTGTTGTAGTTTGGCTTGTAAGTGCCGTCATGCTTAAAACACCTGATAACAATCGTCATGATAATGCCTCTCTGTTCGCAGCTTTGATAGAGCCGATGGCGTTTTCCAGTACGGTAAACTCGACTCTGAGTTCTCTCATGGACATCAGGATCGTGATAGCGTCCGTCTCGTAGCACAGTTCCGATTTGTCCAGAGAATCGAAATCGTCCTTCAATGACTCGTACTGAGACTTTAAACTCTCTACTCTTCTCTCAAAAGATTCCAGTGTAACTCTCGTTGCTTTTGTCATGATTCTCACCTCCATTCCTTCCACATCACAATTGCGTCAATCAATTTGTCAAAATCTTCCCCATTCAGGAAATTGTCCCGGATGAACATAACGCTCTGGTCATGGCTTCTCACTTCTCACGGCAAGCTGATTACCCAGCCTATACCACGCTCCTGTACATCAAACCTGTTCTTGCGGAACCAGTCTGCCACGTTCTTACTGATGGTTTCTGCGTGAGCTTTGTGGTCTTCATACATCTCCTGCATAGCTGTGTAAATCAGGTCAAAATCCACCAGAGACAGACCCTTTGCGAGTTTTCCATCTTCCATTGCTATCAGCTTGTCATAAGCTGCTTTGAATACTTTCATCTGCTTTTTAGTCATGGAATTTTCCTCACTTCCGAAATTTATTAAATGAAACATGCGAATTTCATAAAATGAGAATCAGTACAACTCAATCGCAATATCCGGAAAAGCCTTTTTGATCGCTGGCGCAATCTGTTTCCAGTAACGGCATTTTTCCATGTCGAGCCTAAACTTGCTGAATGTCTGATAACCTGTATAGATATTGTCGTATCCTTTGGAAAGTCCAAGGCAGTTTTCCATGTGCTTTTTGTCCGCCCAGAAGGAATACAAGTTGTACATGTTTTCGCCGTTCTCTTCGTACTCTGAAATCATGATAAGATAAGCGTTTCCAGTGTACAGGTTAAGCGTGAACTCTCTGGTCTTGTCTTCGTTGTTCTGCACCAGAACAGCCTCTCCGCATTTCTCATCCCATCTCCATTGCAGTGCCATGATTATCTCCTTCCTGTATTGTGTTTGGTTTGTTATCATCTACTAATAAGATACCACAAATAGATGGATAATGCAAGAACTTTTTTGAAAAAATCGGAGCGGATTTTCTCCGCTCCTGTGGATCCTATTTCAGTTCCTTTTTAATGACGTTTCCCCAGCCCTCACCGCTGTATGCTGCATTGTTGGCGTCTTCCTCTTTTCGGAAAACATCAATAATTTTCGGAACTTCCTTTTTGTTCAGCTTCACTGCGATGTAGATATATTCCTTTTTCTTCATGGTATCCCCCTTACCAGACGATTTTCCGGGATGCAAGATCCGCATAGTTGTCATGGATTTTTCCATCTTCAAACAGCTTCACAGTCGCCTCATAGAGCCTCTGGAAGTATTTGTCGAGCGCTTTGATGATTTTCTTAGCATCGCCAGTTGTCTTCCTGTACGGGACTTTTACTGCGTCATACGCCAGATACTTGCTCTCAGGCTTCGCCTTGATGAAGGAACTCTGCCATTCCATGACCATGCTCTCAGGGAGATCGTCATCGTCTCCGAAGTTATCAGGCAGGTTGATGCTCATAGAAGCGCAAAACATGTCGTTTCCCATGATTCCAAACGGAACTTCTTTCTCATTTTCCACAAACCTGCAAGTGATGTACAGCGACCTGCCAAGGCACTTGAAAATGGATACTTCGCAAAGACTGTTAGGAAACCGCTTTGCATATGCTTTCTGGATCTCTTCCTTAAATTCCACGAACTTCATTGTTGGCTCCTTTCGTGTGCTGTTTTTGTTGTTAAGATTATATTAACACAACTTATTGCACTTTGCAAGTATTATTTTGCATTATTTTCTGGTCATTCAATCGTCAATGCCAAACACAAAATATCCACTCGCTCCCATGCTTTCCAAGTAACATGTAAACGCACCGAACCGTCCAGCTGCGATCAAATCAGATTTTTCTGCGTCTTCCAAATACAGTTCTTCCACCGTGAACGGCTGGAAATGGTCTGCAATGATATTTCCAGACTCGTCAATCTCATCAATGACATAGCGTCCGCCAAGTCGCTCGATAAGATCCTCGTCCCAGCTTTCCCATGCGTCAGAATCTTCCACAAGCTGATTGATGGCATTCAAGAGACCGCCTTTTTCTCCGCACTCCCAGCCTTCAAAAACTTTCTTCACTCCTTCACCGTCAAACAGGTAAAGAAGAATTCCGCCACCACCGTTTTCATATGCCTCAAACCTATTTATGATTACCTCCAATCGTACAGAGTGCCGTTTTTCCTGTAGCATTCATTCCAGTAATCGGCAAGTTCAACTGCTGCCTTTTTGCTATCCGCAATATTGATGCTTTCCGCAGACTTAAATCTTTTCAGTTCAAACAGGAGATTCTCCGAGTTGCTTACTCTGTGTGCGGAAGCAAATCTCTTACCGTCAAATACTTCGACTATGACGAGCCAGCTATATTTATTCAACATAATAATTAAACTCCTTTACATTTATGAAACTATATTAGCAGAACATCCATGCTTCACTATCCGAATGCCTGATGCTGATGAAAAAATAGTCCTTATCATCCTGAATGCGAAGAGTGCCGACACCGCCGTTTCTCCATACGTTCGGCATATCTGCCACATAGCTAACAGGACGCACAAGAAGACCTTTTTCCACCAAAACTTCCGCCATCTCTTCCGCAGCTTTTCTAACTACGGTTTTAAGCCTTGCGTCCGCCCGGATATTCACTTCCTTCTCGATTCCAGCTTCATCGTGCTGTGTGTAAACTGCAAATGTGTATTTCATGCCGTTTCCCCTTCCTGATTTTCCAGATTGTCAAGCATCGCCTGATACTTCTTTGGCATCTCGTTGTAGAATCTGATTTTGTGTGCGGATGACTGCGAGTTCAGATAAACCTCTGTGATGACTGCTGTCTTGAGTCCATCACCGTGACAGATGGTCAACCCATATCCGAGCGTTCCTTCCTGAACGGTATCGACCTGACCGCCAGCTTCAATCCAAGCATTAATGGTCTGTTCCACTGCTGACAATGCGTAAAGTTTTGCTGCCATGATATTTCCCCTTTCAGAAGTGATTTGTTTGTTGTTAAGTATATGTTAGCACAAGCCATACCATAATGCAAGCACTTTTTTGCATATTTCTAAAATAAATTTTCCGGGAAAGAAAAGAGACAGGACGGATCCTGCCTCTGAGTCTTAGAAGAAGCTGTCTCTTGCGGAAAACATCGGAGCGCCTGAGTATGTCATATCAACAGGACGCCAGACCTGAACCGACATGAATTTCCGCTTGTGCGGTTTGTAAATCCTTGTGAATTGGTCAATCCATACGGAAAAGCAGCCGACTTCACTGGTGGTTTCCCGGATGATGCGGATACCGTTTGCCACAAGAATCCGCCTGACCTGATTTCCAGTAGTGCATTTCTCAATCTTCTCTTTCAGTTTTGCATCCATATTATTCTCCCTTCTTTCCGAAAATTTCCAGAAGCCATAAGTCATGTGTAAAGAAGAAGTATCCAGATACAGGAACCATCAGCAGAAGAAAACTTCCTTCACCGTAAAAGAGTTTAGGCGAGACAATCGCCAAAATGAAAAGAGTAATTGCGATGATCCTCTGAACTGCCCGGATGATATGGATATTTTCCGCTCTCTTGACGGCAGCTGAATTCTTTTTGGCGTATGATTTTGCCATCGAGAAGTCGTTAAACCGCTTCAGGATTTTCCTTCCTTTTACTGTATAATACATTTCTATTCTCCCTGTTGTGTGCTGTGTTTGATGTTAAGAAGAGTATACGCCAAATTTTCCATATAGTCAATATGTATTTGTATTATTTCTTATCGAATATGTGTTGAATAATTATTTGTATAACACAACAAAACAGCCCGGATTTTCCGGGCTGTATGCTGCTTATGCTTTCAGTTCCTTTCCTCTTCTCTCTGCCAGAATCTGCCAGCGTCCCAATGCGTGATCGCTTCTGACGTTTCGCGTTAACTTTCTGACATCATCCCAGAATGTCGCAGGATCCACAAGCGCATTGAGTTTGTCAATTTTGGCATAATCCCTGTTTTCCATAGCATATTCGTAAGTCATGTTTTCTCCTTTCAATATCCCAGCCATTCAAAAATGTTTCCGATTTTTCCGTTTATGTACAGCTTGCCATTGATGACTTCCAGAGTGTCGAACATCTTGTCGCAGCTGTAGCAGTAGCAGTCAAATTTTCCATTATTTAGGATATATATTACTCCATGTAAATCTAAGATGTTTTTCAGCTTCTCCATGATTTTCTCCTATTCTTCCGCGATCTCATCAATGAATTCAATCGCTTCATTTGCAGATTCAAAAATTACATCATCGCCACAATACTGAACACTGTATTCGTTTGTTCCGTAAATGTTGTAGCAAATTTCATAACCCTTGTAGATAACCATATTTTCCTCCTATCTGACTTTATGCGCGTCTTCCAGTTCTTCCCATGCGTAAGGATCTCCGCCCATTTCCATAAATTCTTCCACATCTTTCGGCATATCCCAGCCAAACACAACATCTGTAATTATTTCTCCATGGTCTTCTCTTGCAACAAGGAGTGCGTCCTGCCTACACTCTTCTTTTCCATTGTCGCAAAGCGCAATCGCTGTGACTTTGCGGATTTCATGGTATATTCCGAACAATCTGATTATCATTTTTTCCTCCTGACTGAAAACGCGGCGGAGAACACCCGGAAAACTCCGACTAATTAGATTAACATGATTCTGACGAATGCGGAAACGATGTCCGTTTTCTCATCGTACAGATAAATGATTAAAATAATCTGCGTTTTCTTTTTCTCCATGCAAGCCTCCCATCGTGTGTTTGTTGTTTGGGAGAGGCTGCCGGGTGTTTTTGAATAGTGTGTCCTGAATCGAACAGGATCCCCGGATTTTCCGGGAAGCGAACCATCGCCACACCTATGTTGTGTTATTTAAGTACAATAATCAGTGCATTATTGTATGTAGCAAGAAGCCTGATTCTCTTTTTGGCGTATTTCTCATAGTCGGGATTTTTGGTAGTGAACCGCCAAGCCTCACCGCTGAAGATGAGATCGCCATCGATGGCGTTTTTCAGTCTAACTTCGATTTCCTGTGAGTAGTATATTTTTTCAAGAAGTTTTCCAAGCGTCATGATGATTCTCCTTTCAAAGTTGTGTTGTTTTTGTTGTTAAGTATATTATAAGCGATGATTTTCCATTTGTCAAACACTTTTTTGCATTCTTTTTAAATTCTTTTCTGTTGCCAAAAAGAAAAGCACTCCGGGGATCCCGGAGTGCCGTTTCATCATCCTTCGTTTATCTCGATGACCAATTCCGCAAGCTGGCGGAGATCATCTTCGGTGAATGCTGCGAATTCCTCATCTTCTGGAGAAGAGCGCTGGCATTCTTTGTAAAAATCCACATATTCCTCAATTATGAGACCTGCCTCATAGCTGTCCCTGTATCTTTCCGCTTCTTCTCTTGTAACCATGTTTATCCTCCCTTTTGATTAGCGTTACTTTGCCACAAGTTCATTCCAAATTTTCATGTATTCTTCTGCTGTCATATCATCCGGCAATTCCCATCCATCGGCATTGAAATTGCGAATATCTGCTTCTGCTTCTTCGATGGTCATCGGCTCTGCACCTTCTCTACAATCGCTAAACAGCCTCTCGACAAATTCTCTGGTGGTCACCATGTCTGTCTCCTTTCTTCAATTTCATCCATTACCTTGATGATTCTGTCCATGTCATCATCCGAAAAGTAGAATTCGCTCTGGATGATGTCCCGGTCTTCTGCGTCATACTCACCATCAAGCAGCTTTTCCGCCGTCTCCCGGATCTCTTCATCTGTGATGTCGATGTCGTGAATCTCATCGACCGCCACAGGATCCGCTCCATCTTCAACGACTACATAGTTTAATCCCCTTTCGTGTGTTGTTTTGTTTGTTGTTAAGTGTATTATAAGCCATCATAGGTATCTTGTCAATACATTTTGGCAATTTTCTTTAAATTTGCCATAGGTGTATGTTGCAGATTTTCCGCATAAAAAAGCACTCCGGTCTCCCGGAGTGCCTGTAAATCGGTTTACTCTTCCTCTTCTTCCTCTTCGTCTTCCTCTTCGCCCTCATCCAGAATGTTACGGATCTCGTCATTGTCAAAATCTTCGTCATTGTCGATGATATAGTCAACAATGTCGTCAATGTCGATCCATTCGTCAGGATAGTCTGTGCTTTCCAGATTGGCGTATCCGTTGAAACGGAAGTATTCATCACAAGGACGGAAGTCTCCATAGAAAGCCATTCTCAGGATCTCGTCAGGCTCCTTTCCTGCCAGCCATTCATTGATTTCATCCATGCTGAAAATCTCATCATCGGAATAACCAACTTCGTCACAGTAACGATTGTGAATAGCCACCTGCTCATCTGCGCCCATGTTGTTAATGATTTCTCTGATTTCTTCTCTCATCGTGATTTCCTCCTGTAAAAGAAAAGTGTGTTTGTTTTGTTGTTAATGCTATGATACCACAGCCGTATAACTAATGCAAGCATTTTCTTGCATTTTTTACAAATAAATTTACGACAACTTTTTGACGGTTTTCAGACCATCCAGATTTTCCACAAAAAAGGCACTCCAATGGAGTGCCTATCTGTTATCCGATATATGCCTTTATCCTGTCTATGATTTCCGCATCGGATCCGCCAGCGTGCAACTTGCGTGCAATCATAAACGGTTTTGCATCAATCAAACTCTTTAAAAATGGAGTCGATGCTCTGCCTGTATTGATGTACCAGACCAGCGGAGCGATCTCCCGGTCGGCTGCCATAGTGCCGTATTTTTCCATAAGCACTTTTTTGATATTCCAGACGCAAGTGTCGATTGTATTTCTGCTAACCATGAGATTTTCCTCCTGTTATTCCATGTATTTGACGGATATAACGACATCATCATATGCGGATTTTCCGCATAGTGTCTGTTTTACCTGTCCTCTTCTCCCAGAAAATCCAGTTCGTAGTTTTCCAAATCCCGGTCTCCCAGCTTTTCCGTATACCACAAAACGCTGTGATATTTGTCAATATTGTCCGCCCACTCGTAAAGATTTTTCATAGGCTGGCAGCCTATTGAAAATCCCCGGAGCCTCATGCCATACTTGTAAAGTTTCATTGAATTTTCCTCCTCTTAATGTTGTGTTTGTTATTAACTATGTACATGATAGCACGCGCCAGCTGCATTGTCAACAACCAATTAGCGATTTAATGTATATGATTTTTCGTTTATTCTGCGGAAAAGAAAAGCACTCCTCCCGGAGTGCTATTGTTATGCTATTTCTGCCACTATCTCATTACCATAGCAAAATGTTGTAAGCTGGAATATTAATTTTTCCATATCGGTATAGTTTTCATGCATCGTAGGATCCATGTGATAGGTTTTTCCGTTGGCTTTTTTTCCATTCCAGAAATAAGTCAATCTGAATATACCGTTGTTATCTGTACTATGGGATACTACCAAATAATCCGTTTCATGCTGAAAACCGATTGCCTGGAAACCGGGATTTTCAATGATTTTCCGCCATGCTGCGGAACAAATATCTTCCTGATTTTCCAGTTTTTCTATTTCCTCATCTGTGCCAGTAAAAGCAATGACTGGATCCATCGTGATTTCCGGTATATTGATAAACATAAGATTTTCCTCCTGTTTGTGTTTGTTTTGTTATCATGTATTATATGCCAGATTTTCCAGTAAGTCAAGATAATTTTTGCATTATCTTTAATTTTTCCATG
>Ga0326514_10001802_pt1 | contig 13772 bp, 10 predicted proteins | sample 3_2548_0518_D_FD_203653 | JGI IMG/M metagenome (GOLD analysis project Ga0326514, IMG submission 203653) | Bovine rumen microbial communities from UC Davis, California, United States - 3_2548_0518 | ecosystem: Host-associated > Mammals > Digestive system > Stomach > Rumen | place: USA...
TGCCTATGCGGAAGAGAGCGATGCCTCCCATCGTTACAAAATAGGCCCCGTTCCGACGGACTGGTTCTATACCGTCCAGACACTTGAAGGAGATATCAACCGCAAACTGGATGATATGTACAAGGAAGAGTCAAATAAATATTACAAGGAGAAGAGACCAATATCCTAATAGCCTTAATGGGCGAAAAAAGTAGGGAGCAGCATCCATTGCGGTGTTGCTCCCATTTTTTACATCATGCCAAACGCATCCTTAAAAAATGTAAATCGACGTTTTCCTGCTATATATTTATTACAATTTTAACAGGGGTAAACCCCTGTATTTTTATATATAAATTGTATATTTAAATAATTGAATATCAGTAAGTTAAACTTTGTTGTTGAGATGCAATTTTCAGCCTTAAAAATTTGGTTCGAGAACATAATCAGTCTATCTTTGCACTCAAATTACAAAACAGTACAGGTATGGAAAAGTTTCTTTTAGACCCCAAAGCTCCAGGAGCATTCTCTTCTGACGTGATGCACAAAGTAGTCTTAAACGGCATTGATTTCGAACTCCCAGACTATATTTGGGATGTCATTGACGATGCTTTTGGTAATTACTGGAATGTTGAAGTTGGTTATGGCGGTTGGCCGGATTTCAATTCTGCAGTCAGATCTATCTCTAATTGGTTGCAAAAGGAACATATTATCTTTTCATTAGATAAGATTGCAACCATCGTGAACGTTATGTTTGACTGGATTGAACAAATTCCTGGAGCGACTCTTGATGATAGCGAAGTGGTTATCCCCCATAATTACGAAGAGACTGAGCGACTCCGTCAGGAGATTAAGCAACATGAACGTAATCTTAAAGACCTATTGCCAAGTATATCTATACCAGTTGATAACTTTAATGATACCATGACGAATTTTGTGTATATCTCCGACAAGTTGAAAGAGTTCTATCCCAGAACCTATAAACGGCTCACTAAACTGTTCAATGAGATGGAAATTGAATGGAGCGAGATAGAGGGAACTAAAGACATTTGGATTCGTGATTATATGCCCATTCAGATATCTGATGACCGCTTTGTCGTTTACAATTACAATCCTGACTACCTGAAAGAATCAGGTGAGAAATATCTCACTGATTCACGATCCATATCCAAACCTGTTCTTATTCATTGCAAAAAGAGATATTACGATATTACTTTGGATGGAGGAAACGTTGTTACGTGTGCAGGGCATTTGGTACTCACGGATAAAGTGTTCCAAGAAAACGGGAAGGTGAAATATGACCCAGATTTTTGTGATTACATAAGTCACGTTCTTGATTCTATGGTTATTTTCCTACCTTGGCATTGTGATAATCCACAGGAGTCTAATGCTGATGTTTATGGCCACGCAGATGGTCTTATACATTGGGCTGGTGACAACAGAGTCTTGATGTCGAATCATCGGGATTTTTTTCCAGAAGAGGCAGATGAGATTAAAAGCCGATTAGAGACTGTCGGATTCGAGGTGATAGAAATGCTTTTTGATGTACCAAATCCAAAGAGAGACTTCAATTGGGCTTATGTCAATTATCTACAAGTGGAAAATAAGATCATTGTGCCAACATTTGGAATACCTGAGGATAAGCAAGCCTTGAAGTATATAAGAGAGGCAAACCCAAACTGCATCGTACGAGGTTTTCGGATGAGGGATATTGCCAAAGAAGGAGGAGCTCTTCATTGCATTACTTGGAACATTAAAAAATAAAGGTGATATGGCTAGGATTAATATCATAGATAATGTCGCAATAAAGAATGGCCGTCTTCGAGTAATTGACAGTTTGGGGCGTGAGAAAAGAGCTTTTCTTGAGCAAGGTAATCTTGAAGGGGAGTGTGCTGTATATAGTCTAATGATGATGCTTATTGTTCATGATATAATAGACGATCATGATTTAATAATGGAGAATAGCAGGGTTTCTGCAAATGTGAAACAACTTAGAAAGCAGTTTCTATATAAAAGAAGGGTACGTGGCTATAGTTTAAAAGTACTGCAAAAAAAACTCCTCAATGTCTTTGGTGATAAAATTTCCGTAAACATATATACGACCAATCCCTATAAAGATGAATGTTTAGACTATGGCGATCTATACTTGAAGATAAAAAAGCATTTAGATTCGGGGTTGCCCGTTCAAATAGGTTTATTTATCCCCAATTCAAGGGCCGGACATTCTGTAGTAGTTGTTGGATATGCAGAATACGCCAAATATCTTAGATTGTTTTGCCTGGATCCTTCCTGGGGTATGCCTTGTGCTGCTTTCTGGAATAATATCATCGATATCAATTTGGATAATAGTGCTGATATAATAATGGATTATGAACACATGTCAGAGCGATATGTATTGGTTACAGAAATATTAGTGATTAACGAAGAATTAGACATAGTTGATACACCTTTACCCTTTTAGATCTGGAAGTTATTATAAATCTTATTATATTTGCAACATGAAGTACAAAGTGATTATTACATTATTAATGGTTTTGTTCGTGAGGAGCGTTGGTAATGCCCAGGCTTTCCGCGACAACAACAACATGCTGCTTGGCAAGGTAGAGTCAGACGGCACAGTTCGAAACGCCAATAACATGCGCCTTGGCAAGATCTTCGGTGATGGAGCCATCAGATACAACAACATTGCTGCATCCTAATTCATCACAAGCCTTGTGAACTAAAATAATTATTGTCAGCAACTACATACCAACATTAATAAAGCTTTCTCATCCAAACTATTATCGTACCCCATTCCCCATCTAATTTCTACACCATTTGGAAACTGTTTGATAACGTCATGGATATAACGAAGTTCTTCCATAAGAAGAGGATGTTTCTGCGATGTCCTGACCAGCAGAACAACTTTATTATAGCATCCGAAATCAATGGATGCATATTCTGTGAGTTCATGAAGTATAGACTCCATACGACTCTCATTCGTTCGAGGGAAGGAGTTTATTCTACGTTTAAGCACAACCTGCTCCTTGTATAGATATATCAGGTCGCTTTTGTCTAAACGAATCAAAGTAGCTTGTTCCACAATCTGTTGAATCAATTCATCAATCTCTGGTTTGCTACCTCTGAGGTTTAAGAAGCGTGTCTCGTTTACCGTCTGTTCCATATGTTATTATCATTTAAAAACCAATCTTGCTTTGCTCTTTTTTCTCTAATCGTTCATTGTCACAGTGAATTGACAGCGTTTCAAGAATATTACTTGAAGAACCATGAAGTATGTTGTCTATAGCATAGTGGCGGGCTATATTCTCTATCTGGCCACCGCTAAAATCGTACTTCACTGCCAATGCATGGGTATCAGCCTCAGAGAGAGCTGGAATCATCTCACGCCAGATGCTCATACGCGCCTCAATAGTAGGTTTGGTAAATTTAATCTTATAAAGGAAACGACGTTCAAAGGCCTTATCCATATTTTGTGCTAAGTTGGTCGTGGCTATCAAAATACCATCAAAAGTTTCCATTTCCTGAAGAATAATATTTTGGATGGAATTCTCCATCTTGTCAACAGCACGCTCAGCACCTTCCTGACGCTTACCAATAATAGCATCAGCCTCATTGAACAATAGGATAGGAGTTATCTTACACTCCCTTACCTTGTTTCGGTAGTTATCGAATAAGGCTTTAATGTTCTTCTCGCTCTCTCCGACCCACATGCTTTTAATCTCAGAGATATTCACTTGCATGATGTCACGACCAGACTCCTTGGCAAGCTGCAGGACTGTTTCGGTTTTACCTGTACCAGGCATTCCGTAGAAAAGACACGTGAAGCCGCATCTGAAACCAGACTCTTTGAGTCGGTTCCGAATTTCTTGATAATGATCATCATTCAACAACTGCGTTAGTTCAGACACCTGTTTTCTAACTTCATCATCGTAAAAGAGTTTTTTTATTGCGATATCGCCTGTTTTTAAGAGTCCTGCCTTCTTTTGATTTGTATTCAGAGAAGAGAGATTCAACTCCTCAAATAAAGTTCGCTTGGCTTCCATTGTCATTCGGAATGATTCTCTATTGACAAAGCCATCGTCATTATTATATTCTATCATCTTAGAAAGTAGAAGCGGATGTTCCCCCTCGCTGAGTGAGCTTTTGATACGATTCCATGTTCGCTTTCTTTCGTAAAGGAAACTTAGGTCGTGATATCCTATATTATCATCGTTGTTGTTTACGAAGAGATGACAAAATAAAACCAACAGGAGTTCTTCTTCTTCACAGAAATCAAAACTTTTTAGTTTCTGAACAAAAATTATCTGAGGGTTATTATCAAACAATTCCTGGATCTTCTCTGCGACACCATCCTGAGTTAGTTCATCATCTTTGCGCATGTCAAAAAGATCTTCTAGCTCTCCAAACAGTTCCTGACAAGTCATGCCTGTCAATATCTCAGGAACATATTTCTGATTATGTTGGAATGCTTCTACTACCTTCATTGGTACACTATAGGTGCGTCCACGTCTATCACGGCAACAACGCACGAACCCTCTTTTTTCTAATAAATCAATGTCGTTCATATATCGAATTATATGAGTAGTACGGCAACCAACATATGTTCCAAATTGACTTATTGATATGCTTGTATCTTCACTATTATCTATAAACAGTGACATCATTACACTCTGCTCTTTTGTAAGGTCAAGAACTTCTGACAGGTATTTGATATATTTACCTGCCTTACGATAGAAAGCCTTGCTGAGTTGGGAATCTTTAGCCAATTCCACGACTTTTTCGACTGCCTGCAACAGATCTAACTCTTGCTTTTTTGATTGTTTTGCTGTCATATTGTAAGCTTATTTAATTAATCTTGCTGCAAAGGTAAAACAAAGATATGCCTGTTTGGGGCATATCTTGTGGTTTTTTGCACTTTTATTGAGATTTTCTCAAAAATAAATCATGATAATCAGATCTAAATCCAAATATAAAATAAAGTTGCACCCAATTGGGGCACAACTTTATAAAAATAGAAGACAAATAGAAAATTCCTTTATTCCATTTTGTTAGTTTTCAACTAGTGATAATGATTGTATACGTGATATATAATCTTGTAACTCATTTATAATAGCAGATGAATCTTGCCCATTGGTATTAATAAGTACTTTTATTGCATTCTGATTCTCTGAAACGCAAATTTGATTATGATAATCCCATATAAAAGGATAACCGGAAAACTCAAAAGGAATATTGGTGCCCCAAAGGAATTTCCGAGTTTCAGTTCCTCCTGCAAGGAAGTCTTCCTGTATTGTAACGCCTTCAGTAGATGTTAAGAAACGATCTCTTTGGCCTGCATTAAGAAACACCCCAGTACCACTAGGGTAAATTGCAGCATGATCATGATACCATCGAATCCATGAGCTTGGGATTTTTTTCATCACGAAATCCAACAAGGTGCCATGGGACAAATAGAAAATCCAGTTACCTGACTCATTTTCATTTTCTGGAACATTGTATGATGGAACCGGCTTATCCAGAAGGAAATTATGAATAGCACCATATAACTTTTCGTTTAGAAGAAAATACCTCCATGACTTTACAGAATTGTTAAAGACACGATAGTGCCACCATAGACAATTATTGAAGTCGTCTGCATTCATATAAGAGAACAGCTTTTTCATATGTGATGCATCGGTACTGTTAATTAAATGATCAGTGAATACATTTCGAGAATTTGATAGTTTCAAATCAAAATTCTCCCAATCAACATTACCATTATCATTTTGATAAAGAAAGCGGATACTGCCTTTAAAATATGGGAGGTTTTCAGCCTCGACAAACACATCTTCACAATGGGTCCCCTCCAATATTTCCTTAGCCTTAATTCTTTCCTCTTCTAATTGGCCATTCTTGGTAAATGAAGAACATTGATTCAGATATTGATATATTTTATGAGTATCTGATGATATTTTCTCTATCCTGCGCATACGACCAACCATTGCTGCTATAGTATCAATGTCAACAGCGTCAACGATATTCCATACAACCCTCATCCATTGTTTGAAAGACGCTTCTTCAAATCTCCCTTGCTCGAAATACTTGCATATTGAAAAGAATAATACTCTGTCCGTCTGTGAAAATGGAACTATCGTCTCGTATTCTTTGTTCGATTCATATACAGGAATAAAATTGAACGGATGGTTTTTATGACGGGCGGGGAAGCATCTTGTTAGATCCTCATTTGTGCATGAGGCAACATTATCCAAAATTGACGTTATGTAACGGAAGGCCTCTTCTGGTATATAACGATTTTCAAGGTCATCATCTTCGTGCATATAGCAATAATAATCGAAGGAGCTATATTCTATAGCATTATCTTTCATTTGATTTTCTCCACGCCCATAGAGATAATTGAATACGACATTATTAGTATTATCTATCGAATCAGCCTTGTAAAGGTATGAGCTATCCTCATCATCATCCTTTTCTGTCATAAGCTTCTTCTTTGCTGATACCATCAAATTAAAGAAGATTCGGTTGAAGAAGGCAAAATATGGAGAGTCTATATGGAATTCAACGGCAGTACTATCTCCATTTTGTTCCAAGGCTTGTTGGCGTTTTATCCAATATTGTTTGTTTGCATTCCAAAAGAGCATAGCCCAAGATGTATCAAGCTTAATGGGAAAGCCATTATTGACGCTATTAAAAACTTTCCATTGATCAGATTCTTTTTCTTTCTCAGAGAGATATCCGATTAAGTCTGCCTTGAAATTTTCGAAACTTGATAATGGCTTTCCACGGGCATTCATCTTGATATACAAGTCATCTGTCAGTTTCAAGCCGAGTAAGTCAAGATAATAAAAACGAATAGGACAATCAGAATTAGTCAGTTTCTCCCATAGAACATCGTAGTCCTCATCGCAGAAGACCTGCTCTATTCCATCCATAGCTTTTACTTCGCTGTCGTTTTCTCCCTTTATATAGGTACCTGAGAGCATTCTCAACATTGACTGGATGGTCGGGTCTTGTTTCCATGATGAATAGAACCATGTCTGCTGGGTAATATAGTCCTTTACATTGAATATATCTTTTGATATTACTACATTGCTTAGTTGTTTACAGAACTCACGGGATGATACTCTCGTACTATATGAGAAATTCCTTAATGTAGCTCTAACCTCAGCGTTCTCTTCTGATAAATGACCAGACTTTAATGCAATATACCAATGCAAAAGCCACAACGTTGTCAATCGCTGCTGTCCATCTAATGGAGCAAGTTTCCGGCCTTCTTCAGAACCATACACAAAATCCATTTTTAACTGGTTTTCTCCTTTTAAAGCCTGAAGAATGTTTTTAAGAAAGGAACGTCGTAACTCAGATTTTTCCCTTCTTCCCTGTGCATAATCCCTTTGAATTTTGGGTATTTCAACTTCATACCGGCTCAGGAACTGCCAGAAATACATTTCATTATTTATATCTTTTTTCATATTTAGCCCTCCTTGACATCTATAAATTCGTGCAACAATATAAGAAGATTCTCTATATATGATTTTGCGTCGGTCTGCCCCCATGACAAAAGGTTATTTGGGGCTTTTGTATAGTATTTCATAAATACGTTTCTAGTACATGGTGGAATGAATGAGACTGCGGAATATTTTTTCAACTCATTAAGTCTTTTTTCCTGAGAATCATTACGATTCATCATTTCCATAAGACTATGCAATTCTATTTCTTCCTCTTTTGTGGGATGTATATTTGCTACACCATTTTCCAAATCCACCACGTATTTTATTCCTCTGTCCTTTCCTATAATAGATCTCCGTTTAGCTGGGAAAATGGAATTTCCATAGCCCCTGTTCGTGTTGCTATCAAGAAGAACATAATTCCAAATTTTATTCTTATCTAAATCTGGCTCATCCCATTTTTCTTCTTCCGGAAAGACTTCTTTTAATATTTCCTTACGAAGTTTCGTAAAGTCATCTATACTAATATCCTTTTTAGGCTTGTTAAGGAAATCTGTTATCCTACTCAAAAGATCGCCAGAAAATTCATGGCCAATAATTGCATATTTCAGCCATTCTTTTTGGTCTTTTGGATTAGTTAATGGATTTTCCGTGTTTGAATCCACATGTTCAATATCCCAACTTTCTTTTTTGTATAGGTGGAATGGGAACTTGTAAAATACACCCTGTTGGTAACTCATATGGCTTTCCAACTCACTATTCTGTGAGATTACAGTAAGTACATTATGAAGAAGAAGTAGATTCTTACATTTGTTTTTGGGGCCAAATCCATCCTCTATTTCATATACTGTATGCTCCAAGCCTTTTTCACAATCATAGCATCGGGAGATTTTGTCTTTGATAATCTGTTTAAGTCCACAAACCTGTTTATTGTCATCTTTCCATCCCTCAATGAAATCTTTTTTGGATTTTGCTTCTCTCCACAGGTTAATATACTTGGTTAATGGTTCACCAGATGAAATCAAGAAACCTATGTAGTGATATAATATAATATCATTATACCATTCGTCAATGATATTGTACAAATTCATAACATGATTCCAGCATGTTTCTATGGTCTTAAGACTATTTTCACCTTCTTTCTTTTTCTTTTTGAAGTACTTGTCAAAGTATCGAAATGTTTTATAATCATCTTTGCCCAGCTTTTTGGTATCAATCTCCAAAAGGTTTTGATCACATATCAGATCAAAGAGAAAATCTATTCTTGTAGGCCTGTTATAATCTTTTTCGTGAATAAACAGCCATAAGTCATCATTCTGAAGAGCATATTCCGTTCGATCCCATTGGCTTGCTATTTCTGTTTGCTTGGAAATCAGCTGCTCATCTATGAGACCGGTGAAATTGCTTCTGTTGAGGAACATAGCTTTGATAAGTTCTGCATTGGTAAGGGATATTTTTCCAATATTCAATCTTGTGAAGACCTTTATTGGGTCTTCGTCATCAGCCTTATACCAGATAAATTGAACGTTATCAAGCAACGTGCTTTTAAAATTCTGCTTTTCCATTTCACCTTTCTCATCAAACCATTTCTTAATATTTTCGAAAGCGATGTGGAAATGATGAAAATCTATGGTGTCATAAATATGATCCCTAATATATTCTTTTTCGATGTTATCCAAAAATGACTTTGTAGTTATAGAAGAATCTGTGTTCTCATTTTGTCTGGTATCATACTCAATTGAATAAGAATCTTCATTAAGATATTTGAGAATTAGGAAAATGGTTGTGAGTCTTTGCTGTCCATCTATCACTTCCCATTTCGAATATCTGTGCAAGATGTCTTTTGCCTGTTCAAAGACATTATCGTCACTAACTTTCAGATTCTGAATCTCTTCGAGAAATCTTGTTTTGACACTTTCCGAAAGCATTTCTTTAACGACCAAAGGCTGTATACAATAAAAACCTTCTGCGTCATTACCTATACTCTTCCTGAAATCCTCAATATCATCCAACAAATCAGTTACCTGCTGGGAAGTCCATCTATATCCCCTCTGATATGAAGGTACGAAAAAAGACATTCCTTGTAAGCTCCTTACAGTTCTTAACTCTAAGTTATTCATGCTTGTATTATTTAGTTACAATATTTCTCTTGCTATCCATGCACAAGCTTCAGCATCAGCCAAAGCGTGATGATGATTCTCTAGATGATAGCCACACAATTCTGAAATAGTATGTAGCTGATGATTCTCTGCTTCCGGAAAAGCCTTTCGCGAAGCTATACAGGTACAGTAGAATTCATAGTCAGGATAATCCATCTGATAACAATGAAATGCCGCCTTTAAGCAGCTTTCGTCAAAGGCTTTATTATGAGCGACAAGCGGTAATCCTTCTATTAAGGGTTCTATTTGTTTCCATACTTCAGGAAATACAGGGGCTTCTTCTGTATCATTCCGTGTTAGACCATGAACCTGAGTACACCAATAATTGTAATAATTGGGTTCTGGCTGTATCAGCGAATAGAAATTGTCCACAAATTCCCCATTCCTGACAATTACAATTCCTACACTACAAACGCTACTACGCTCATTGTTAGCTGTTTCAAAATCTATAGCTGCAAAATCTTTCATTGTTTTCTTTCTCTTTCGTCATTTGTACTCATATTCATAATAACGATGTAATTTTCTCCCATTTGTTGTATGATGTCTCGCTCAAAGAACTGACATACTCAGGATGTCGTTTTGCTGCTTGTGGTTTCGACGCTTCTGTTTTTCCGCCTTGAAGCCACGGCACGTCAACACCAACCATCGGCTTGCTCGTCAATTTTCTATTCCATTTATTCACATACCAGTCATTGCTTGTTTGAATAAGCTCAATAGTTTCTTCTTTTGAGAGTATATAGTATTCTATAGAAGATATCTTATCGTCAGTTTTTATAAATATCCAGGGACCAATTACTTTTTGTTCCAGATTTGGAATTGTCCCATCCAATTCTGACGTCAGCCCTGTCATAATATTTTTTGTGGTTCCCGTTTTTACCTGAATCATAACACTTTTGCCCGTTGTGGGATTTATGCAAATTAAATCTGCGTTTTCGTAATTTTTTCGAAAATCATTCAGATTAATTACGTCGAAGCCCAACTTCAATAACTCTAATTCGGCAACTTTTTCGCCAATTCGTCCTATATCTAATTTCTGTTTCATAGTCTTTATCTATTAGTCTCTTCCTATCATGTCCAAACCTGCAAGATTATTGAATATCCAAAATGGCATGATTACATTTGGAATATTATATTCATACCATTCTAAGAATTGTAAAGCCGTCCTCTGTTCCTCATATTCACGAATAGCCAAAGCATTTTTGAAATCACATAAAATGAATGTTTTTTCTGGTCTTTCATGTGCATATTGCAGGAACTGTCCAACAGATGACATTATGGAATCATAATAATGTTCCGTTATTCCCAATTCTATAGTGTATTCCTCTCTTGTATAATTGTCAGGGATGTTATCTGCATATACGTTTCTAACAGTTTTACCCTCCTCGTCGTGTTGATTTCCTACAAAGTAGCATAAGACATCGCCTTCTCTTAAAATTTCGGAAATATCCTGATATACCAACTCCCTTCCTCTTCTTTGTGGCTGGAAATCATCGGCAAAAGTAGGTTGTTTATTTGCTTGCGCAGCTCTTTCAATCACCTCGTCACGACTTAAACCCGATGGAACAAATTGGCCTCTGGGCCAATAAAGATTTTCAATGTGATATTCTTTAAATAAGGATTGTGATATACCAGAGAATACTGTACCTTCTTTGTGCATAGTACCATTTTTATCAAATAGAATCTCACAATTGTCACCAGCAAGTCCTGGGACTGTGGACTCTCCAAAGTATCGCACAAAGGATGTATATCCCTTACATGACACTACGTCACCAGAGAAAATTTCCTGATTTTGGTCATCTTTATTTTTTGTTTCGATGCCAGCATAGATGACAGGAACAAGAGACCACAGAGTATTGGAGTCCAAGCCTGATTTATGGAATCTTGTGTACTCTGATTTTTTAGTCCAAAGAATCATAACATTACCATCGAAAGTGAATTCTCCGAAATATGCATAATCGAAATAGCCCAGCGGACTGATAAATCTCACTCTTCTGTCTTCCAGAACTGCCTTTAATTTTTCCCTATCCAAAGAAAGATAAATATCTCTTTGATGGACACGACACAAATCCTGTATGCCACGAAAGCTAAACTTATTGAAATCCATATTGCTTAATGATTATATTTGTTCCACATTCTTTTTATCTTGTCTGCCAATTCTTTTCTAAGCCATAAAGGTTCAAGGACTTCAAAATCCTCTCCCTTTGATAGAATTTCCTGCTGGAAGTCGAACTCCGGGCAAATACGAAGTTCAAAGAGACTATACTCATCTGTTCGCTTTATCTCCTCCTGAGTCCAATGCAATGGCAAAGATCTCATATAGTTTGCTTGGCCTGCAGAAACTTTCAAAATAACCTTTTCAACCTTAGACTGGCTATTGGCGATAATACCATAAAAATTATCAAAAAATTCAGACGGTACAAAGTCTTCAGGCATTTTAAATTTCATGTCCTTTAATATTTCCATCCTATATATACGATCAACTGCATATATCATTAATCTTTGGTAATAGGGATTCCAGGCCAACACATACCAACGTTGTTTAAACAACTTGACACAATAGGGTTCCACATTAAATGTGTTACTTTCCTCACGCCAGTAGCTTTGATAAGTAATTCGAAGCACTTGATTTTTTTTCATAGCTTCAATTATCGTAGATAAATACTCCTGACCAGAGGGAATTTCTTCCAAAATAATTCTCTCTTTAAGATTCTGATTATCTATCAGCAGATTACTCACAGAAATTGTATTCAACAACCAACTACGAAGACTACCACTCTTTATTTCATGAGCATTGGCAATGTAGTAATGATAACCTCCCTTCCGTTCGCACTCAATAATAAGCCCAAACATTTCCTCTGCCGCTATGCGCCATTTGTGGAAAGTGCGGAGGGCTAGCTCAACTCCTTCACTCATGTCATTATCAAGCCATTTCTCATTGAGTTCCTCAAACGTAATGTTTCCAGCCTTGTAGATTGTTTCTACAAGCCAAACATACTTATTTAACAGATTCTTAGCCATAAACAAACGAATTAATGTTGCAAATATACACAAAAGGTATGTAATATTGAGGCACAAGTAAGAAAAATCGCTCTTATTTGTCAGAAAAACGCTATTTTTTGTTGAAAATCATTGTAAATTATGTTAAAATGCATACCTCTTCACAAAATAGTTGTATATTTGCCACGTGTTTTTCTTTTACAGCTACGTTCTATCTGCTTACTTCGCTGTGTCTTTTTCGACATTACATGATACCACCCCCCCTGACATTTTTAACATATCTCTACAATAAGAAAAGAAGAAGGATCCCTCCGATAACGATTGTCCATCCAATAATGGAACCATTATCACCCATGCAGTCAAATAGTCCATTGATAATTGAAAAGATACAATATATCATGTACACCAGGAACAGACCAAGACCGACACCTAACAGCAGCCAAAAGAATAACGATATCATATTCTATTTTATTATATGATGCCTACTCCCTTTTTTAAAGCGTTTCGGCTTTCTCTTTTTGCAAAGTTATAACTTTTTTCCCCATCTGGAATAGTAATACAGGAACTTGGTATGAAACGTGTGATAAGAGGTATAAATCTTCCGTTTTTTAGAATACCATCTTTAGCCTTTCATTAGCAAGTCATGAGTAATATTCATCTTACATTCATAAACATAATCGTAATCTGGGCCAAGGCTCCTGAAGAAACGGGTACGTTCATCTATATTTCTCATAATAACCACTTCCTTCATTTTTAAGTCGATGGCAACATAGTAGTAATAGATACTCTCTTTCTCTGTATCTTCATATACTCCAACTCTTACGGTATAGTATTCTTTGAAGTGCTTATTCTGAAGAATTTCCTCAAACTTTGTGCAGGCTTCTTCCAACTCATTATCTCGGCCTTTTATATTGAATAATTCAAATAGTCCCTGAAGTCCATTCATTAAATCGGCTTTTAAAAAGTCTGACTCGCAGAACTCGAAACATGCAATCTCATCTTTTGGAAAAAGGTTTCCCATAGCTTCCTTTGCACGATTAACACACTTCTCTTCCAGTGTTTCTCCTTGAACTTCGGTCTGCGAATGATAGACATTAGGAGCGGTAAACTCGATCATTTCTTCACATTCCAGCTCTTTTTGCGTAAGTTCATTTCCATTGACTGAATGTAGGATGTCTGCATTGTCAACAATACA
>Ga0326514_10001803_pt1 | contig 13771 bp, 13 predicted proteins | sample 3_2548_0518_D_FD_203653 | JGI IMG/M metagenome (GOLD analysis project Ga0326514, IMG submission 203653) | Bovine rumen microbial communities from UC Davis, California, United States - 3_2548_0518 | ecosystem: Host-associated > Mammals > Digestive system > Stomach > Rumen | place: USA...
GAAACCAGTTCTCGAACATGCCTTTCAAGGGGATGATATGATGTTCATCCTCTTGAGCCTGAGCGTCTTGCACACCTTCAAAAGTCTCGTCCGGCAACTGCTCGTCCTTGGGTTCGTTCTCCAAATTCTCTTCGATTTCCATTATGCGTTTTCAAACGGTGCAAAAATAAAGATTTTTCTTCAATTCACGCAGCAAAAATAGCCGCTTATCTCATCCCATCCTTAAAACGGAAGCCCCAAACACCGCCTCAAACATCCTCCGATAGGCTTCAACCTTCTTGTCAAATGCCAAAGGATAAGCCCTTGAGGATGAGGGCAAACGGTACAATGTCAAACCCTCTCGCAGGGTAATTTGACTGTTGGGCGAAGGGATTGAATCGGTCTTGTAATAGGCGCAGACTTCAGTAGTGGCCTTTTCGCCTGTGGTGGCGATGGCGCGACATTGAGGCATTTGCGCCAAAAGTGCCTCGATGTCAGTGTGTTCCACTATCTCCAAGAAGGCATCGGAGGCATTGTCTTTCAGCCGATTGACCGCCGTGGCCGTGTCGAAGAAGGCAATGCCTTTCTCGTCTAGGAATGTGACGATTTCGTTCATTTTGAAGCGTTTATGCTCCAAATCCACGAAATGGTTGCGGTCGCCGAACCAGATTTGTCCCTCAATGCGCCAGTGGTCGTTGATGAAATTGGGGTAGAAAAAATCCATGCACCAGCGCTTTTTCGGCGGCGGGAAACTGCCCAAAAACAGCACCTTGGCATTGGACGGCAAGAACGGCTTTAATGGATGGTGTTCAATCATTTAGATATTGTTTGTTCGATGATTTAGCGGTAATTCATTCGGTGTTTTCGACATATTTTGTTCGGTGTTTTCGACATGAAACGCCCTCATCTCAAAAACCCATATTCATAAACCTTCGGCTCCAATCAACACCTCAATTTTTCAAACATCCAATCGGCACTACAAAAACGCCGTCTTTTCGGCGATAGGCATATTGTCCGCCGGTGAGAACAAGCAGCAAGTCAGGCTCGCGTATCGGAGTCTGTTGCTCCGTTTTGTTATGCTCTCTGATAAGCCGCTGCAATTCGCAAAGATGACCAGCTCCTTCCTCGATTTCCGTGCTGCCCAACTTACACTCTATCAGCGCGTAACGGCCATCGTTGATATGCAGCACAACATCTGCCTCCAAGCCATATTTATCTCGATAATAGCCGATATGCGAGTCAATGTCGGAAGTGTAGGCCTTCAAGTCCCTGATGCACAACTGCTCAAAGAGGAAGCCGAAAGTCTTGAATTGGGTCATCAAAGCTTTAGGCGACAGTTGCATAGCGGCCACGGCCACACTCGGGTCGCAGAACGTGCGCTTCGGGGTGCTGCGAATGACCGACTTGCTGCGAATGGCCGGGCACCAGGCCTCAACATCCTGAACGACAAACAGTTTCTCCAAAGCCGTGACATACGAGGTGAAGGTGTCCATCGAGCAGGTCATCTCTTCTGATGCCGACACATCGGCGAGCAAGGTCGTTTTCTTGGCCAAGGTGGAGATGTTGCGTGCATACGAGCGCAAGATCATCCGTGTCAGTTTCTCGTCCCTTTGCACGCCGTCAATCCTCGAAACGTCCTCCTTGCAAACGGTTCGGAAATAGTCTTTGGCCACCATCAGTTTCGACTTTTCGTCCTTGAGGCGCAAAGTGGCGGGCCACCCACCGCGACAGGCAGCAAAAATGATGTCCTCAACCTGCATATCGGAAACCGCCGCAATGTCCATTTGTGGATTGTCAAACAATTCCGCCAAACTGACCGTTCCATTGGATTCCCTCGATTCCCAAAGACTCATAGGCAGCATTTCCATTTTCGAGATGCGACCGTTTCCGGAATGATGTATCTTGCTCTTATCCACTGCATTTGAGCCTGTCAGGATGAATTGTCCTTCAAGTCCTCTCTCGTCCACCAAGGTGCGTACGGCATCCCAAATGACGGGAGCGTCTTGCCATTCGTCGATGAGCCGTGGCGTGGCTCCTTGCAGTAGCAACGATGGTTTTGACGCTGCCGTGGTGAGATATTGCTCGCGCATGTCGGGCGACTGCAACTTGATCACACTGCCCGCCAACTGCTCCGCAGTAGTGGTTTTTCCGCACCATTTGGGACCTTCTATCAACACCGCGCCGAAGGCGTTCAAACGCTCTTCAAGTTGGATGTCTGCCATCCTTTTATAGTAGTCCATAATTCACCTTTTTTAAATTCGCCGCAAAATTACTATAAATAAATGAATTACGCAAATCTATTCGGCGTTTTTTACCAATTTTGTTCGGTGTTTTCGACACATTTTGTTCGGTGTTTTAGCGGTAATTTGTTCGGTGTTTTCGACATACATTTGGCTTGCTTGATGGTCTTTGTTTTTGGCGGAGGTTAAAACCATCCGATGTAATAGGGCCGCCCTTTCAGGGCTTTATCACCCTAGACAGAGGTTGACATTTTTCCATCAGGTTACATCCATTCATAGAGTTTTTCCTATTTTTGTGCTCTGAAGTCAAGGCAGAGTCCCGAAGGGACGACCCGACCTCAACGGGGATTTCAATCCCCTCGAATACAAAAAAAACATCATCATGGGAAGCTCACTCGCAAAAAACGACATCCACATCGTATTCCACATCAAGTACCATAGCATGGAGATACGCGATGAGGACCTTGTGCAAGTATTCGCCTACATCGGCGGCCTCATCCGTAACATGGGCGGTATCCCCATCGAAATCGGCGGCATCGGGAACCATGTCCACATCCTCACCTCGTTGCCCAAGAGCATCTCCTTGTCCGACTTCGTGAAGCGCATCAAGGCCTACAGCAGCAAGTGGATCAAGACTTTGGACGAGCAGTATTACGAAGGCTTCTGCTGGCAGGCAGGCTATGGAGCTTTCTCGGTGGATTACAGAAACCTTGACCAAACCGCGCAATACATCCGCACTCAAACGGTGCACCACCACCGCACCGACTGGCGAGACGAATACCAGCGGCTCTTGGACGAGGCTGGCGTTGAGTATGACGAGCGGTGGGCGTTTGAGACGGATTGAGACTAGATCGGAGGTTGAAACCGTTTGAACTACGGCATCCTTAATTGCAATTCGTCAATCTCAGAAATCATTTCCTCAAACTTTTTCTTGATATAATTAAAAACTTCTTTATTGACAATTTTATCGATATTAAAATATCCCCAACCGCGTATATCATCCGGCAGGTATTCTCTTCCATAAGGCCATTCTTCATTTGGTTCCAAAGACGTCAAGCAATTCAATTGATGCCAATCCTTTTTGAATATCAAATTTTTTCGACCTGGCTTGTCCTCATACCAACTGACACCGACATACATATCACGACAACAATTGCTATCAGTCCAAATAAACAATTTATAATATTGCCATTCTTCTCTATAAATCCAAGCGGCACCATCGCTTTTCCCGAACCTCATTCCAATAGACTTCGCAAAAGATTCCAATGGTTTCCAAATATATTCATCAAGAACCCTACTAAACCACTCATCTTGAAGTTGCAACACCTCACCCACAGCCGTAACATTCTCAGGTGCAAGCATTATCGACATCAAATTATTCTTGTATGTTGTATCCATATCTGTATTGGTAATTTGTTTGACAAGTTCACAATATTGCTTTATAACAGATTGAACCAAAGGCTTTCCTTCCGAAATGGTATAGCATTTTTCGAGCCATTCACTAATTTCATTCTCATAAGAGATAGTGTCATAGTCAAATTTAGCATTTCCTAACGAACATTTATCTGGCTCATGTCCATCAAGGGTTAGATACACGAGTTTATACCCATCAGGAAACTTCTTCCGGCCATAATTGTTGTACCTAAGCATTTGGTTTGTCTGGTCGCCAGCATAGATTTTATTCTCGATAATGATGGCGTGTTTACCATCTTCGATGATGATATCTATCTGTCCGCCCTCTATTTCAGTCTTAGGGCCAATCCAACGTTCAGTAATAATACCACATGGACAACGACGATAATCAAAATAATCGTCCTGCACACCTATCACTTCCAAAAAAGCCTGAAGGAAACGTTGAGACAATCCATGAGAACCTTTAGGATTTAGCAACTCAGCAATAAAAGCAGAGTGCAGCCGCACTTCTTCCGTCCGCAAACCAATTGTATTGAACACATTAAAGAATTCACCTTCTTCTCGTTTCTTTTCTTCCACTTTCTTCTCTTGTTCGTAAAGTTTTGAGATAGATTCTAGCATTTTTTTAGTTGTTTCCATATCATCAGTTTTTATAGCGATAAAACTACACTATTTTTCCAACTCCTCCAACCTCCTCGCCAACTCATCCACCCCCTCCACCGCCTTCGCCTTGATATGCTGGAATCCGGCCAGCAGGCAGCCTTTCAAGTCATTCGGGTCAATCAGAAACTTGGGAATCTCACTTAGGGCATAATCGACCAATCCCGCCGCCGGATATACCACCAACGAAGTGCCAATGACCACGAAGATGTCAGCTTGTTGCACCCAATACTCTGCCAATTCCATACCGTCGACATACTCGCCAAACCATACGATATAAGGCCGCAGTTGCGAGCCATCGGCAGCTTTGTCACCCAATCGAATCGGGACATCAAGCGGATATTCCTTGATACAATTTGGATCGAGGCGGTTGCGCGATGAAGTCACCTTGCTCAACTCGCCGTGAAGATGTAGCACCTTGCTACTGCCAGCCCTTTCGTGAAGATTGTCCACATTCTGGGTGATGATGGTCACATCATATTGCTTTTCCAACTCGGCCAAAACACGGTGGGCATGGTTCGGCTCCACCTCCAACAGGTTTTTCCGACGGGCATTGTAGAAATCGAGCACGGCCTGTGGGTCTTCCTCGAAACCCTCCACGCTGGCCAACTTCATGGCATCATATTTCCCCCACATGCCATTGGCATCACGAAAGGTGGGGATTCCGCTCTCAGCGCTGATGCCTGCGCCGGTGAAGACTACGAGTTTTTGTCGCATAACAATAAAGTTTTCTGTTTCTGCAAAAATACACTTTTCTGACGGAATAACCCAAATTTTTGACACTTTTCTGACGGAATAATTATCGGTTTTTATTCCCTATATATCGCCACCGCGTCCTCGTGCCATTGCCGCATTTCATCGGCCAACCATTGCGGTTCAAGCACTTTCAGCCAGGCACCTCGCGAAAGCAACTGTCCCTTGAAATCGGTGGTGGGACGCAAATAAAGTTCAAAGTCGGCAAAGTCTTGTTGCTCATTGCATTGGAGTTCCTTTTGCGTGTGGTACAAGGGCAAGTCACGCAGATAAATGTATTCCTTGAATAATGCGGGTGTTTTCATAATTCACTCATTTTGTTCATTTACCAAGCCCTGAAATCGCAGATTCGACGAAGTCAAAGAGCGACCCTATTCCATCGGGGATTTCAATCCCCGCAAAACAAAAGCGTCGGTGTCCTACCTCATCGGAGGTTTCAACCTCCGTTCAAATCCTCTTCCTCCCCCAGTCCGCCTTCCAGATGTAAACCAACGAAATCAGGCCGATGGAGATGTTATAGACCCATTCGGCAGTCCACACTCCAGCGATGGTAGATGTTTTTGACATCAAATAGACATAAATAATATAGGCAATGAGGATGCCAAACTCCAAAGCCATAGCCGCCGTAGTGTTGCCTGTGCCCGAAACGGCCTCAAAGAAAGTCATAGAGAAAGCTCCCAACAGCGTGGCGACACAAATCACATAGACCGAGGGAATAGCAGCCTGCGCCAAAGCCATGTCGTCAGTATAAATCTGCAAGACCAGATGCGGAATGGCCGCAACCACTGCGACCAAGACAAGACCACACAAGAAACTGTTTTTCACCACTTTCCATACAGTCGCCATCACCTCGGCACTCTTGCCCTCGCCGATAATACGGCTTGTCAAGGTGTTGGCGGTTGAAGCAAAGGCGATGCCCGGGATGATGAGAATCATATAGGTGCTGCGGACCACCGACGAAACACCGATGGCCGTCTCCCCCATCTTCTCAATCATCACGAAGAAGATAAACCATGCGCCGAAGGAGAACAACCGCTGAATCATGCTCGGAAAGGCCACTTTGAGGATGTCGCCCATCAAGGCGGGCTGCCACTTGTGCCAACGGAACATGCCGTATTCCTCGTGCGGAATCTTGACGTAGGTGTAAATCCAGAAGAAGCAGAACGCCGTGATTTCGGCCATCAGCGAGGCCAAGGCCGCGCCGCCGATGCCCATCTCGGACAAACCTGCGTTGCCGAAAATCAATGCCCAGTCGAAAAAGATGTTGACGATGGCCATAATGATGGTCGAAAAAGTGATGACCTTGGTGCTGCTGATGCCGACGTAGAACGAGCGGAACAGGAAGTTGAACACCACGAACATAATGCCGAACTGCCTGAATCTCAGGTACTCGCTCGCTGCCGCATAAATATTTTCGGACTCGATGATGATGTGCAACAACTTGTGGCTGAAGAAAAACAAGATGCCGAAAAGCAAAACGCCCAAACCCAGCACAAACAAGGCCCCGTGCTGGAACACCACGCCGATTTTGCTGAAGTTGCCCTCGCCGAAACGCCGCGCTATGAAGATTTGGATTCCCACGGCAAAGCCCATCGCCAAGGTGGTGAATACGAAGTAATACAAGCCCGCCATCATCGACGCGCTCAATTCTATTGTGCCGAGGTGACCGAGGAAGGCTGTGTCGGTGAAGGTGATGATAGTCTGCGCAAGGTTGCCCAACATAATAGGATAAGCGATGCGCCAAATCTCTCGGTTCGAAACGGTGGTTTTAATCATGCGGCAAAAATAGGAAAAAATCTCACGCAGAATTCGCTGAATTAAATGAAGCGCAAAGCGACCCTATGTTTGCGTCCGGCAGGTTCAGCGAGTTCTGCGGATTCTGCGTGAAAAAATCCTACTTCGCGTGAAGCGCAGCGTATGCCTTCCCCAAATGTTCCGTGATATCGCCAGCAATCAAGGCCTCTTGCCCTATCTCCTCGGCGGCAAGGTCGCCAGCAAGACCGTGGAGATAAACGCCCAACACGGCTGCCTCTTCAGGCGAATAGCGTTGCGCCAAAAGCGAAAGGATGATACCCGTCAAAACGTCGCCGCTGCCCGCCGTGGCCATGCCGGGATTGCCCGTGGTGTTGAAAAAAACGGTTCCGTTGGGCATCGCAACCGAGGTATGTGCGCCTTTCACAATGACGACGAGGTTGTGTTTGATGGCTAATTCCCTTTGTTTTTCAAGCCGTTCAAACGAGGTCGAGGATTTCCCTACCAAGCGTTCAAACTCCTTGGGATGCGGCGTCAGTATCGTTTTTGAAGGCAAGAAAGCGAGCCAAGTCGGGTTGTCGGAGAGGGTGTTCAAGGCATCGGCATCCATGACTAACGGCACTTGCACTTCTTGGATTAAGCGTTTTAAGGCGCGGACGGTTTCCTCCGCCTTGCCCAATCCAGGGCCAACGCCCACAGCGGTAAAGGCATCCAGATGTCCAAAGGTTGAAAAGCAGGTTTCGGAGTCGTCGCCATCTATCATCGCCTCGGGGATGGCAGTCTGCATGGGAAGTTGCGCCACCTTGGGCAGGTGTACACTCAGCAGACCGACACCCGTGCGCAGACAGGCTTTCGCGCCAAGCAAAGCCGCGCCCGTCTTGCCTTCGGAGCCGGCAATCAGCAGGGCGTGGCCGTAGGTGCCTTTGTGGGAGTATTTCGTGCGGTTGTGCAGGATAGGTTTCACCATCGATTTGACCGTCAGCAGGTTGTTGGTCTCCACATCTTCCAGATAGCGCGGGTGCAGGCCGATGTCCAACATCTCGAAGCGGCCCACATACGGGTCGTTTTCGGGCAGCAGGAAAGCCAACTTGGGATTTTGGAAGGTCAGCGTGTAATCAGCCTTGAAGATGAAGCCCAAGGCACTAGGCTGGTCGGCGAAGAGGCCCGAAGGAATGTCAATGGCCACGCGGATGGCCTTGCTCTGGTTGAGGTAGGCAATCAGGTCGGCGGTCACGCCCTGCGGCGGACGGTTGAGACCCGAGCCGAAGATGGCGTCGACCACCACATCGTTAGCATCCACTTTCGGGAAGTCGTCCTCCGTGAGGATGTCGAACATCGGCACCTTGGTCTCGTTCACGAGGCGGTAGTAGTTCACCTCGCAGTCGTGGCTCATGCGGTCGCTGTAGCGCACCATAAACACCTGCGGGACAATCTCTTGCTCGTTGAGCAGACGGGCCACTACGAGGCCGTCGCCGCCATTGTTGCCCATGCCGCAGAAGATCTTGATGGTCTTATCGCGCGGCGCACGGCGGTAGAGCCATTCGAAAACTTTCGTTGCCGCCCGTTCCATCAGGTCGACGGACTCGATGGGTTCGTTTTCTATCGTGTATTTGTCCGCTTCGCGGATTTGTTCTACTGAGAGGATTTTCATGTTCTTTTTATTTGGTATTGCCTTCGGCAAGAAATCTTTCAAAAATTACGTCAAATACTAACTAAGTGTCATCGTGATTTCCATTACATCTTTATCACTTAAATCAAACCATTCGCCTCTAATTCTTTTTTCACAAAACGCTTTATGCAACGCTGCTTCAATTGCCTCAGCAATAATTCTAGTTGGAAATTCTTTTGCACATAACAGTGCTATTGTGGGCTTCTCACTTTGCAATGTTCTTTCCCTGTATTCAGGTTTGTTGGAAATGCCAATTTTATGGTATCCATTCGTTTCATCCTTCATCAAATACACAAAACACGAGGAATCCTTCAACGAAGCAGTTCCCTTGGGGTTATCTCTTTGGTTCTCTTCATCATAAACATCCGAATCTATTTGGACTCCACATTCACCCAATGCTTTAATGTACTCTTGGAAATACAGTTTAAATGTAAGTGATGCTAAATCATTCATTTTTTTCAACTCTAGAGGAGCATCTCCATTCTGAAATTCACATCTAATTCCAATTAGGTTCTCAGATGCAAACAGCTGAATATCCTGAGGTAACATAGCAAATGTAACTTGTCTATAATCTGAATCATTTGCAATTGCTGCTGCTTTTTTTATCTTATACTCCAAATGCCTATTGTTTTCAAAAACAAAATGAAACGAATCTCCTTTCACAAATTTATGTGTTGAAAACTCTTTTTTATCATATTGGAAAACAAATTGTTCTTTGGCATTATCTAGTCTTACGAAAGGAAATAATTTGAATCTTGGCTCTCTATTATCAGGGAAGAAGCGTAATTGAAAAGCATTGCGTTTAATAAAACTCATGCCACCACTGCTAGGAAAAGAATAATTCCATAGGATTTTTTTATCACCATTGAATACATCATCAGAAATAGTATAATTACAATATCTCTTTATAATATCCTCTGCATTTTCTTGAAGGTCTTCATATGACCTACAAAAAACAGCATTTTCGTCAATGAGTTTTTTGAATAATACTGGCATTGGAGGTGAAATTATTCCTATTAATACCGTAAAATCATACACCGCAGTGTCTGGTGCAATTAATTGACAAACACCAAGAGATTTTGAAGACCATCTTGATAACACCGTTATTTCGATTTTCCCAATAACATCACCTTTATAAGCGAATAATCCTCTCCTTAATTGAATAGCATTAGGAAATTCAAACTCCGCATAACAATCACTTGTATATTCAATGTCACTAAAGGACAAAAGTTCTTTTAGTCTATATTCTTTCATTTTTCTGTGATTTTTCAATAATGTTTGCAAAGCATCTCAATAAAGTATCTTCAAGTTTGTCTTTCGATTCAAACGACATTCTCTTTTATTACCAAGAATAAGATTCGGTTTGATTGAATTTGCGCAAAATTACGAATAAAACCGAGATAAAAGCAACACATTCATCAGTGGCTTGGAAAAAAGTTGCAAAAACAGTATTGAAATACTGGAAAAAAGTTGTAATTTTGCATTGAAAATAGTGGAAAAAAGTTGCAAAAATGCTTAAAAGAAAAGCCATAAGAAACCTCGAAAGTTGGTATAAATCAACGCATAAGAAAGCCGCTTTAGTAACCGGAGCGCGTCAAGTTGGAAAAACAACAGCCATTAGGGAGTTTGCCCGTCAACATTACAAGCATTTCGTGGAAGTCAATTTCGTGAAACGACCCGTTGCACGACAGGCTTTTGACGGCGACCTCGACACAAGTACCATCGTTGCCAACCTTTCAGCCATGGGTTTCGGCCCTTTTATCGAGGGTCAGACTTTGGTCTTTTTTGACGAGATCCAAGAGTGTCCCAATGCCCGTACCGCCATCAAGTTCTTGGTCGAAGAGCATCGCTACGACTTCATCGAGTCTGGCTCGTTGTTGGGCATCAATTACAAGGAAGTACCTTCCTATCCTGTCGGGTTCGAGCAAGAATACATCATGTTCCCTCTTGATTTTGAAGAATTTCTATGGGCAAAGGGCATTGGAGAGGAAACCGTTCAATTCATGCGCCAGTCATACGAAACGCAAAAACCTCTTCCTGAATTCATCCACAACCAACTTTTCAAGTATTTCCGCGAGTTTCTTGTAGTGGGCGGAATGCCAGAGGTTGTGCAAACCTACGTGGACAATGATGATTTCAGATTGACAACTGAAGTGCAGCGTTCCATCTTGACCACCTACAGGGCCGACATCTCGAAATATGCGGGCAAGGCACAAACGCTCGTCAAGCGCATTTTCGACGCCATTCCATCCGAATTGGGAAAACAAGACAAACGATTTGTCCTGGCCGACATCGAGCAAGGAGCGTCGCGCAGGAAATACGAAGACCCTACACAATGGCTCATCGATGCAGGCATTGCCTACTATTCCTTCAACACCTCCGCTTTTGAGTTGCCTTTTGTGGCCACAGAAAACCGCAAGCTCTATAAACTGTACATGGTCGATACGGGACTGCTCAGCCGTTTGTTGCTCAAAGGCTTGCAATTCAACGTGATGAACGGGGCAATCGATGTCAATGAAGGTGCCTTGACCGAAAACTATGTGGCCTGCGTGCTGTCTGCCAACGGCATCCCTTTGCATTATTACGACCGAAAGAGCAAGCAGGAATTGGATTTCATCATCGAAGAGAACAAGGCCATCACCATCGTTGAAGTCAAATCGGGCGATGATTTCACCCGACACGCCTCACTTGATGCCGCTATGAAGTCATTCCCTGAAAAAATCGGTAGAGCCGTCGTCTTTTGCAAGTCCAATGTCTTTGAAAAAGACGGTGTTCTCTACCTACCATTATATATGGCGATGCTATTATAGGGTAATATTATTAATGTCTTTTTGCAGTTTCTCTTTTCCCTCAAACAATATCCCCGTGATACCCAAAGCATTCGCCGCCGCCACATTATTTGGGTTGTCATCAATGAAAACCGTTTCCTCAGCCTTGATGCCGAAGCGTTGCAAGGCCAGTTGGAAAATCCTCGGGTCGGGCTTCATCACCCGCTCGATGCCAGAAATCACCATATCCTCCATAAGGTTCAGGATAGGATAGACAGGCCTCACCAAAGCGAAGGTCTCCTCCGACCAGTTGGACAGTCCAAACACACGGAAGCCTTTGGCTTTCAATTCCTTGATGTATTCCTCCATACCAAGAATCTGTCCGCCCATCATCTTCATGAACTCGCCGTAATACAGCTCAATTTCCTTCTTCCATTCGGGATGCTCGGCGATGAGCTCCGCCGTGCCTTCCGCCACGGGACGGCCATTGTCGTGCTGGGCATTCCATTCGTAGGTGCAGATGTTGGTGAGGAACCATTCGGCCTTGTCCTTGTCGCCGAAATAAGGGTCATAAAGGTAATGCGGGTTCCAATCAAGAAGCACGCCGCCATAGTCGAAGATTATGTTTTTGATCATAGTCGTTTATTTATTTGGATAGATTTACGCCGCCACCTGCGCCATCCATTGCTTGAAAGGCTCAGCCTTGGGTGATGGAATGGATTGGATTATTCTCAATATTCCTTCCATTGTGGCAAAATTGGTTTTTTGCTTACCTCCAGCGGTATCTACCGAAAGGGGGGTGACAATTTGTCCCCACCCTTCTGCAAGCATTGGGTCACGCTTTCGCATTTTCTTGATATAGTCAGTTGGATTGGCACTTTCAGTCAATACTGCCACCACATAAATCACTGAAAAATACCATTTCTCTGCCTCGTCGTCCCAAAGGGCGCGAACTTTCTTTTCCTCGAAAAGCTGTATTTTGTTGTGCTGGGTCATAATTCCTTGATTTTGCCGCAAAGTTAGCGAAAAATTCAATACAAAAACCCGAACAGCCAAAGCGGAATCTTGTTGCCTCGGCCAAACTCTAAGCCGTCGATGGCCAAAAAACTGTCCGGAAGGTCTTTGATTTGCTCGAAACGCTTGTCGGCACCGCCCACTTCGAAGGTGTATTTCCCGTCAACGAGGAAATCGCCTTGCTTCGGCGCGTTGAGTTCGTGATTGTGACAGGTCTGGTTGTAGAAATAAGTCTCCCTTACCGCCCCGATGGCCGGATTGGGATTGAAAGCGTACATCAGGTTGGTGTTGTCCAAGAACAACTTTTCCGGCGACGACATCTGCTTGAAGGCCTTGACGCGGGTCTTCAACTGCCCCAACAAAGCGCCTCTTTCCAACAAGTCCAGCAACTTCAAACCCTGCTCTCGACTGGTTTCAAGTTGGCGGTAAAGTTCTTCCATCTTCGGCACAAACGGCACTTGCAAGGCAATGATACCCAGCAACTTCTTCAACTTTTGAATCGTGATGTATTCCACTTTGTCCACTGCCGGCATATCCAATTCGATGGTCTGCTGCGCCACTTCCATCAGTTTGGCGTGGAAGCCCTCCAAGTCCTCCTTGTAAAACGGATAGTAGCCGTGACGACAATAACGCTCAAAATGCGGCAAAATGCGCACATTCTCGGCTATTTCCGAGGCAATCTGCACATGGCGGGTCAAAATGTCGTCCAATGACAGTTTTTCGTGATGCAGAATGTCCTCAAACATCAGATATTCACGAAACGAGAGGCCGTTCATCGTGTGCATAGCCACGCGGCGCGACAGGTCGCCTTCGCCTTTGGTCAATTTCAGCATCGAACTGCCCGTAAACACCACATTCATCGTCGGATAGTCGTCGTAAATGTTCTTGATGTAGGTCTGCCAATGCTCGTATTTGTGTACCTCGTCAAGGAAAAGGTGGGTACCTCCGTGCGTGTAATGGTATTCCACCAAATCGGCGAGGGTGTTGTTGGCAAACCACATATTGTCCAACGACACATACAGCACCTTGCTTTCGTCGGTAAAGGCCTCCTTGATGCGTTGCTTCAGCAGCGTCGATTTCCCCACGCCTTTCGGCCCTTTGATGCCGATGATGCGGGCGTTCCAGTTGATGCTGTGCAGCAGTTCCCTTTGGAATTTCATACTTACCTGCTGCACACTTCGCTTTGAGTTTCTGTAGAGTATGTCCGGGCTTTCATTCATAGTTATCTCGTTTATTTTGATGGTGCAAAGATACAAAACAATATTTGAATATGGATATTTTTAAATAAAAAAATATCTAAATATGGAAATTTAATCATAAACAAATATTTAATTATTGATTTCAAAAGCAATAATCAATATTTAAATATTGAAAAACACAACAAAAACAATATTCAAATATGGATGTTACAATTCCACAATTTTTTATTACTTTTGCACCAAATTCCAGACAAGAAAATCATGTTTGAGGACGAGGATTTCGAAGACTATTTTGAAGAGGAACAAGACCGAAAGGCCGCCGTC
>Ga0326514_10001804_pt1 | contig 13767 bp, 1 predicted proteins | sample 3_2548_0518_D_FD_203653 | JGI IMG/M metagenome (GOLD analysis project Ga0326514, IMG submission 203653) | Bovine rumen microbial communities from UC Davis, California, United States - 3_2548_0518 | ecosystem: Host-associated > Mammals > Digestive system > Stomach > Rumen | place: USA: California...
TACTCTGGCATTGACGCCGACGGGCGCGTAATGATTAACGACCCGAACGGCGGCGTGTATCACAGCGACGATGCGACTTTTTCTCTTGATGAAATATTTAATCAGGAAAGCGCTGATTATTATGTGTTTGATAGTGTGCCGGAAACCGCAGGCGGTGATATGGGCGCAGTATATGACGATGAGTTCTACACGATGGATTTAGAGGACGCCAAGAAAAAAGGCCTTGCTGAATATCAGCACAGGCAGAATATGTATAAGGCGGCGCAGAATCAGAAGATAGAAGATTATAGCATTGCCGTTTTGGATGCGGCGATGAACGGCGGGGATTTGAACGCGATTCAGGAACAGCTCGCCGGTGAAGATGATCGTGTTCGAGTTCTTGTGCAGCAGAAGATTCAAGGCGTGGAGAAGGCAAATGCCAGGTCAGCCGCCCGCCGTGCGCGAGGAGAGGCGGAGCCGAACGATGCGGAGGTCACGGGCTTTTTCGACCAAAAGATTGTATATGCGCTTGACCACGGGATGATGAACGTCGACCAAGCACGAGAATATATTTTCCAAAACGAAGACATTTCCAACAGCAAAAAGGAAAAGCTGATTAAGATGCTGGATAGATATGTGATGGGCGAAAAGGAATTTGCCTATGATTGGAAAAACATTGAGTCCGACGTCGCCGCCCTTTTAGGTTCAAAGAAAAGCGAGCTTGGCGCATTGTGGGGGCTGATTAAGAAATCCACGCTTGCCGACATTCGCGAGTATATGCACGAGCACGACGGCGAAGCGCCCACGCAGCAATGGGTGATTGATACTTGTGTGCAGAACGGCATGACGGTCGAGGTCAGGAGAAAAGGCAATGGATGGTTTGAAAGCGACGAAGTGGAAACGACATCCGCAGCCGCACTCCGAGACAAGGGCGTTGAGATTCAATCGGACAACGGGGACGGAACCTATAACGTATCGCTGCTCGATTCGCAAGGGAACCCGGTTGGCACGTTCAGGATCAGCGCGAAGGATATGGTCGAAATTGCGCGAAGCAATTTGCCCGCGAAAGACGTTCTCGGCTTTGAGCGTAACAGGATAAACATTGAGGAGTGAAAGTTATGACTGAAGAAGAATACACCCGATTCAATCAAATGTTTAAGTCGATGGGGAACGACCCTATGATGATGTATCGGGCGAAGTCTCCTTTCGAGAATAACCGTGACGAGTTCAACGACGTCCTGAACTATGCGCCGACGGAGAATCAGCAGACGTATTCCATCGGCACGGATGACGCCGGAAACGAAATCCTCGGGAACACAATCAATGACTTCATGTCACAGCCACAGCCGAAGGAAGAGGACAATTCTTTCTTTGCCAATACGAGCTGGGGCGGGGACTTCGACGCAGCGGAAGTGTCGAACCGCATTCTTGCCGACGAGGAAGGCGGAGAAACAAACCTTCCCGAACTAATCGACGGCGGGCGGACGGATTTAGGGCAAGTCATTTCTGACCTTCACGACAAGGCAAAAGACACTTCCCTTTACGCGCAGTATATGTATTCTGCCGAGGATTGGGCGGAGAAGGGCAAGGAGATTTTCGACGAGACGGGCATGGAACTGAACCCGACCGGGAACAAGGACGTATTTGAGAAGGCCTGGAATCTGACGAAAGAAATCAAGCGACAGAAAGCGCTTGCCACGGACGCCAGCGGCCACGTCGATATGGATAAAGTATATGAGGCTATGCCTTATCTTCGGGATATCCACGAAGCACACGGCACGGCGGCGGCGGTCATGGTCATGCAATCCGCGAAGGAATTGCAGACCATCAACGACGTATACGACAACGAGGCGGAGCGTTTCGCCGCGTCTCTTGGTTATGGCATCAAGCGCGGCGCTCTTTCCGTGGTCAATCAGTACACGGGCGCAAAGGCCATGCTTCGCGGCCTTGTCTCCGACAAAGGGTTGACGGCGGAGGAAATCAACGATATCCGCTGGGTCGCCAATGAGATGCAAAAAATGCCGCAGTATTCTTATTCGTCTTTTGGCTCGCTCCTGGGCGGCGTCATGGGAAGCGCGGCGGAGAATGCGCCGATCATGCTGCCGGAAATGGCACGCACGGCGGCAGTCAATTTTGGAAAACTGACGGGTCCGTATGGCACGGCGGCGGGCGCGGTTGCCTATGCGCTTATGTCCGCGCAGATCGGCGGGGCGCAGTACATCGAGAATATCAGCAAGACAGACGAAAACGGCAACCCGATTTACACGCCGAGGCAGGCAGCACTTCTTTCGGCGGCGCAGGGCTTGGCCGAGGGATATTTGGAGAAGCAGTCTATCGCGGCGGCAGGAAAGGCAGTATTCAGCGCGGGAACGGCGAAGAAACTTTCCGAGCTTTACACGAAGGACGCGGCTCTTGCGGCGGCGCAAGGGCTTGGACAGGGCGCCACAAAAGAAGCGGCGGCGCAGGCCATGAGCAGCGTTATGCGGGAAACGGCGCGGGAGATTTTGCGCGAGCGTATTCAGCACGGCTTCAAGGCCGGTATTCTCTCCGGCGCGGCAGAGCTGGAAGAAGAATTTGAGCAGCAGATTTCCGATATGGTGCTGGAAAACATGGCGCAGATTGCTTTTCGTGGAGGCGAGGCTGACGTTTCGAGTGTCGACGAAATTCTTTCCGAGGCTTTCGGCGCGGCGGTCGAGGCGCTTCCTGCCGTTGCTGGCTTCGGTTTTATGGGCGCGGGCGGCAGTGTTGTCGCTGATACGGAGCGCGTCCTTTCCATGCGGGAGCGGTTCGCGAATGCGAAGGCAAGCGAAATCGCACGCGGCATCTACGAGAACGAGCACCATCAAAATATCGTCTACGGCGTCGCCGAGAACCTGGACAACGTGCAGGAGCTTCAAGGCAAAGCGCCGGAGATTGTCACCGAGATTTTGGATTCGCAGAACGAGACGGCAGGCATGAAGGATTCTGACGTGAATGTCGGAATGCTGATGCAGAAAGACGGCGGCGCGGAGATCGTCAATCAGATTGCGGCGGAGAGCGGCACTTCGCAGGAGGAATTGCAGGAGTGCTTGAACGGCACGGGCTTTCTGACGGTCAAAACGTCGGCGCTGCAAAAGGCTATCCATGCCATGACGCCGGAGCAGAAAACCGCCGTGGCTCCGCATATCGCGGCAATAGGTCACATGACGAATCAGCAAATCGCCGATTACATCAAAGACGCCAAGGCCGCGTTCGATGCGGTGCAGAATAAGACCGACAAAGAGACGGCGGAAACGATTGAACGCTTTGCCACGGATTCTTTCGAGGACGAGGAAACGCGGAAGGAAGCGGCTGAAATTATCGCCTCCGACACGGATAATCCGTACGAAGCAGCAAAGCGCCGGATTCGTGAGAACCAAGCGGATATTGACGAGTATTTGAAGGAAACCGCTGCCGAGCTGGAAGCCGGAATGGGACAAGGCACGTCCACCGTCGAGACGGTAAACGAGCAGGGCGAAGTTGCCACGGGCAGAGCTTCCAATAATGCGGAGTGGTATAGGAATTGGACGGCTGACCATCCGGGCGAGAAGATTACAAAGGCGGAGAAGGAACGCATTGCCTATGAGAATCTGACCGGCACGGCGACGCGCTACGCCACGGCGGACTATAACAATCTGCCGCAGGAAGCCGTCGAGGAAATGGCACGTGTGAAAGGCGAGCTGGATGCGCTCTTTGCCGAGCGGGAGCGCCTGCAAAATATCGCGGCCGCGCTGAAAGGTTTCGGCAAAAGTGACTTCCTCGCGACGGCTTCCATGCCGAAGGAAACGCGGGAGGCGTACAATGCCATTTACCAGATTCTTTCCGCAAGCCCGAACAAGAAGGTCCGCGACAATGCGCGGGTGAATGCAATCCTCGCGGCGCGTATGCTTTCCCGCTTGGGCTTTATGTGGAAGGACGACGCAGGCCGCGCGGTCAATGTTTTGGAAATCCTGCCTAAGATTGCGGCAAATGCGGTTTATAATGCACAGGAAAAGTCTGCCCTGATGCAGGAAATGACGCGACAGATGGACGAGGTACGCGCCAAGTACGAAGGCACGGACGAGTGGATGAAGGCCCCGAACGGGCAGCCGACAAAGTTGACAGAGGAACAATGGCTGACGGTTCGCACGCCAGCTTTCAAGGCGTGGTTCGGCGACTGGGAGAACGACCCTGCGAATGCGTCGAAAGTTGTGGACGAAAACGGCGAGCCGAAGCCCGTGCATCACGGAACAGGCAGAGCCGACCGCGTTGGCAGCGTATTCCTTCCCGAACGGGCAACGTCCGGCCCGATGGCATTCTTCACGGATTCTTTCGGTATCGCCTCAAACTACGCGAAGGATAAGGCAGACACGTCTCTTTCTCGCGAGGGATTGGCCGAGGATATTCGCAATCAGTTTACCGTTGAAGTCAAAGAACGCAATGGGAAAACAAAAACCGTAACCATTTCGGAGTATTGGAATTATCTGCCGTTGAAAGAAAAACAAAAGATTGCCAAACGCGCAGAAGCCATTGGATATAATGACGATTATGAAATTGAATATATGCCAGGCAACAAGATCGGAACCGGCGGATATGTGCAGAATTTGCGGGAAGCAAAAGGGAATCACCTTGAAGCGCTTGTCTTGGAGTGGTTGGAAAGCGGCAATCTTTACAACGAGGAAGGCGAATTTTTAGAAGTATTGAGATTGGCCGGCCTTGAAAATGTCACATTTAACGACCCTGATTATAGAGAAGAAGCCGTTTATTCTGTTTTCATGCGGATGGACAGCCCGTTTAATGCTGCCGAAATTCCCGATAAAATTTACAAAGCATTGGAGAAAGCGGCAGAAAAGGCGCAGTCTGCTTTCAATCCAGATGCAGCATATAACGCTGATATGTGGGACAAAACCAATATTTCCCCTAAAGACTGGATGGAAAAACTGGCGCGGGACAAAGAAAACGAAACTTCTCATGCCTGGACGGTCATTCCTGATTGGGTAACAAAGACGTTGCAGAAAAAAGGATACGACGGGATTCAAGACGTTGGCGGGAAGTATCACGATCAAGGCCACACCGTCTATATTCCGTTTGCGTCCACGCAGATTAAATCCGCCACGGGCAACAACGGGCAATTCCTTGCTGACGACCCGAACATTTATCATCAGCCGGAAATTGAAAATGGGGACGAAAGTCTAGCAGGAGTTTTTGAAGCCATCACGAAATTTTTTGTTGAAAGAGCAAACGAGACAGACGTATTAGACCGCATAACTGATGATATGCAAATGGAGGACGTCCGAGAACGCTTGCTTCACACAGAGCGCAAAGAATTACGCAATGCGTATGATTATTATGAGTTAATGAAAAATAGTGCTGCGTCAAAAGATGCACAGGACGCGGCATACGAAATGTTGCTTTTGGCAACGGCAGATATTGACAGCAAAAGGAGGGTGTTTAACAATGAAAGAACGATTAGAGCTTTGGGCGAAATACTTGGCGGCAAAATCACAATCGGAGAAGGAAGCACTCTTGAAGCAGATTTGTCCGGGGATTACCTCCGAAGGGCTGGAGATTATGCAAAGAGAAATGCCGGAGCCGTAAATGTACCGGGCGAATATAATCGTGTGGAAATTCAAACAAAAGAAAGTCGTGAACTGTTTGAAAAAATCCGGGTAGACATAAGGAAGCGGGAAGAAAAAGCAAGGATAGAAAGAAACAGACAACGCAATAATGAACAACAAGACGAGCACGCTGATAATCAGGGTGCTCTTTTTAATGTCCAAAACGCAGAGTGGGCTCTTGATATGCTCCTTCAAGCCGCATGGCACGGCTCTCCGTATATCTTCGAGAAATTCGACCTCGGTGCGATCGGCACGGGCGAAGGCGCACAGGCTCACGGTTGGGGATTGTATTTCGCGCAGGACAAGAAGGTGTCGGAAGGTTACAGAGATGTGCTTGCAGGACGTTCTCCAAAATATATTATTCATGGGGAAGAGCGGCTGTTGTCGGATATGGGAGAAGCTGACGGAGCTGTATATGAGGCCGCACTCCTTTTGCGAGAGCAAAGAAGTGACGTTGAAAAAGCAATTCAATATGCGGATGATAACTATTGGCGATTCAAGGATACGAATGAGCAAATGGAAGTTATCGACCTTTTGCGAAAAGGAGAAGTACGGCCTGCCGATGTTCCAACAGCTGGCTCGCTTTTCCAAGTCGAAATCCCGGATGACGACGTTCTGCTTGACGAGCAGAAGATGTTTGAGGAACAGCCGGAGAAAGTCCGTGAAGCAATCAAGAATATCATCGGTGATATGTCGGAACAGGAGAGAGAGAATTTCTATAAATCCGGTTCCCTCAATAAGTCTCAGGACATCAACGAATGGGATGGACGAGATATTTATCATGCATTGTCTGTAATTATGGGGCTTCGCAACCATACGTTTGAAGGTAGGGAAAAAGAAGCGTCACTGATTTTGAATCAGTACGGCGTGCAAGGCATCACCTATGAGGGCGGACGTGATGGCCGGTGCTTTGTCATATTTGACGATCAGGCAATCAATATCATTGACACATACAATCAGCGCGTGAACGGCGAGACGTACCGGGGCGGATTCAGCGCTATCCAAAATCTGATCAGTCTTTTCCAGAACGCCGATGAATCGACCTTCATGCACGAAATGGCGCACTTCTATTTGAATGAACTTCAAAAGATTGCCGCGAACGCCGGGAAAGATTCGCAGGCCGCAAAAGACGTTGCCACTATTTACACGTGGGCGGAGTGGCACGACGGCGACGCGGAGGCGTTCAAGGGAACGGCATCGGCCTCGGAGTTCGCCAAACGAGAGAAGCAAATCAAGGAAGCACAGCAGAACGGCGTCGCGGTCATGGAGGACGGCACGACCAAGACGCTTGACCAGCTTTTGAACGAGTGGCGGCAGGAAAAATTCGCCCGTGGATTCGAGGAATATCTGCACGAAGGCAAGGCCCCGACGTCCGCGCTGAAGCGGATTTTCATGCGGTTCGCGCATTGGCTGAAACAAATCTATAAGGACGTGACGGGCGCAGGCGTGACGGCCACGCCGGAGGTTGAGGCGGTATTCGCTCGCATGATTGCTTCGGACGAGGAAATTGAGACGCAGGCGGCTATCGACCGGGCGGCGGATATTTCCCGCGTTGACCCCGACCTTATGGACACGGACACGGCAGCCATGCGCGAGCGCTGGGCGGAGGAAGCAAAGGCGGAGGCGCAGGATAAACTCCGCAAGGCGCTTTTGAAGGAGCAGCGCGAAAAGGACGTGGAGGAACACGTTAAGGCGTTCGAGGCAGAGGAACGCGCACGCTTGACCGAGATTCCCGCGTTCATGTCAGAGGCCTTGATTGCCGAAGGAATGCCGGAGAACGAAGCCGCGCAGCTTGCCGGTTTTGCTTCCGCTGAGGAATACCGCGAGGACTTGAACGGCTGGGGCGGCAGTTATGAGAACGCCGTGAAGCAGTCCGTCGAGGCAGAGCGCGAACGGTACATCAAGGAAATGCCGAACGACGAGCATATCCAGGAGCTTGCAGAAGAAGCCATGCTTTCCGCCGAGGCGCAGGCGCGGCTTGTGGCGCTGGAAGCGGAGATTCTGAAACGCCGCGAAAAGAGATATGCGAACGCGCCGAAACGCTTGGCAAAAGCTATGGAAGGCATGGAAGCGGCTCTCGACGAGGAAACGGAGGAACCGCTGGGAAAGGCGCTCCGCACGCTGAAATATTCCTTCCGTTGGCAGCGCCAGCAGCAGGAACAGATCGAGGAAATGCAATCCACCATCGAAGAAATGAAAGCGCGGATTGCACGGGGCGACGCGCGGCTGGCCGATAGTGAGCAAGCATTGGAAACTGCGGCGGCGCAAAGCGAGGCGGAAATGGAAGCGCTTCGCGAGAATGCGGAAGCGGAAACCGCAAGCCTTCGCGCCAAACTCAAAGCGCAAGTCAAGACCTTCAAGGACGCGACGATGCTTAATGCCGAATGGCTGCGCGGCGTTCGGGACGCGGCGGAAGGCACGGCAAAGCTGCATAGGGAATTTGCGAAAGAGCAGCTTGACGATATGCCGATCAAGGACAGCACGAACGCGCGGCGGTTTATCAACGAGGCACGGAAGGCCGCGCAGGATTGCTTGAAGGCCATTGCGAATGCCGTCCGAAAGAACAACGGCGTCAAGAAAGAGGACACCGGCGAAAGAGACTATGAGGCTGCAAAGCAGGCCAAGCTCCGGCAGTCGGTATATCTGGCCGAGGCATGGGAAGCGCAAAAGAACAAGCGCGAGCTGGACAAGATTCTGAACGGATTCAAGCGGCGGCAGAAAACGCTTTCCAACGACAAGCGCGGCGAGATCGACGCGAGCACGAAATACTATATCAATCATTTGCTGTATATGATGGGCATTGCCAAGAAGGACGCCATTATACCGCAATCACTGGAAAGCCTTGACAAGCATTTCGCTTCGATGAAGGACGCATGGCAGGGCGAGAACGGAAACAACAATATCGGTGATCTGGATATTGACTTCGAGATTCCCCAATGGATGCGTGATCTTCTCTCTACGCAAAGCAAGAAGGTTGTGCCGGAGGATTACCGCGAGTATACGATGGACGAGCTGCGCGACGTGCAGACGCTTGTCAATATCCTTTACAAGACCGGGCGAAACAAGAACAGGCTCTTGACTTCGGACAAGAGCCTTCTTGACGTTGTTGCCGAAATGGTCGAGGACTACAACAAGACGGTCACGACCACGAAGGGCGAAAAAGGAATCAGCAATTTCTTTTCCGAGCTTTTGCAGCCAATTGTCATGCTTCGGACGCTGGGCAAGACGTTCGTCGAATATATCTACAATCCGCTTTTCGACGGTGTAGAGGCACGGACGAGAATGCAATCCGAGGCGGCGGAATCGCTGAACGCGCTTTTCAGCAAGTATTGGGACAAGAAAACGCGCGGGCAGATGCGGGACAAGGAAATCGGTATCCAGCTTGCGGACGGCACGGAACTGACAAAAGAAAAAGTCTTGGTGCTGGCGCTGAACTGGGGCAACGAAGGAAACCGTCTCCGCGTCGTGAACGGCTTGACGAAGGAAGGGCTGTATTACACAAACGAGGCCGACATTGAGGATATTTTCAAGCAGACCATGACGGCGCAGGATTGGGCGTTCGTGCAGGAAGTCTGGGACTATATCAACGGGTTCGGGGACAAGGTAAACGACGTGGTTGAGAAAACCACGGGCGCACCGATGAAGCGCGTGGACCCGGATTCGTTCGTCATTAAGACTTCGGACGGAAAGTTTTTGGAGTTGCGCGGCGGGTATTATCCGATTGCTTACGACCCGGAAAAATCTGCGGCGCAGGCCGACGCCGACCTTATGACCAGCGCAAAGGCCATGGGCGGCGCGTCTGTTTTCGGGACAGGGCTTGGCAGCACAAAGGCAAGAACGGAAACCGGCCGGCAGGAAGCCCCGCTGCTGCTTTCCTTGGACGTTCTTTTTAAGCACGTCAACCAGCAAATCCACATTGCGACAATGCGGATACCATGCCGCGACGCTTACAAGGTGCTGACGAATCGGACCGTGCAGGGCATGATCGAGCAATCGCTTGGCATCAAGGCGTATCGTTCGTTGAAGCGCTGGGTGGAAGCAAACTGGCAGGAGCCGAGGCAGGACGGCACGACGGTCGATAAAGTGGTTGAACATTTGCGCCGGAATACGGTTGCGGCGATCATGGGATACCGCATGAGCACGGCGCTTTTGAACCTCGCAAACCCGGTCTATATGGCGCGTGAGATGGGCGCTCTCAATGCTCTTTCCGCAATGGTCGAGTTTTACAGACACCCGATGGAATATCGAAAGTGGTGCTTGGAAGAAAGCCCGTTCCTGCGGAACCGTGCAAACAATATTGACCGCGATCTAAATGTCACGGCTGACCAGTCATTCGCTCCGAAGAATGCCTTGCAGGAAGTCATTCAGCGGACGGCAAACAGGGCAATCGAGGAAACGGATATGCTTTGCAGCCTGCCCGCCTATTATGGAACCTATCAGAATGTGTTGAACGCGGAGCTGGAAAAGGGCGCAAAGTTGGAGGACGCAAAGAAAGCGGCACACCGGGCGGCGGAGGACGTGATTCGTCGAATCTTCGGCTCGTCGGATACGCTTGACCAGTCTGCCATGCAGCGGAGCAAAAGCGCAATCACAAAAGCCTTCACGCCGTTTTACACGTTCGCGGCGACGCAGGCGAACGCCGTCTTTGAAAGGTATCTGCAAGGCCGGTATCAGGGAAGCAGGCGCAACGTCAAGGACGACGGCACGATTGAAGCCGTAAAGAAAAATATCTTCGAGCGTTGGGGCGCAATGGTCAGCGCGGCGGCGTGGACGTATATCTTCGGAGCTTTCGCCGAGCAGTTGATTCGCGAGGCAATAGGAAAGATTGCGGGCGACGACGACGATGATCTGGAAGCATTCCTCCGCGAGTGGGCGGCAGCAAGCATAACGGGCGCGTCCAGCGGCGTTCCTTTTGCCGGGATTGTCGGTGATGCTATCGGCCGAGAGATTACAGGCAAGAGCTACCCGACGCGAAGCTTCGGTATTGCGTCAGCGGCTATCGACAGATTCCTTGATGCAGCCAACGCGACAAAGAGATTCACGCAGGGAAAACGTGATTGGATTGACACCGGGCGCGCTGTATCCAAGGCCGTCGGCGGGGCCGGTTACGGCCTGCCGGACACGATCACGGACGCGATTTTCAATGCGGCGCGCGCCTATAATATTGACGCCAGTATGCAGGAGTGGTTTCGAAAATCGCTCTTTGATAAAAAACTCAAAGCGAAAGGACGGTAAAGAAAATGAGTGTGCAGAACCAAACAGTCAAGAATGTTTACGCGGGCAACGGGAGTACGACAGTATTCCCGTACACCTTTGCGCTCAACGAGGACGATGGTGAGTACGTCGGCGTGTACGTTACAAACGAGGAAGGCACTTCGGAACTGACGACGAATTACACGATCAACACGACGGCCAAGACGGTGACGTACCCGACGACGGGGGACCCGCTTCCGGCCGACAGGAAAATCACTATCCTTCGGGAGCTTCCCAACGAGCAGAATCTCAACCTTGAAAATCTCGGTCCGTTCTTTGCCAACGACGTAGAGGACGAAATGGACAGAGAAGTAATGATGATACAGCAGCTTGCGGAACAAGTTGACCGCGCCGTCAAGGTAGACATGGCCGACGATTTGCCCCCAGCGTCAGTCCTGTATGATATTAACCATGTGCGCGAGTACCGTGATGCTGCAGCCGGAAGTGCGGCTGAATCTGCCATGTACGCAAACAATGCGGCAAACTCCGCCACACAATCGGCTGGCAGTGCGACAGAATCGGCAAACTCCGCGACTGAGGCCGCAGGAAGTGCAGCACAGGCGGCGGCAAGTGCTACACAAGCGGCGCAGGCAGGCGCGGCAGAGGCGACGCGCATCGTCGGCGAGGTCATGCCGCAAATCATGATTGCCTCCACGAACGCAAATAACTATGCGACGGCGGCACAGGCAAGCGCGACGCAGGCGGCGCTGTCTGCTTCGACGGCAACGACGCAAGCGCAGATTGCCACGAATGCGGCTTCTTCCGCGGCCGACGATGCAGACGACGCGGCTGATTCTGCCGGAGCCGCAGCAGTGAGCGCAGGGGCGGCGGCAACGTCAGCAACGGAAGCGGCCACGGCAAATACTGAAGCGAAATACTACGCGAAAATCACGATGGACAAAATCGCGGAATCCGCCGTCGGCTATCCCTCGCAGAGCGGCACGCTTACCTACGACGGCACGGAACAGACGCCGACGTGGGATGTATTCTATGAGCCGCAAAAAATGACCGTCACAGGCACGACGGCGGCAACGGACGCGGGAACCTATACGATAACCATGACGCCGAAACCGACGTACTATTGGTGGGACACGGACACGACCACTGCGCGGACGCAGACGTGGACAATCGGACGGCAGGCTATATCCACAGTGCCGTCTCAGAGCGGCGCGGTGGTCTACGACGGCACGGAACAGTCCCCGACATGGGCGGACTATGACAGCACGAAGCTGACCATCGGCGGCACAACGGCGGCGACGGAGGCCGGAACGTACACGGCGACCTTCACGCCGACGGCAAATTATAAGTGGAGCGACGAAACGACCACGGCGAAGGAAGTCACATGGACAATCAGCGCGGCGGAAGTTTCCGTGCCTACCGTAACCGATACGTCAAAAACCTACAACGGCTCTGCACAGTCCCCGACGATCAGCACTTACAATCCTGCGCTTATCGAGGTATCCGGCGACACGGAAACAGACGCTGGAAGCTACGCGGTCACATTCCATCTCAAAAGCGCATCGACCACATGGAGCGATACCAGCACAACAGACAAGAGCGTTGCGTGGAGCATTGCGAGAAAGAGCGTAACGGTTCCAACGGTCACGGGCGGCTCAAAAACGTATAACGGCACGTTGCAGGGGCCGACGATTTCCTCCTACGATACCGACGAAGTTGTTGTAAGCGGCGATACCTCTGCCATTAACGCAGGAAGCTATACGATTTATTTCTCCCTCAAAACGGCAAATTACAAATGGAGCGACGAGACAACGGGCGTCAAGACTTCCACATGGAGCATCAGCCCGAAGTCTGTCGCCGTCCCGACGCTCTCAAATACGTCCAAAACCTACAACGGTTCGGCACAATCGCCGACGATTTCCTCTTTCGACGCGACGGAGATCACGCAGACGGGCGATATTTCCGCGACTAACGCAGGAAACTACACTGTCTATTGGGCGCTTGCCAGCCAAACAAATTACATTTGGAGCGACACGACGACCGGCACGAAATTCGACACATGGACAATCGCGAAGGCCGCTGGAAGCCTGTCCATCAGCCCGACGACCATCAGCCTCAACACGTCCACCCTGTCCGACACCATCACCGTGACGCGCACGGGCGACGGGGCGATTAGCGCGGTATCGTCAGATACGTCGATTGCCACGGTATCGGTAAGCGGCACGACGGTAACGGTAACGGCGGTGGCAAACGGAAACGCGACAGTCACAGTATCGGTGGCGGCGGGAACGAATTATCTCGCGCCGAGTAGTAAGACGGCTAGTGTGGCGGTGCAGTTATTCCCTGCGACGCTAAATGATGCGGATTGGGATTTAATTTCCCAAGAAGCGATAGCTGGAACGGCGGATACGCATTGGGATATTGGCGACTGCAAGGAAATTACGCTGAATGGCAAAGTAGGAACTATAGAATTATCTAATTATACTACATGCGTATATATACTAGACTTTAATCATACAGAGGGTACTAAGGGTAATCTTAATGGTAATCATATAGTATTTGGTGGATTTAAGAGTGCTCTTACAGATGGAATAGATATAGCATTAAAAGGCTATGCAATGAATAACAGTTTTACAAATGGTGGAGGATGGAAAGGATGTAATCTGCGTTATGCTTGTTTAGGAGCATGTTCTTCTAAGGGTGCACTCGCTACTCAATCTACTATTACATCTCCTGTAGCTAATACATTTATGAGTTGTATACCATCTGATTTACGTAATATTATTAGATTACGTACTCATTATGCTGATAATAATGGTGCATCATTTGATAATAGTTCAACTGTAATAGATGCATGTTTCTTATTATCTGAAAAAGAGATATTTGGTCATCGTATACATATGTGTCTTAAGGATTTCGGTTATGATACTCAAATGGCTTATTATGCTAATGGTAATAGTAA
>Ga0326514_10001805_pt1 | contig 13760 bp, 18 predicted proteins | sample 3_2548_0518_D_FD_203653 | JGI IMG/M metagenome (GOLD analysis project Ga0326514, IMG submission 203653) | Bovine rumen microbial communities from UC Davis, California, United States - 3_2548_0518 | ecosystem: Host-associated > Mammals > Digestive system > Stomach > Rumen | place: USA...
AAATAAAAGCGGAGGAAAAGAAATGATTTTTAATGAAGTACAGCAAGATTTATTTACAGTACCACAAGGGTATTATCTCGCGCATTGCATAAGCGGCGACTATGCACTTGGCGCGGGAATCGCAGTCAAATTTGACGAAGTTTACAATATGAAATTTAAGCTACACAGAGATTACGCAATTCCCGACGGTCAGAAATACGCGAATGTCGGCAGGGCATTGCTTGTCGATAATGTATTCAACCTTGTAACAAAGGCGCGTTGTTTCCACAAACCAACATATGATGACCTTTATGATACTCTTGTAGATATGAGAGAGCAGATGGAGGATTTTGGTATTACAAAATTGGCTATGCCACGCATTTCAAGTGGATTAGATAGACTCGACTGGAACAAAGTAAAAGATGTTATTGAAGATGTCTTTGAAAATACAGAAATCGAGATTTTAGTTTGTGTACTATAAATACTAACAATACTTGGTGTGTATATGCCCATATAAATAAAACTAACGGTAAACAATATATAGGCATAACAAGCCAAGAGCCTCAAAAAAGATGGGGTAATAATGGTTGCCATTATAAAGGTAGTGAACAAAGGTGTTTTTATAATGCAATTCAAAAATATGGGTGGGATGGATTTGAACACAAGATTCTATTTACCGATTTAAGCGAACAAGATGCAAAAGCAAAAGAAAAAGAATTGATACGAAAATACCACACTTGTATTTATGATAAGCCTAAAAATGGTTATAATATGACTTTTGGCGGAGAAGGTGCTGTTGGTTATAAACACTCAATGAAAGCTCGACGCAAAATGTCAGAAGATAGAAAAGGCGAGAAAAACGCTTTTTTCGGACATAAACACACCAAAGAAAATAAAGACAAAATGAGTAAACAAAGAAAAAACACAGGGGTTGGAAAAGATAACCATTTTTATGGATGTCATCATAGCGAAGAAACAAAACAATTATTAAGCAAACTTGCATCCAAAAAAGTTGGTGCATTGAATCCAAACTACGGAAATCATAAATTAGCTGGCAAAAACCATCCTATGTATGGCAAACATTTAAAACAAGAAACAAAAGAAAAAATTTCTAAAAGTCGTAAAGGGGTGGTAACACATAGTATTAGAGTATTGTGTCACGAAAATGGAAAAACATATGATTCTATTACAGCGGCGGCGAAAGACTTAAACCTCGATAATGGCACAATAGGCAAATGTGTTAAGGGCAAGTGTAAATCCGTAAAAGGTTATCATTTTTCATATGCGCCAAAGGAGGTATAAATGATTGATTATACACCTAAACATTTAGTTATGGTTACAGCGGGTGCGAATCACAATAAATACTACGATATGCAGCCAAATGGCGAAATGTGGGTTGCTAAATACGGGCGGGTAGGTAGCAGCTCACAGACCCGCACTTACTCAAAATATGAATTTGAAAAGAAATACCGCGAAAAAATCCGCAAAGGTTATGTTGACCAAACTGACCTTGTGCAAGATTTAATTTCGGTTGAAAAGCCAAAAGCAAAACCTGAATATCGCCCGATTGATAATCCTGTAATCAATGAAATTGTCGAGCGACTTCAATCTATGGCTCGCAAAGTAATCAGTGAGAACTATACAGTTTCCTCTAATAAGGTTACTCAGGCGATGGTTGATGAAGCGCAGAACATTATAACAGGATTGCTCAACATTACAGATATTAAGCAGTTCAATGACGAGCTTGTACGGCTGTTCACTACAATCCCGCGAAAAATGAGCTATGTAAAAGGTTACATTGCAGACAATCCCGATGACTTTAACAAAATCATTCACAGAGAGCAAGACCTCTTGGATGTAATGAAAGGTCAGGTTGTTCAAAAGCAGATTGTTGATAAAGCGGAGGAAGATGATGAGCCGATTAACAATATCACCGTGCTTGAGGCTCTTGGGCTTGAATTTGACGAATGTTCAAAAGATGATATTGCGACCATTAAGGTAGCTCTCGGAAGTTGTGCTGATAAATTCCATAAGGCGTGGAAAGTCAAAAATATCAAGACTCAAGCAAGGTTTGATAAATTTGTCGAGGACAACAACATCAAAGATGTCAGATTGCTATTCCACGGAAGCCGCAATGAAAACTGGTGGTCTATCATTCAGAGCGGGTTAGTGCTGCGACCGACAAACGCCGTTATCACAGGACGGATGTTTGGAGACGGTAGCTATTTTGCCCCAAAAGCAAGAAAGTCATTGGGATATACAAGCCTGAATGGTAGCTATTGGGCAAGAGGTAATTCTAATTCTGGTTTTATGGCGTTAATGTCTGTTGCATATGGTAAACCTTATGATGTCTATTCGTTCAATTCTGATTTTTATAGTTTGGATTACGATAGACTTCAAAAGAAATGTGCAGGAGCAAATTGCTTACACGCACACGCCGGCAGTATGCTCCGAAATGATGAAATTGTCATTTACAAAGAGGAACAATGCACAATAAAGTACCTCGTTGAGCTGAAAAATTGAGTGTCAATAAAATACAAGTTTTATCGACAAAATTTCAGCAATATAGTACAAATTATGACAATAAATAAGCAATATAGTACAAGAAATTAGGAGGAAAAAGCATTGTTTAACCATTTTCAAATGTTTGACGACCTCTATGACGTAATTTTTGAGATTACAGAGGGAGATAACGTCCGCAAGCAACAAATGCAAGCACCTCGGATAATTATTGAGCAACAATTCCTTCAACTGATGCAACAAGCCGCGAATGTCCAAATTCCAGTTAAGATTAAACTGAGCCGGACGGAGCAGATATATGACAACTTCGACCAAAAGTTTATCGACCAAGAAAATAGCATAACCTTTATGAATAATGCTTATACCGCGCAAAGGGGTGAAGCATAATGGGTGAGAGAGAAGTAATATTGTCAAGTATAGAATCCGTTTCGTTGTCACCAGACGACATTGAACCCGCGCAATTCAAAGATTCGCCATCGATTGATTTTACAGGAATATCCTCCGCAAGTTTTTCTTGCACTATTGACATTGACAATGTAGACATTGAAAAATTAATGCCGACAAGATATGAGAATGTTTATGTAACAGTCGCGCGACAGATACGCCGCCACAAAAAGAAACGAATAAATAAGAAGTGGCTAAAAAGATATGGTGTAGCTATTAGTGATGTTTTAGCACCAGACGTATTGTGGGAAATTAAACAAGGAAAAGTAAAACTTATAAAAAAGGAAAGTATAAATGGGAAAAATAACAATTTTACCTGAAACGACTAAAGACCCGATTTCGTTAATGGGTCGCCGCGCGGGAGTTTGTTGGGGAGCAGATACTTCCGACACAGACAAGAATTACAAGCGCGGATTAGATTGTATTCAAAGCAACCACGGCAGAGTAATGGAGTATGTCAACATTGAAGCGGTTATTGACGGTTATTCAGCTCGCGTAATCCGCGAATGGTACACAAGTCTTGGCGGCGCACCAACAAGACTTCAAGCCAGCACGAGATACATTGACTATTCTAATTTTGATTACATAATTCCGAAATCAATTAAGACTCAAGAGCAATCCGCCACATACTGTGCGATAATGAACGAAATCCGCGATAGTTCACAACAACTTGAAAAATTAGGTGTTCCGCGTGAGGATATTGGTTTAATTCTTCCGCTCGGAATGACAACAAAAATCGTCGATAAGCGTAATATCCGAAATGTTATGGATATGTCAAGGCAAAGAATGTGTACTCGCGCTTATTGGGAATATCGTGAATTGTTTAACGATTATCTTGGCGAGTTGGCTAACTATTCCGAGGAATGGGCGGAAATTATTCCTATGCTTATGATGCCTAAATGTGAAATGCTTGGATATTGCCCCGAAAAGTATGGCTGCGGTAAATATCCAAAGAGAGAATCAGAATGAGCAGATATTACACAAGTGATTGCGTAGATTGCGGATTGCCTTGTCTTGGTTCTGGTTGTCCTTATTATCGTGTCGCAGTTGACGTTTGTGATAACTGCGGCGCGGAGGATGCCGAGTATCGTTTGGACGGTGATGATATGTGCGAGTATTGTGTAAAAGCAGAATTAGAATCGCGTTTCAATGAACTAAGCCAACAAGAAAAAGAAAAGGTGTTGGAAGTTACCGCCGCGCAATTATTAAAAGAAGTATTCGACGATTTAACGATGAGCGAAAAAGCAGAAGCGTTAGATATGTGTTTGCATAAAATTGACGATTAGAGGTGAAGTGAATGATTGTAATTTTAGTAGGGGAGAGCGCAAGTGGCAAATCTACTCTTGCCGCCGACCTGCAAGAATTTGAGGGATTTTCGCGGATTGTCACATATACCACAAGACCACCGAGAGATGGCGAACAAGACGGCATTGACTATCATTTTGTAACAGACGAAAAGTTTAATGAAATGATTGCGAACAATGAGTTTGTTGAACACGCAAGTTATCGCGGTTGGCAATATGGAACAGCAATAAATTCAAAGATTACTGAGGATATTGTTGTCGTATTAACTCCTGCGGGTGCGAGGGCATTTAGAAAATTCGCGGAAGAACATCCCGAATTGGAATTAGATATTTTCGTTATCTACCTTATGGTTGACAGACGTTCAAGACTCGTCAAGTTGTTAGAGCGCGGGGATGATATTGAGGAAGCATACCGCCGTAGTTTATCGGATGTCGGGCAGTTTGATGCTTTTGACCGAGAAGCTGATTGCATAATGCACAACGAAGAATATTGCTTATCTTCCGATGATGTTTATGCTTTGGTTGTAAATGAAATTAAGAGGAAAAAGAATGAGCAGAACATTTAAGATTTTCACTTCCGGCAAAATGGGCGGGTTGACATTTGAACAGCAAATGAAGTGGCGAATGAATTTGGAAATCGAAATCAAAAAGCGGATTGAAAAACTTGCTAATCCGCCAAAAGTTGCGTTTATTCACCCGCCGGAGTTTTTCGACTATGATTTTTCAGACCAAGATGTTGCCAAAGAATGGGAAATCAATCAGTTAATGGATAGCGATATTGCCGTCTTTAATTTGTCAAACATCAGCGATAGCATTGGTTCACATATGGAGTTGGGTATTACTCTTGCAGTTAATAGACTTCCTGGCAAGCATATTACGACCATCGGTATAGGAAAGCCTGATACAGACCATCCGTGGCTTAAAACATTCTATCGTTTAGACGATGAAAAAGAAGCGGCGGAGTTTATAACAAAATATCTTTTATTATAATGGAGGATAACAATGAAGATTACAAAAAGAAATTGTACCGAAGTGGATTTTGAAAGCAAGAAAATCTATGATGCAATTATGAGTGCTATGACTAATGGTAGCGGAATCGTTAAGCCGAGCATAGCCCAAGAAATCACCGATGAAATTGCAGAAACCGCTTCAAAGATGGACGATTTAAGCGTTCATACCATCGAATCTATGGTGTTTGATAAACTGTGCGAAAAGGGTGAAACACAGACAGCCCGCGCTTATGAGGGCTATCGTAGTGTCCGTGAATTTCAGAGAGATGTAAGAAATTCAACTGATGACACAATTATGGAAATGTTGCTCGGCACAAGTGAATATTGGAACGAAGAAAATTCAAACAAAAACGCTATGCTTGTAACCACACAGAGAGATTATATGGCGGGTATTGAGAGTGAGGATATTACACGCAGAATGTTACTTACTCCCGACATCATTCAGGCACACGACGAGGGCATTATTCACTTCCACGATGCCGATTACTTTGCGCAGCGGACGCTTTATAATTGTTGCTTAATTAATCTTGAAGATATGTTACAGAATGGAACTGTGATTAGCGAGGTTATGATTGAGAAACCACACTCATTTGCGACAGCTTGTAACATTGCAACACAGATTATCGCACAAGTGGCAAGTTCACAATATGGCGGACAAACCATTTCGCTAACTCATCTTGCCCCATTCGTAGAGGTAAGCAGACAGAAAATCCGCAAAGAAGTTGTCAAAGAGTTAGAGGGTGTTTCCGTTTCAGCCGCCAAAATCAATGAGATTGTTGAGTCGCGGGTTAAAGATGAAATCAATCGCGGTGTTCAGACAATTCAGTATCAGGTGGTTACTTTGATGACTACAAACGGTCAAGCTCCATTCCTGTCTGTGTTTATGTATCTGAACGAAGCGAAGGACGAAAGAACCAAAAAAGACCTCGCTCTCATTATTGAGGAAGTATTAAGACAGCGTATTCAAGGCGTTAAGAATAAAGATGGCGTATGGGTTACTCCCGCGTTTCCGAAGTTGCTTTATGTACTTGAAGATGACAACGTTTATCCTGACAGTGAGTATTATTATCTCACAGAACTTGCCGCAAAGTGTACGGCAAAGAGATTAGTTCCCGATTACATTTCTGAAAAGAAAATGCTCGAATATAAGATTGATGCTAATGGTAACGGTAACTGCTATGGCTGTATGGGTTGTCGCAGTTTCTTAACTCCTTACGTCGATTCTAACGGAAATCCAAAATACTACGGTCGTTTCAATCAGGGTGTAGTTACTATCAACCTCGTTGACGTTGCTTTGAGTTCTGAGGGAGATATTGATAGATTTTGGGATTTAATGGAGCAGAGAACCGAACTTTGTCACAAGGCTCTACAATTCAGACATCAGCGTTTAGAGGGAACTCCTTCGGATGTCGCTCCTATTTTGTGGCAGAACGGCGCAATCGCAAGGCTTGAAAAGGGCGAGAAGATTGATAAACTTCTGCACAATGGTTATTCAACTATTTCGCTTGGCTATGCCGGACTTTACGAATGTGTAAAGTATATGACGGGACACAGCCACACAGACAACGGTATCGGCGAAGAATTTGGATTGCAGGTAATGCAAAAATTGAATGACAAGTGCAAAGAATGGAAAGAAGCCGAGCATATTGATTACAGTTTGTACGGCACTCCAATCGAAAGTACGACATATAAGTTTGCAAAGTGCCTCAAGAAAAGGTTTGGCGAAATTGAGGGTATCACAGATAAGAATTATATCACGAACTCTTATCACGTTCCCGTATTCGAGGAAATCAACGCATTTGACAAACTTGCCCTTGAGTCTAAATTCCAAAAACTCAGTCCCGGCGGTGCAATTTCATACGTTGAAGTTCCCGATTTAACCCACAACATTCCAATCGTCATCCAAATCATTCAGTTTATCTACGAGAACATTATGTATGCAGAACTGAATACAAAGAGCGATTATTGCTCGGTTTGTGGCTATGATGGCGAAATCAAAATTATCACAGATGAGAGAACGGGCAAACTGATTTGGGAGTGTCCGAAATGCGGAAACCACGACCAAAATAAGATGAGCGTTGCCCGCCGCACCTGTGGCTACATTGGTTCTCAGTTCTGGAATCAAGGTAGAACGCAAGAAATCAAAGAGCGCGTCCTCCACATTGACGACAAAGAATTTGATGATACAAATATCGGCATTTACGCCTACGGTTCTCACGAGTGTACTTAATATGAGATATTCAAAAATAAGAGAAATGGATGTATCGAACGGAGAGGGATTAGGAATATCCCTTTTCGTTCAAGGGTGTCATTTTCATTGCCGTGGCTGTTTTAATCCCGAAACTTGGGATTTTAGCGGCGGCAAAGAGTGGAATAAACAAATTGAGCAACAATTCCTTCATCTCGCAAGTAAACCATACATAAATAGAATATCTATTCTCGGCGGCGAACCTCTGTGTGATGAGAATGTTCTTTATGTTTGCGATTTGGTTGACAAACTGAAACATTTATATCCCGATAAAAAGATATGGGTATATACAGGATATAAATATGAAGATATTATAAATCTAAGCGAGCCATTCTATAAACAAGATTGGAATGTAATAAATAGAATTAAACTCATACATATGATTGATGTTCTTGTGGATGGTCAATTTCAATTAGAAAATCAAGATTTGTATAATGAGCATATTGTTTGGGCGGGAAGTACAAACCAAAGAGTAATTGACATTCCGGCGACACTCTCAAACGGCAAAATCCATATTTATAATTCTAAATAAGCATTAAAATGCACTTATAATTCCTTGTTAGAACTAAAAGTGTCAATAAAAAGATTATTTTATTTAAGATGTAAGGAGATAGTATGCAAATTATAAATTTACCTCGTGGCAGCGGCAAAACCACAAGGGCGGTTGTTTTGAGCGAATTATACAACTATCCCGTTTTGGCGATTAACCGCTCACAAATTGAAGTTATTAAGGATAGAGCGCGGGAATTGAGCGCAAAAATCCCAGAACCAATTCTAATCGCAGATTTGCCAAAATGCCAAGTGGGAGTTATCGTTGATGAAGGTCTTATTACATTAAGCGCTTTAATCCGCGACAAGGCTGGTTTTCCTATTAATATACAAGCGGTTACTTTGACAGCGCCGCAAATTAATATAGTCGAAGAAATCAATAATATCTTATTGGACATTGACGATATTCAAGCAGATGTAATGTCATTGCCGAACCTCAGTGTTGGTAACTTTTGTCTTGAATGTAATTCAATTATAAGAAAACTTCAAAATATGAGAGATAAATTGGCATTGGCATATGAAAATTAGCAATTTCATAGATATGCAAAATATACAAGTTATCAAATATGATAACAAAAGTGTTTATGTTGTCAAAATGCTTGAGTCATTTGAAGTTTCTAAGATGCACCAAGTTTACAACACTTTGAAATCGAATTTGCCTAACGGAGATAATTTGATATTTATACCCTCTATGGTATGTTTAGAAACAATGAGCCTTGACAAACTTAAACAGGTTAGACAAGTGATTGATAATTTTATAAACAAGAGAGAATCCAAAGGAGAATGAAAAAAATGGAAACGATAAAGATTAAATATCACGATAACGAAATTGATAAGATTACAAAAATTGCCGTCGGGGATTGGATTGACCTTCGCGCGGCTGAAACTGTCGCAATGAACAAGGGTGATTTCAAACTCATTTCTCTCGGAATTTCAATGAAACTTCCCGAAGGATATGAGGCACACGTCGTCCCGCGCAGTTCAACATTCAAAAAATGGGGCGTTTTGCAAACCAACTCAACCGGCATTATCGACAATTCATATAGCGGCACAAATGATATTTGGCGTTTTCCGGCACTTGCTATGCGTGATACCGTCATTAACAAGAACGACCGCATTTGTCAGTTCCGTATCGTGAAAAGACAGCCAACGGTTGAATTTGAAGAAGTTGATACTTTGGATTCGGTTGACCGTGGCGGATTTGGTAGCACGGGTGCAAACTAATCTACATCCCGCGATTAAAGAGCTTCAAGAAAAGATAAGTCTTGAAATGGCGGGAAATCTCAATGATTGTCAAGAGCATTATGTCGCAGGATTGTCGGATGCTCTTGGTGTCATTATGAACCATATTAAAGACGAATTAGAAGTCGGCAAAACTTATTATATTGTTATGCCCGAAGATGAAGCAAATAATAAGATTGTCAAAATGCGATTGTATAAAATCACGCAAAAACACAAACTATATTATAGTTTTACCGCCGATTCTCGATTAAAATATCCCTCCAATGATTTAACTCTCTCTAATCCGCAAAGTATTAAAATGAGAGTTTTTGAAACTGAGGAAGAAGCAGAGAAGAATAAGGATATAATGATTTGGCGGAGAGAATTGCGAAATACGAGGAGTTAATGGAAAAGAAATCAAATGTAAATTGTACTGTGGTTTTCGGTAACAAAGATTTCAAGAAGATATATACCGAATATATTAAAGCAAAAATTAAAGAACAGAATAAATGAAAGAACGGTGGTTGACTCTGCAATATTATTATAGTATAATAATGGTAGTGTCAACCATTTTGCTCGGAAAGGAGAATATGAACTATTTAGGGCAAAAAACTTATATAGCAGCTTTATATGCTCGATTAAGTTCCGAGGATTTGCAGGAAGGAACAAGTGTTTCAATCGAAACGCAAAAGAAAATACTTGAAGATTACTGCAAGGATAACGGTATAATTGTTTATAACTTATATGTTGATGATGGATATACTGGCACGAATTATAATCGCCCAGCATTTCAGCGGCTATTAAAGGATTGTGAAAATAAAAAATTTAATATGGTCGTAGTTAAGGATTTGTCGCGTCTTGGCAGGGAACATATCGAAACCGATAACTATATTGAGAAATATTTTCCTGAGAATAACATTCGTTTCGTAGCCATAGGCGATGACTATGATAGCGAATACAAAATGCAAGACTTGGATTTTATAGTTCCAATGCGCAATTTATTCAATCAATTCTATCCCGCCGACACATCTAAAAAAGTGCGGCAAGCATTTAAGGCGAAAGCCTCAAGAGGTGAGTTCGTCGGTGCAAAAGCTCCTTTTGGTTATAAAAAAAGTGAAAAAGACAAGCACGTTTTAATTATTGATGAAGAAGCCGCACCGATTGTCCAAAGAATGTTTACCTTAATAGCTTATCACGGATATGGATTTACCAAAGTTGCTAAATTATTTAGTTCTGAAAAAATCTTAACTCCTTCGGCGTATCAGGCGCGGATTACTAACCACGAATATAACAAAAATCCATATGATTGGAATTTAGGTTCTGTAAGAGCTATAATCAACAACGAAACATATCTTGGCAAGTTGGTTAGCGGTAAACGCTCCGTGATGTCCTTTAAGAATAAAAAGGTAATTAAAAAGGATAGGGAAGATTGGATAATAGTTGAAGATGTGTTTCCATCAATAATCTCACAAGAACTTTGGGATGATGCCCACGCGCGTATTAACGAAAGAAAACGTGATACAGAAACGGCATTTGATAATATTTTCGCGGGACTTATAAAATGCGACAAGTGCGGCAAAGTTTTGGGATTATCTTCAAAACAAAAAGATAGACCATATTATGTATGTGAAACATATAAAAAGAAAGGCAAGCATATATGCACTCCACACTATACATTATATAATGATATATATGCGGCGGTGTTGCAAAAAATCCAAGAGATTGTTAGTGCAGTTCGTTCCGATGAATTTGAGTTAGAAGTCGCGGAAGATATATTTTCCGAATTAGGGCAAGAGAATAGTATTGAGGAACAGATAAAACAAGTTCAAAACCAAATTGCAAAAATCAATAACAGATATGAACAAATGTATCAAGATAGGCTTGACGGTATTATTTCTGTCGAAAGGTTCAAGCAAATGGTTAAGGGCGACGAAGAAAAACTATCTGGATTCAAGCAAAAATTGAACTCGTTGCTTGAAAAAGAAAAAACACAACGTTCCGCAGAAGCCGCCAAATCAGCCTTTATTAAAAAGGTTAAGGATTTGGGCAATATTACTTCTCTCGACAGAATTGTTCTAAATACGTTGATTGATAAAATAGTAATCAGTAATCGTGAAATTGTGGATGGCGAATATACGCAGAATATTGTGATTCATTTCAAATTCAGTAACTTCTCTAACTGAAACATCGGGTCTGTTGATTAATTTAGAGAAAGACAAAATGGTTGACACTTACAACTAAATATTCCTCCATAGCTCAGTCGGTAGAGCGCGTGACTGTTAATCACGATGTCGCAAGTTCGAGCCTTGCTGGGGGAGCCATCTTAATCCGCTATAATTAATTGGTGTTTATAACGCAAGGGGTACACCCCAGACTGTGTCAAAAGCCACTGCCCGAACCTTGCCCGCTGTTGCCCCCAACCCCTTGAAGGGGAGTTTTATGAAAAAACAGCATAACATTTCTGTTACACTGCTCTAATTGCTTTTGTTAACTTTTTTATACCCAGCACCGAAAGCGCTCGTTTCATGTTAAAAATCAAGAAAGCGAGCGCAAATTCTCCATCGGTTAATGTTAATCCTTTTGTGAGCAGATAGTCGGCATGAAAAGCTCTTTTAACAGTGCCGAACGGGTGCTCCGACAAACATTTCCTCTGTTTGAGAAGTTCTTTATTGGGTTTTATTCTTACTTGTTTGACGTGAAGATTCTCAATATTGTATTCTTTTGAAAACTCACTTGGCAACATCCATACTTCAAATTGCTTTGCTGTTGCAGTAGTACAGCGGTGTTTGCATAATCGGCATTTATGGAAGTTATTAAATTTAGCGCTGTGTTTTGCAGTTCTGTAAGTTGCCGGATAAAGTATTTCACCCATGGGACATATACAAACATTACGCTCTTTTAGATATACACAGCGTCCATTCTGATGTGTTTCCGGCTTTGGCGTATCCTCATCTGTTTCCACGCAGATATCAAATTCTTCAATATCCATACAAACATTTGCGTTCATATTATCTGCGTAACATTCAGCAATATCAGTAGCAGCATTGTATCCTTTATCAGCAAGTAAATCTATCTTTGATTTTATTTTCAAATTATCTTTTGCTTCCGCGCCAACATCGTGAAGCTGCCCCATATCCGTTACCTGATTAGTGACTTTGTATGAAGCAATCAATCCATTTTTGCTGTCGACAGCCGTTTGAACATTGTAGCCGACAACTGTCTTTTTCATCGAATTGGTCATTCTTCGGCAATCGGGATCTGTTAAAGAAATCTGTGTTTCACCGCTCTCTTTTAAATCCTCGAGCATACCTTGATATTTATCACGACGCTCTGTAAGCTCACTGATTATTTGTTGAACGCTGCAATTTGTTCCGGTTTCGGATTCAGCTTCACCGTCATCGTTACTTTCAAGCTCAGACAAATATTTCTCAAGATTTTGATCAATTCTTGCGATTCTATCCTTTAGTTTTTCGGAATTAAAATTTCTGTCTTTGGAATTACAGCCTGCAAATTTACTGCCGTCTATTGAGAAAAGTGTTTTACCGTACAATCCGCATTTAGCACAAAGAGTTACAAACGCCTTAAAAGTATTCTTAAGAGCTTTTGTATTGTCATGACGGAAACGAGCGATTGTTTTGTGATCCGGTCGAAGGTTTTTCATCAGCCAGATAACCTCAAGATTGCGATGCGTTTCTCGTTCAAGACATCTGCTGGAGCGAATGCGGTTAAAGTAACCGTAAATATATAGCTTGAGCATGTCCTGAGACGCATACGGTGGTCTGCCGGTTGAGTTTAGCTCAGAATGATTAAATCCCATAGCAGCCACATCAAGACTGTCGACAAAAGCATCAATAACCCTTACCGGATTGTCCTCTGTGACATATTCATCTATGCTGGGAGGCAGCATTGATATTTGATTCCGATCTTCACCTGAAATATACTGCATACGAACAACTCCCTTGCATCTGTTTATTGCATCATTATTATACCATATTTTTCAGACTTTGTCTTTACTTTTGACACAGTCTCACCCGTTCCCATACCGAACACGGAAGTTAAGCCTTGTAGTGCTGACAATAGTAGTCTGGCGACGGACTGTGAAGATAGGAAAATGCCAATTCTTTTATGGCGGGTTATTTTTTGAAAACGCAAAAATTAAGGGTTATAAGATTTTTATGTCTTATAACCCTATTTTTTTAATCGTCCAATTTTCCGACGATTTTTAATTTTCTCACGCGCATTACAAGCGTTTTGACATATCCATTTCCGTGGAATATCTTTACATATTCATCATACATTTCTTCTAAGGAGCGCAATTTATTAATTGAGATTTCTCCCTTATCTAAAGCATCCTCGCAAGTATGTACTATTGTATGTCTTATTTGTTTTAGATTTACTTCTTTCTGTTCTTCAAGAGAAACTTTAATTTCGCGGAGTGTCTTGTCAATATCCTGCAATGTCGTATCGTGACTTTTTATAATACCT
>Ga0326514_10001806_pt1 | contig 13757 bp, 26 predicted proteins | sample 3_2548_0518_D_FD_203653 | JGI IMG/M metagenome (GOLD analysis project Ga0326514, IMG submission 203653) | Bovine rumen microbial communities from UC Davis, California, United States - 3_2548_0518 | ecosystem: Host-associated > Mammals > Digestive system > Stomach > Rumen | place: USA...
AACGTCTTATTAGCAACAGCTTCTAACCATTCCGTAGCATATGTTTGAAAATCTGAGACATTAATACCAAGTGCTACTAATGCGTCTTTATTATTCTCAATTAGGCTTTCAACTTGCGCGGCTTTAGTCTCTACGTTACTCTCACTTTTGTTAAGGCCATCAAATGCACTGTTAACCTCTTCAACATATGCTTCAGAAGATAATTCGTCATAGTTGAATTCGTTCAGCTTATCATCAGAAATTATGGTAGCTAAATTAATCGCACCGCCCGCTTGCTTTTCTACCCAACGAAGTAACCAACTTCCCCAGGATTGAACTTGTTCTACGTTATTAGTTGCCGCGTCAGCAAGATATTTCTAATAGTCAGTGACTGCCGTATTCATATCATAATTAAAGCCTTTTGTTATTTCACCAAAAATTGCCGTAGCTTCTTCACTGCCTGCAATATTTAGTTCTTTTGCTTTATCTAATCCAACAGGCCCGAACCCAAGTCCGTCACCCCGGCGTTCGCTCATAGGGCCGACTCCTGCAATATCTCTCGTTCTTCCGCGTGTTATTGCACCTTCCACTATACTAGCTCCGCGGCTAAGAGCGTCTGCTTGCTATTGAGCATTTTTATAACGTTCACCAATGACTTTAGCCGGATCTTTTAAGAAATACTTCCCTTGCTATTCTTCAAAATCAGCCCAACTTAGATCATATTCCTTCATAAGATCATAAACATCCGATGCTTCAATACCTTTTGTCATTTTATCCAAGTCATTAGACATAGTTTTAAAGGTATCTGACATGGTATTCTAAAGGGTATTCATACGGCTACCGATACCCTTAAGATCAAATGAAGGTACATTTTTAATTAAAGTGGCAAGCTAGTCTTCATTAAACGCCGAGCCAAAAATTTCTTGACCTTTTTCTAATAATGTAGCAACCTAAGCAGCATCAGTCCAATCAATAGCATCCGCCGCGGACATAAATTCAGTGTATTTTGAAATTTTAGCATACTTGACGAAATCGTCTTCATCACCGTTTTGTACAGCCGCAATTCTTTTATTAATTTCATTAATCAGATTTAACCGATGCGCCATCAATGTGCCTGCCGCGCTCTCACTTAAGCTACCATTTTCAACAGCCGTGGATAAAGTGCCATAGAAGGTTGCTAAACTTTGCGCGGTGGTATCCGAAAGAGTATTAAAGAAATTCTCACCGAAACTTTCAAGTTTCGTTACTTGTAATAGTTTACTAGCTAATGTTTTTTCGCTGGCTTTATCCTACTCCAGTAAATTTGTAAACTCTGTAGCAGTATAACGAGACTGATCTGTCCAATAAGCTATAACAGCTTGGTAGATAGCAGTATCTTCACCAAAGCCAAGAAAATCAAGCATATGCTTTGCTAAATCTTCTGTCATATTATCGCGATTATTCAAAAGTTGACTAAGCGCACGCTACGAGCCCTCATCCAAGCCACGTATTTCATCACTAATAGTTGTATATGATGCTAAGGCTTCTCCACTTTTCTCAAATTGTTTTTTATTGTCAGAATTAACAAAGTCTTTATAAACATAATCAGACATTAATGACTAAAGATTCGGCATATTTTTTAATAGCTAATCAGAAAACACTCCGCTAGCTTTATCTATTAAAAATTGCTCATTAGTAAATGAATGTATGTTTGTTCTACCCAATCGTGTCTATGAACGCTCGGCTCTTCTTCGGGCTTCTTCTTCTTCGCCAAGCATTGAATTTCTATAAGGTATAAAATCTTGTAATATTGATAATGGAAGATTATCACGATCAGGTGTAGCCGACCTAATAGTATCACCATACTTATATAAAAAATCATCTATGCTTATAAGTCCCTATACAAACTTATTCCATTCGTCGTTTACTTCCGTAAAGCCTGGTATCAATTCTTGAGAAATAAACCCACCATCATCTTCATCCAAGTCAGTAATAGATAATATCCGCAACATATTATCAAACTTCATCCAATCATAGCCCAGCGCCGCCTCAAGGCGTCCTTGTGCTTGACTACTGATTTTGTTGCCCTTTCCCAGGACCGTTTCCTCAAGTTCCTTTCCATTAAATTTTATAATTCCATCAACGAGCTTGCCTTTTTTGTCGTAGTAACTATAAAACTCCCTGTCATCATTTTCATTCCAACCCGTATCACCCGGGTGAAAATTATAATATTTCTTTTTTTCTGTATTATAGTTATCTATGGCATCTTGAGTTAAATTAGCTGCTTCTTCATATGCCTTATCCCGTGCTTCTCCCGAAAGCTTTGCTGCTTCTTTTTTCTTCTCATTTAATATGTTATAGCTTTTAACTAAATCAATAACTGCATTACCTTCGGCATCGTATCCTGCAATTAATTCCGGCATCTCTTCAGCAATATCATTACTTTTATCTATATATTCTTGCATAGCACTAGCAGACTCATAACGATGTTTTGTAAGCGTATCGAGCTCTTTAACATTGTTTTCCATTGAGCGAGTCTCACTACGTTTCTATGCTGCCTTATTCTCCGCTTCTTCTTTTTCTTCTTTTAATCTCTTAGCCCGCTCCTAAGCGTCCTCTGTTATGATATTAAAAGCTTGAAGTAAACCAACTAGCCCTCCACCTATAAGGCCAATAAGTCCTCCCCATAAGCCACCAAATTGTAGGCCCATGCCTGCTCCTGTAAGAAGAGTGGAACCAAAGGTTAGTCCTCCTTTTGCCCAACGTGATTCTTTTGTTCGTTCATCTTTAGAATCTGCTATTCCCTATAACGTAGCTGCTGCGAGAGAGGCGATTACCCCCCCAACTAATGCGCCTTTTGATCCTTTAGCAAAAACAGTAGCAAGTTTTGAGCTGCGGCCACCCATTCCTTTTGCATTTAGATCATTCTAATTAGCAGCAAGCTTCCCATCTGCGGCTAAAATCTAATTATTTGCAGCATTATGATTTGCAACCCGTGCTTGCTCCATTTGTAAATTATATTGTTTTTGCTGTTCACTAGCCTACATAGCAGTATTAAGTTCATTGGTATAAATATCTCCCGTAGTCTTATCTGCCATTAACTTACGCTATGCTTCAAACTTAACTCGTAAGAAATTAATAGTGTTTAAAACAACATTAGCAACATTATAAAATACTGTACCTAACTTACCAACGGCCGCGATCATACCACCGGCACCTTTACCGGTCAATGCAGCATAACTATCGACAATAGATCTTTCAAAGTCTGTCCACCACTTAAGAAAATCTTGCATACCACTAGTAGTATACAGTGACTCAATTGAATTCTTTAACTGTGCCGTTTTGGCTTCGATAGAGTCCATAGTTTTTAATTGCTATACCGTTCCTGCATCTTCTGAGTTCTCAGCAGTTCCTAATAATTCCTAATAACGTTCTCCGCTACTAACCAATGCTAAGAAACGAGACTGTTGTCTGTTACCGGCCATAATAGTAGCAATATAACGCTGAGTATTAGAATCTAATGTATTCCAAACACCAGATAACTCAGCGATAACTTCACCAAAACCACGGAATTGCCCTTGTGCGTCATGAATGCTAATACCAACTGTCTATAAAGCTTTATCTACTTTATTTAAACTAAATGTCTCATCGCCTTCGCCTAATACAGCATTAGGGTCAACGGCTTCTTTTAATTCGCCATAACGTGAAATAATTGATTTCATAGCGGAACCAATATTTTCAGGAGCTTCACGAGTAGCCTCAATCATTACGGCCATCATTGCTGAAGTTTCTTCAAAAGTCGTCCCTACAGCTTGCGCAGAAGAAGCTGTTTTACTCATAGCAGTAGCTAACTCTTGTACGCTAGAAGCAGAACTTGCTGCTAACGCGGCATAAACGTCGGTTACACGATTAGCTTCAGATTGCTCCATTTTAAAGGATCTGATAGCGTTAGTCATGTAGTTCGTTGCAGTGGCATAGTCAAGACCAGAAATCTATGCCATTTTTAATGTTTCTGCAGTTAACGTCATAACATCGTTAGTCTTTAAACCCTGTTGATAGTATAACTAAGAAACTTCATATACTCCGCTAATGGTCGTACCGAAACGCTATGCCATCGCAGTATATTGTGGCATTTGTGACCATAGGTCACTTGAGCTCATATTAGTTACAATGGAAATCTAAGTAATTGTTTTATCCAATTCGGTAATAGTAGAAACCATTGTATGTAAGGCCTGCCCGGCCATACGTATAACCGCTCCTATACTAAACCATTTTTGCGCGAAGTCAGTTAACGCATTTAAAGCCTATTCCTACTTACTAATATTTGTTAACTCGTCACTATATTCGCCAGCTTTAACCTTAGCTTCTTCTAGATTCTCCGCGGCCTCTTGAGCAAACTTACCACCTTGGTCACGAACCTCCGCCGCCGCATCATCCCTAGCTTTAACTAAATTACCCTGATTATCCTCAATAACCTTATTTGCGTCTTTCGTTGGCGTAGTTATATTTGTATCAACGGCGTTTTCAAAAGTTCGTTTTACTTGGTCAGCCTTATCAAAACGCTCCTATGCCTCTTTCTGCTTTGCTTGTGCTTCCGCTAAATCCTCAGCTAATTTTTGTGCTTCTTGAACTAATTGACCGCCTTCATTGCTATAAGCCCGCCGCGCACCATTCAACGCTTTTTTTATCTCCTATCCAAGGCTCTAAAAATCCTCATTTTTAAAAAGATTAGTTAAAAAAGTAAATGTGTCATCGCTGACTATCCCACGAACACTATCAAGCAGTTCTTGAGCTTCGCTTCTTACTTCTTCCTTAGTACCAAATATTTTTTTTACAATTTGTCCGGCACTTGTTGTACTAGCGAACCCTTTACCTAAAACATCGCTTTTTCGTAGTCCAGCCTCCTAAATAGTTGCAAAAAATTGCGTAATCTTTGTTTTTAACTATTCGGGGTCAACATCTTCAGAAATATCAAAAGTTTCTTTTATTTTGTTTCGAAGTGCCTAAAATGTAGTAACATCCTTTCCACTTGCCTTTGCCGCTGCAACTACTCCATCATCAAATTGTTTCATTAACCTAGCGCCTGCAGCTTGAATGCCAGACTTTTTGTCAGCATTCATCATAGCATCTACACGCTAAGTGAACTCATGGGCGGCTGTTTGATCTCCTACAAGTGGAGCCGGCGCGGCCCGCGATGCTTGTTGCTCCTAATTACTCTTGATCGCAGCCTGTAAATCTTCTACGTTCTTTGTTGTGTCTTTTACTGCCTTAGAAGCTCTAGCATAATCTGATGCTAAAGTAGATGAAGCCTATTTAATACTACCGGTGTCTATAGCAACGCCAAGCTATTCCAGCTATTCTTTGACTTCTTCCATGCCTTCCGCGCCAAGCAAATCCTATAACTTTATACCCTTTATCGCCTTTAATTTATCCTAGGCTTCTTTGATAGCCTAAGTCATCGCGGCAATCCGACCAGTAATCACGTCAGAGCCAATATCTTTACTACCAATCTAAGAAAAAGTAGTACCAATGCGCGCGCCTAATTTATCAATCTATTCAAGTCTAGAAAATAAGCCTGCTAACTATTTTTCAGACCCAACAGTAGGTTCTGGATTCTTACTTATAGAAGCAATCGCAGACCTGTACTATTCTATCATCTAGCTTAAATTTTTTCCTATGGTACTGCCCGGGTCTACTTGTGAGAAAGCTTTTTCAAATTCTTTTAAACTGTTTTGCCATCCAGTCACCCGTGCCTAAATGTCAACAACAACCTATTTATTGCCCATATACTATCACACTCCTTTTTCGCAACAAAAAAAATATGAGCCATTTCCTAGCTTAGGAAATGGCTCATATCTCTGCGTCAATATCACTATTCAAACGCGTAATTTCTAAAATCAAACTATTTTTGGCGTTCTGTGTATTTTCCGGCATACCAATTATATTAAATACAGACACCGTTGGATTAGCCCTTTCTCCCAAGCGTAAGTCAATATTACTTACCACTCTAACTTTTGGCATATAAATTACATTAGTATAATTAAAGCCATCATTTTCATCCTTGGAGTAAAACTTACCCTCAAGAGTGAATAATCCATTGAAACGTTCTTTTTCTACTGTATAAATTAACGCTTCTTCTCCATATTCAAAGTAGTAATCCACCAAATACTATTGTTTATAATCCGCTGGAACGGTACATTTTTTATCTTCAAATAATAATATAGTAGGATATCCATCACCTACTACTTCTCCAGTATATGGGTTTCGTATTCCATATTTAGCCAAACCATATATTTTCTTTTGTGTTACATTTCGATCATAAGCAAAAATAAAAGTCTTTTTCTTAGGATAAGGCACAGGCCAGTGCTCTAAATGAATATAAGGCACTTCAACTTCTTTCCCATCAATTGTTTCCGTCGAAACTGGTAAGCCACCTTCAAAAAATTCACGCTTTGGAATAAGTAATTTTTCACCCTATTGCGCGTTACTTAATACCTTCGCTCCCATCAAAACGCTCATTCCAACATTTGACATGACGCCTTCTGATAACTAAAATTGTACTTCCGATCTATCTTCCCATATAACGCGAGGCATATTAGCCCAGCCACCTCTTGCAAATATAGGATAGCTTTCTTCAGATAATAATGACATGCTAACGTTTTCAAAATACAATACTGGCTCACCTATTTCTATTGTTCTTTCACCAAATTGCATTGTCGTCTTTGCACGTAAAACTACTTCGTATAACTCTTTTGTACCAAAATATTGATCCATCATATAGCATCACCGCCATATACAAAAATAAAGGGGCGCATACGCGCCCCTTATTTTAGTCATTTATTAGCCGCCATTAGAGCCAGCGGTTAGAGAACCTACATCGTCACCAGCGTCCTCAGCATCCTCGCTTTCAAGAGAATAACGAATTAGCTTCATCATCTCATTCTCGCCACGATCGTTAGTAGAACGTAGTACTGTTAGAGTCATTTCAAATGTAGAAGGATCGCCCTCGGCCTCTAGAGTAATAGTGACCTCAGACTGTACCTTAGCCTTACCAATTACAAACTGGAATGGCTCGTCCTTACCAGTCTTCTCAGAACGCATGAAAGTGTCGCCAACAACACGATAAGTGCCAGGGAAAGTGGAAGGAGAAATAGTTACTTCGATTGCAGACTCGGTGTCATCAACGCCATCTAGTACCTCTTCCCAGAAAATACGGATATGGTCGCCTACAGCGGGAGCAACTTCAGAAATACCGGCAGCATCATTACTGAAAGTAATAGTATTGCCAGTTGCAGACATAGTAATAGTCTGTGCAGTCTCTCCCTCGGCAGGAGGCGCAACCACAATCTGAGTACGGGTACCAGCAGAAGTGCTGCTTAGTCCGCCGCCAAGGTTAATTAGACGGATAGGATGGCCTAAAGTCGCCTTTGGATGGAGCTGCTTATTGGTTAGGTGATCCTTAGGAGCAGGAACCTTGCCATCTTCTGTAACTACAACTTCCTCAGTATGACGTACAATTACAGGCTCGTTAGCAGCGGGCTTATGAATTGCGCCGCCTAGCATAAAGCGTAGTGACTCTAGAGACATAAGAGCATCCTCTAGAGTTACAGTAATTTCCTTACCATAGTCCCAAGAAATTAGCTTAGGATTGCCCCAACCACCAGTAGCGTCAGTAGTCTCGGCAGTGGTCTCAATGGTAGAAACCTTTAGTGTGTCTAGGAATAATACGATATCGCCCTTGTATACACCGGCTGACTCATCATTATCTAGAGCTTCAAAATATACATTAGCAACTTCTTTAATGCCATATTTATCAAAAATATTTACAGCCATGTTAAGTTACCTCCTTAAATCATGATTTATCAGAGTTCGCGATGGAACGCATCCAATGTTTTAATTGAGATTGTTTTAGCTTTGCGCCAGCCATTGCCGCATGTGTATTTAAATCATACTAATCGCGCCAACCCATGCGCTTAAGCTAATCGTGAAATGCATAGTATGTAAGATTCCAAACATTCTCCATACTAACATTTACATTGTTAATAGTTAAACTGCCTACTAGATCAGAAAATTTTAAGTCAGACTTTTCCTTTGCGGCCTGCTTGGCTTTCGCGCGCCTTACTTTCGCGCGATTCTCACGCATTTTCATTTTTAGTGCCTTTGTGGCGGGAGGATCGTCGGCATTAATTATAATGTCATCGCCTTCCTATTCCAAAAAATACATTCGCCGCAAAAGTGATTGTAACTCATAAAACTTTTCTTCAGTAATCAGGTGCTTTTCTTCTAGTGGTCCTATTACGATTTGTGCAGGTTCTAATGAAAAGCTTATTTCTTCATGAGTAAAAAATCTAAAAGCTGACTTTAATAAATTATTTAAAGTCAAATCTGTTGAAGCAATTAATAAAATATATTGAAAATCTGTTAAAGAATTAAAAAATTCTTTTAATTCGGGAGCTTCCTATTTACCTAATGGGGGTTTTTCCATAGTAATAATATTTAAATATCCCTAAAATTTATCATAACCTTCATCCACAATTTCTCCTAATGTAGCTGGATAGACCGCGCAAATATCATAGAATAAGACAGGTGAACCTTTTAAAAATTTTAAAATTTCATTATCAGTTAAATTCATTGATCTTATATCTCATAGAATATCCCCCAATCCACGGGGATAATGCTAGAGCATCTGCGCGCCAAAACTACAAAGTACCTATTCCAGCTAGTTGAGCCTCATTAAACATTAAATCAATTTCCTACATAATAAGATATGGTCTTAATGAAGTATCATCTAACACCCATTCATCGTATGGGCAAGCTATATCAAAACGTAAAGTAGATACTTTAAATTCAGGATTAAATTGGTTTACTACAAAATCATCAAAAATAGCAGTTACATAAGACATTTTTTCAGTACTGTCATCATAAATTTTGGGAATGATTAATAACTATTTATTAATCAATTCGGCGCCGTCAACATTAGGCTAGTCTTTACCAGTTGTGGCGTCTTTTAATGCGAATGGATCACGTGTCTAATATTTTAAAAGACGGCAAATACGCTAATTCGTCATTAATTTATTAGCAATCTTAAATGTATTAAATCCCATTACGGCAAAGCGGCGTTGCCCTGCAACATATTGTTCAGCCATTGTCATCACCTTACCAGATTGGAACAATTTGAATTATTTTTTCAGCAACCACTTCATTATTCAATTCAGCTAATAATTTAAATTTGTATAACTTATTCATTTCATTAGCTTGAAGAATAACAGTATTTGTTAAATTATTCTTTATATATTGTTGTGAATCACATAAATTCTACACCAACAAAGTTGCCGGAATAAATTCATTATCAGAAGGAATGTCTTCCAAGCGCCACCGTACTTCTAGCTCAGTATTATCTGGTTTAAGAATGTAAGTAGCTTGTCTGTCAAGTTTAATTTTATCAGGCCCTTCAATATAGTAAGAAATAACCTTTTCATCGTTTGTCACTGTTATTACAAAACTTAAAGCCTATTTCTATTCTTCAGTTTCTGGTAAGTCATAAAAATATATATACAGTTCCACCTCGCCCGCACCAACTGCGGTAAGCTTGCCGTCAACAACGGTCGCTATGGAAGTATTTTTACTACGTAATTCATAATTAACTGAACTTAAATCAAGAGGCTACCCATTTTTAATAATAGTAAATATTGGAGTAATTATATCACCAATATTAAACTTCTCTACTACCGGAGGTGTTGCTACTTGATATACTGCATGTTTATCTATATCGGCAATATCGTTCTCTAAATCGTCATAAATCAAATTAACTTTATTTTCGGTAAGAGAGATGTATATTGTACCGGGGACACTAGTAAAATCACACTCTATTGTGTGCCATGATTCATCCTATACGATAAAATTGGTCGCTCTATCAATCGGGTAATATGGCATTAAAATCTCAGCATATTTGTTTGGCTGCGGAGTAATTAAAGAATTCCATGTTCTATAATTACCTTTAATTTTATCATCTACAGAACTAACAACGTATGCCCAAGATTGCAACAAATGACCACTATTATCAATCCATTTCAGTAAATAATTACATCTAATTATCCAAAATGTACGATAGGTACCATTTACCTTTTTTTCTTCTTGTACAATGATCCATTTTTCTTCTGAACCATCATCAAGCGCCCAGGTCATGATATCGCCAACTTTTAAAGGAATATCATTAGCAACATTTAAAAACATAATTTTTTCATATTCTTTATCTTTACTAGTTAAGATAATTCCGTCAAAAAATATACCTCGTTCTACAGATAGCTAACGCACCGTATGAGGAGACTCTGCCATCCATTTATAAAATGAACGAATTCCACTATTTCTTATGCGTTCCGAAGTTGTCTCTCCCATATGATTTACGCGCGAAAAGTAAGTATCAAGATAACTCATCGGGACACTCCAAGCCTCCAATTAAATTCATACACTCAAATATTGTCTTACGAAAATATTCATATGACAAGTGCCGTAATGAATTTAATTTTCCAATTAAAGCCCAATAGTTAATGGAAGAAGATCCAAGACCTTCTAATTCAATTATAATTGAATCTAAAAACTTTTCCCATTCGCCATTTTTTTCTTTTTCACAAAGCAATCCATAAAGTCGCCCTTTCAGCTTATTCTTATATCCATCAAACATATCGTTATAAGGCATTTTTTTTACCCGCTAATTTCTTAAAGAGGTCTGCGGGGCGCTTACTTCGGGCTCGATCATAAATACCTTCAGCATGGCTAACTTCAAGCGCAATTGCGGCCTCAAGTTTATTTAATTTATCTAAATGATTTGCTTGTGAAAAATCTTTATCTGCATATAGCTATCGAATATTTTCCCAGCTGGCAATACATCTTTTTACCCATTCATGCTTCATATACAAAGCAAGAAGCTAAATTTCATCATTTGTTAAATCACCAACGAATTGCCATCCATCTTGGTCATTACCTTGTAATGTAAGATCTACACGGGGATATTTAAAACGGAATACAGCCATCTTTAAAAGCTCTTGCCAATCCCGCTCTACAATTGCAAGCTCTTCTTCAAGAGTCCATTCATCTGCGGTTATTCTAGCTAAAAAAGCGTCATAAATTGATAAGAAAGAAGTGCTCATTACTTCTCTTCTGCCTGATGCTTGATACTAATAGCTTGAATAATATCAACATCACAATATTTCTTAATTAGAGCGGCAAATGCATTATCAGTTATATTATTAGCTACAAGATATTGTATTACTGTCTCCCTCTCAGCGATAGAAGCAGTAGGAATAAATTTAGTAAAAGCAGCGTAATCTTTGTCATTAATCATCTTGATAATCTCGGTTGCTTCAAGAGCATGAGATGACTCAATAGCCTGTGTCTCTTCCTCAATGCCTTCAACCTTAATGTAACCAGTTTCAATAAGATTACGGATACCCGGATCAAACGCCAATTCATCATATTGCTCTTGAGTCAATGGAATTGAACGGCCCGGTACCAGACTACGATTAAATCTAATATCTGGATAAGATAATGCTACAGTAGCAGAACTAATATTTTTTAAAGTGATTCCCATAATAATATCCTCCTTTTACTCGCAATCGGGGCGGGATTAGCTCCCGCCCCATATTAAATTATATTAACCGTTTAAAGCCGCCTTCTCAGCTGCAGTTAATAGATTCTGGTTATAACTATACCAAGGATTGCCATCCTGAGCAGTGCCAGCAAGGCTGCCATTGTAATAGATGCCCCAATAGTTAGGAGTGCCAACTACGGCAATACCAACCTTTAGATAGCCCTGTAGAACGATGCTATTATCGCCCTCATGGTCGTCCCAAGTACGGAAGTAAGGAGAGCCCTCAAAACCTAGCTTTACAATCTTGCTATTTTGGCCAGTAGGCATAACATAAGCAAAGCAAGGATTCATAACAGTCTTCTCATTCTTCTCGTCAGTATAGGACTGTGGTAGTACTACTACAGGTACGCCACGGAAACGACCGATATAGCCGCGCTCACGCACCTCTAGCATATCCTGATCAGAAATCTTGGTGGTGCTATTATAAACAATAGCATTTACCATCTCAGCAGCAAACTCAGGAGTGCAATAGATAACAGGATCGCCATAAGCACGCACGGTGTTGCAAAGCTTTACCATAGCGGCGGGATCAAATGTATTGGACACAACCTTGTTAGCAGCTGGACGACCAGCCTGATTCCAAGTATTTAGTAGGGCTTCCTGAACCATCTCAAAGATACGATCAGTAATACCTTGCTGAATGATCTCATAGATGTCAGTAATGCTCTCTAGACCATCTAGATAACGCTCAAAGTCAACGTAACCGGCGCCACCAATAGCCGTTGGATACACGTCAAAACGGTCACGGTCTAGACGGAAAGTCTCATAGTTGCCAGACTCGGTAGCACGAGTTACGAACTGGCGGCCACGTTGCTTACCACGGGTTACATGGAACTCAAGGCGATCGCCCTGGCCAACGCGGATAATTTCGCAGAACATATCTAGAGCATTCTCTAGGCTGCGAGGAAGAACCTCTTCGAGATTCTGGGTTAGTAGTTCAAATAGGTCAATCTTGTTGCGCTCAAACTTATAGCGATTTAGACGACCCTTGTCATCACATAGAAGCTTTACTAGCTCGTCATGTAGAGCAGCTTCATAATCGTAATCGGCGGCTGCGAACTCAGCAGGAACCTTGCGGCCGAATACACCATTCATTAAAATCTGTAGATTATTCATAGTTCGCACCTCCCATTATAGACTCACGATCTGATACTTAACAGCAGGCTCGCCGTTAGGTACTGTGTAGAATTTTACAACTCTGCCATAAATGCCAGAGCCGGGCTTGGTCTTGGTTAGCTGTGGTACAGCAGAACCAGCTACAGGAGCTACATATAGAGCATTAGCAGCTACACTTAGATCCTTCCGTAGATCAGCATAAAGAGCGTCAACGGTGGCCCAAGTACTATCATTGTACTGTAGGCAGTTTGTAGTTACGGTATCACCAATGCCTAGGATACCAACGCGAGGATAATCACCAGCGACCTTGCGGCCGAAGGTCTTTAGACCATAATGGAAAATGTCATATTCTTTCTCAGTAGTATATACAATACCAATTGGCTTGTCAGTAGCAGCAGCGGGTGGATTAATAGCACCAGCGGCCTTGTCGGCAACTACCCACATGCCATTCTCACAAGGAGCGTCAGCGGTAAAAGCAGAGCCTAGTGGAGTCTGAGAAACTACCATGCCAGTCTTTGGGAAAGCTACCTGATTTAGCTCTAGAGTGGCATATTGTTCAACAGGAAATCTTTTCATAGCTAAGTCCCTCCTTAATTTTTACGATATTTCTTCATTAATAAAGCGAATTGAGACTCTTCAGGCTCAGGAAGCGGGACTTTCTTAGTTTCGCCACCGGGCATTTGCTTATGAGCAAATGCAATAGCCAATTTACTTTCCAATTCATCATAAGAAAAGTCATTATACTGGGCTTTAAATGAACTAATTTCTTCTTCCGGAAGAAGATTTGTATAAGTTTGTAATAGTTCTTCTTTACGGGAAGTCTCATACATTTCTTCTTTATGTTGATAATTAGTTACAAGTGCTTTTAACTCTTCGTTATTAGCTGTTACTTCATTTAAAGTTTTGGTTAACTCTTCAAATTTTTCATTTAATTCATTATAAGAATTTTGAAGTTCATTATAATTATTTTGTAAAGTCTCAAATTCAGAGATGTTAGTTTCATCATTACTTTCTGAAACATTTTTTTCCTCTTCAA